>Ga0160428_1000201_pt1 | contig 75236 bp, 70 predicted proteins | sample SolpanmetagenomM_FD_108198 | JGI IMG/M metagenome (GOLD analysis project Ga0160428, IMG submission 108198) | Solar panel surface microbial communities from Lawrence Berkeley National Laboratory, California, USA - M | ecosystem: Engineered > Built environment > Solar panel > Unclassified ... | reverse complement strand
TTCCGGATACAACCTGGCTTCAAGAAAACAAGCACAAGATTCGTGGTGTCGTCTTTACGCATGGTCACCTCGATCACATCGGCGCATTCCGTCACATTATTCACAAGATTCCTGCACCAGTCTATGCATCGAAATTCACGATCGGTATGCTCAAACGCACTATGGAAGAGTCGAGTAGTGGTTATGAGCCAGAATATTACGAACTCAGCCCTGAGGCACATGACCGCGTTCAGTTAGGCGACAGCTTTAGTATCGAGCTTGTCCGCGTTAACCACTCTATCCCAGATGCAACTGCAGTTGTCATCCGAACCCCACTTGGTGTTGTTATCGATACAGGTGACTGGCGTTTTGAAGAAAACCCAGTTGACGGTCAAAAATTTGACCTCGACCGTATGACCGAAATCGCTGCAAAAGAAGGCATTTTGATGCTACTCAATGAGTCGACAAACTGTGAAAGTGAAGGCGCTCATTCACACGGTGAACCAGAAATTGCCGAAAACCTCGGTGTCATCATGGACCGCAATCCAAATAGTCGCGTCATCATTAGCTGTTTTAGTAGTATGATTCACCGTATGCAGTTGATCCTCGAAGAGGCAAAAAAGCGTGATCGAAAAGTCGCGTTTGCCGGCTACAGTATGATCCAAAACATGGAAGTTGCGCTGCGCACTGGTATCATTCGCGTACCGAAAGATGTCGTAGTCAAAATGGAAGACATCATCAAACTACCTGATGGCAAAGTTACGATCGTCTGTACAGGCTCACAGGGAGAGTTCAACGCCGTACTTAACCGAATGGCATCAGGGTCGCACAAGCACATCAAGATCAAAAATACCGACAAAGTTGTCTTTAGCTCAAGTCAGATCCCTGGTAACGAAAAATTCATCGTCCGTACCGTTGATGGTTTGATGCGCGAGGGAAGTGAAGTTATCCAGCACGGCAAGACGCATCTTACCGGTGTTGGACCGTTACACATGTCGGGTCATGGCTACTATGACGATCACGTAAAATTGATCAACGCGCTCAATCCGACCTACTACATGCCAATTCACGGTGAGTTCCACATGCTCGTGCACAATGCAGAGCTAGCTGAAAAAGAAGCTGCGATCCCACGAAAAAACATCTTTGTTTGTGACGCCGGTGACATCGTTGAAATCACCGCAGATGGTGCCAAAAAAGCTGGCCGTATCCCTGTTGGTGGATTGATGTACGACGACAGTGGGGCAATTGTTTCCGAAGTCGTCCTCAAAGATCGTATTCACATGGCAGCCGAAGGTATGTTCGTCGTTGTCCTGACCGTTCAGCGTGGCACGGGTCGTTTGATGACAAGCCCAGACATTATCTCTCGTGGCTTCATTTATCTGCGCGACTCAGAAGAGCTCATGGGTCTTATTCGTCAGTATCTTAAGCAAAAGGTCGCCCGCAGCTTCGGAGGCAAACGTGTCGACCTCGATCAACTCAAGAAAGAACTCAAAGATGAGATTACGCATGTACTCTACGACCAGACGCATCGCACGCCGATCGTAATTCCTGTTATTAATGAAATCGGTGGCAATGGTAGCAATGGGGATCGACGTCCAGCACAGGGTAATCAGCAGCAACATCAGTCAGGTCCTCGGCCTCAACACCACCAGCAGCAGCAACAGCGTCACGCTGCGGCTCCTGTTGATGCAACGACTTCAGCGATTCCACCACTACCCGGAAAGTCATTCCAGCCTCCACAGGTTCCTGATACAGAGGTAGCTATGCCTCGTCAGCGTATTGATAACCGCGGCTACTAGTTTAATCGAATAGATTGAAGTAGCACTGTAGATAGTACTGCGCGACACCGTTGTGCAGTACTTTTATGTACAAAGCATAAGGGGCTTGCAAAATATTGTAAATTTTGCTATAATATAACGGTATTAAACTGATGGCATCCATCTATAATAAATAACAGTTATGGCAAAAAAGAAAAAACGAACAACAAAACGATCCAAGCAGGCTGCCGCACCGCAACATACGCTGCCAGCTGGCTTCTGGAGCCAAGTCGGAGCACTGCTCCTCATAGCACTTTCGCTACTTCTGGTGGTTACCTGGTTTGGCGTCGGCGGTCCAGTGTTGCAGTGGTTGCAAGCATCTTTTGTAAATACGCTCGGCTACGCTGCATATCTCATTCCTCTGCTAGCGTTTTATGTTGCCATTGAAACTTTTCGTTCTGACAACAATCGTTTGCCATTTGTCGTAAAATTCGCGAGTCTGCTGCTATTTGTCTGGTTTGCGGGTATGTTTGGACTCCTCAAAGACGACCTTGGCAAAAGTCACGGTGGCTTTGTGGGTGATACGGCAAACAGTGCCATGCTCGGACTCGTTGATCCAGGCGTTGCAGTGTTCGTCTACATCTTGCTGATCTGTATGACAGTGTTATTTGTGGTACGTAAGTCACCAGCGGCAATCTTTAGTGCTATTAAGCAATTGTTCGCAACCTCAACAGATCAAGAACAAAAAGACAATGTTTCGATCATGAAAAAAGCTGCCAAAGCAGAGCCAGCACGCTCGACTGATGTCGGTGAACTCAAGCTTAATGCTGGTGTGCCAATGATGAACGCGACTGAATCAAAAAATAATGCTAAACTTTCGACACTTCGCGGTAGCGTCACGCAGGACAAAGTCGCCGAAGAACAAGCTGCGCTCATTTCTGTGACTGATCCGAACTGGAAATCACCAGGGCTTGATCTACTCGAAAAGAAGCAAAATCCAGCAGATGCCGGTGATGTGCAACACAATGCGCAGACGATCAAAGACACATTGCATGAATTTCATATTGATGTCGAGATGGAAGGGGCAAATATTGGACCGAAAGTTACTCAATATACCCTTAAACCACCAGCTGGTGTCAAATTAACGCGTATTTCAGCACTAGAAACGAATATTGCTCTCAACCTTGCAGCGCAAAGTTTGCGTATTGAAGCGCCAATCCCAGGCCAACGTGCGGTCGGTATCGAAGTGCCAAACATCAAGTTTGCCGATGTGCGTCTGCGCGGTATCCTCGAATCGAAACAGTGGACGAGCGATCGGGAACCACTAGCATTTGCGATCGGTAAAGACATTTCAGGTGAAGCTGTTGTCGGCAAGCTCAACAAAATGCCTCACTTGCTCGTAGCTGGTCAAACAGGTTCCGGTAAGTCAGTCATGATTAACACACTGCTGACCAGTCTCTTGTACCGTAATTCTCCAGCAGAAATGAAGCTGATTTTAGTCGACCCAAAACAAGTTGAAATGGCGCCCTACGAAGACATTCCTCATCTGTTGACGCCGATTATCACCGAACCTGAAAAAACCATCAGCGCGCTCAAATGGGCAGTAAATGAGATGGAGCGACGTTACAAGTTATTGGCCGGTGAAAAACTGCGTGATATCGCGAGCTACAACAAAAAAGTCCAGAGCGGTGGCAAGAAAATTTCTGTCGAAGATGAAGATGGCAACATGCAACAAGTCGATGAGGGCGCCATGCCATATATTGTGATTGTGATCGACGAGCTAGCAGATCTGATGATGGTAGCGGCGCGCGATGTTGAAGCACTGATCGTGCGTTTAGCGCAAAAAGCCCGTGCTGTAGGTATCCACCTGGTACTTGCCACGCAGCGTCCATCTGTCGATGTCATTACTGGACTCATCAAGGCGAACGTTCCGGCTCGTATCGCGTTTACAGTAGCCTCACAGATCGATTCACGAACGATTCTCGACCAAATGGGCGCCGAGAAATTGCTCGGGCAAGGTGATATGTTAATGAAGACCGCCGATATGAGCAAGCCAAAGCGTATTCAGGGTGCTTGGGTGATGGACGAAGAGGTTATCAAGATCACTGATCATCTGCGTATGCAGAGTGCACCGCAGTACAATGATGAAATTATTTCTCAACCAGTTCAAATCAATGGTAAAGGTGGCGTTGTCATGGACTTTGACCACGAAGGTGGCGATGATATGTATAACGATGCGCTTCGGGTTGTAATTGATAGCAAAAAAGCGAGTACCAGCTTGTTGCAACGACGACTGCGTATCGGCTATGCACGGGCCGCTCGTATCATTGAGGAAATGGAAGAACAAGGTGTCATTGGACAAGCTGATGGTGCCCGACCACGTGAAGTGTTGATCTCGAGTATGGCTGATCTCAACAGCGGCAGCGACGACGTATAACGAGCCTCCATTCATCTGGTAGAAATGTCGCTTGTGTTTACATGTGTTTGAGTGTATAACAAACACATAGCATAACGGAAAACAAAAAAAACACTATGTCAGTAATCACCACAGAGCTCAGTAGACTAACAATAGACTACAACCCACCAGGGATAGATACAAATACGATGCTCGCACGCGTCATCGGTGATCCTGACAGCCTGTCTGAGATAGAAGTGTTGCCAGCTGGTGCCAAAATCAAACTCGAAATTGCTGCGCTATGGAATATATATCAGGGCAGACGAGCACGGATGGAATACGTCGATGGGGTTGAGGAGCAGACGATTGCAACGCGCTACGCTGACGGAAGTGGCATTGAAGAGCGATATTCGTTGCTGGATCGATATTCATCGGCTCTGAAGACAGGTCATGCCCAGAGCGCACGGGTGATAATTGAACAGCCAGAAGTAACGGCGCGCATTGTTGTTGATGAACAGGACGAAGTAGCGGTATACATACAGGAGCGTAGAGCAAAAGATTGGACCGTTCTTGAGGATACGACGGAGATTGACCAAGTACTATTTGAATTTTTCCATCGATCACTTGTTGCTGCACAGAAGCATGCTGACAGGTCCGATGATGAGCGAGCACATGCTGATGCCGATGCGTATGCTATGCTGCTCGAACGTTACCCACTGCTTGCAAATCGTTCAGCAACAGAGTAGACAATTCTTCTTAAAGCTGGTACAATTACAGCTGTTATTAACCTAGGGTTATTTGAGACAGAATAACCATCCAACACGGATTCCAAAGGAGGCATCTATGAAAGAATACGAACTTACCGTTCTTATTCACCCCGACCTGGAGAGCCAGCTTGATACGACGCTTGACGAGCTAAAGTCACTCATCGCATCAGCCGGTGGTACGGTCACCAAAGAAGACAACTGGGGCAAGAAACGCTTGGCCTACAGTATCAAACGAGAGAATTTTGCTATCTACGTTAGCCTCGACCTCGAGCTACCAGCAGATGCACCGCTCAAAATTTCCAACACACTCAACATTACCGAGTACGCACTGCGCTACTTACTTGTCACGGTAGACGACAAGGAACGTAAGAAGCTCGAAGAATCAAAGAAACGCTCGGCACGCGCCGACGAAGAAGAATAGGGGAACCGACATGGCACGAAGTATCAATCAAGTTATCTTGATGGGACGTCTCGTACGCGATCCAGAAATGCGAACGACAACAACCGGCAAGACAATTGCTAGCTTTTCGATCGCGGTTGACCGAACAGGTCAAGATGATCAAGCAGATTTCTTCGATGTCACGGCGTGGGAAAAGCTCGGTGAACTCGTCAACCAGTATCTTTCAAAGGGTCGCCGCTGCCTCGTGCAGGGTCGCCTTCGTCAAGACAGCTGGGACGACAAGGAAACCGGCAAAAAACGTTCAAAAGTTGAAGTTGTCGCAACTGATGTAACCTTTCTCGATGGACCTAGTGGCGAAAATGGCCCAGCCCAAAGTGGCGGTAGTGCTCAAGGCAGCTCAGCTCCTGCAGCTCGTAAGCCAGCTGATAATGCCCCAGATGACATCGATGACAAACCAATTGATTTAAGTGAAATTCCATTCTAAGGAGAATAACCCAATGCCAGGAAAACGATACAAGAAAGACGCAGTAACGTATTTTGACTACAAAGACGTAAAGACACTTGGTCGCTACATCAACATGTACGGTCAAATCGAACCAGTTTCAAAAACTGGCCTTAGTATCAAGCAGCAACGTCAGCTCGCAGTCGCTATCAAGCGTGCTCGCCACCTCGCGCTCTTACCATTTGTTACCCAAGGGTAGGAACGAGGCCTATGTACCAACCAACTGATCTCAAAAAAGGGGTTGTCATCCAAATCGATGGCAAGCCGTACCGCGTCACAGACTACAACCAAAAAGTTGTCGGTCGAGGTGGGAGTATAGTCAACGTCCGCCTCAAGAACTTACTTGATGGCAGCGTGATCCCAAAGACTTTTAAGGGCCAGGACAAGATTGAACCAGCTGAAGTGAACACAAAAAGTGTTCAGTATTTGTACAGTGACGGCGACATCTTTTTTTTCATGGATCCTGAAAGTTTTGAACAATTTGAGCTACCACTCGATGTCGTTGATACGGCAAAAGATTACCTGAAAGAAGGTGATTTACTTGGGTTACAATTCTTTGCTGATCGCGTTATCAATGTCGAGCTACCAAAAAATTTGTACCTTACGGTGACCTACGCTGAAGACGTCGTCAAAGGTGACACGGCAAATGCCGTCCTCAAAGACGCGACGCTCGAGACTGGTCTTAACATTCGCGTACCGGCATTTATCAAGACTGGTGACATCATCAGTGTTGATACGACGACCGGCGAATACCGCGAACGCAAGAAGTAGCGTTTTTACACTTACGCAAGCTGGTATACTATGCCTATGACGGCACACGTGTCAGCATCAGACAAACACACCAAAAAGCCAAAACGAGTTGTTGCAACTCTCCATCAGCATGTGAAGCGGCAGTATTACTCGTATATGCCCACCAAAAAACGCCACCGTGTACTCGTATGGGTGGCGTTTTTTGTTTGCGCATTGATTATTGCGTGCCAACTCCTGTATCCGCCAGATCGAGCCTTGCCATTGGCCCGTCAAGGTACTACATGGTTGGCATGGGCGTCAGAGGACACGCTAGCTGAGTCGATAAATACACAGTTTATGAACACGACGCTTCGACTGAAAGTCGATGATCAGGTCTGGGCTGATTCGTCACTTCCTGCTGCCGGAGCCGAAGCGATGACCGATGCAATGATGAAGCCGCTCTTGGACTATCCGTTTTGGCAACGGTTTATCCCACTTTCGATCTTTATGCATGTTGGTAATCTTCAGGCTTTGGAGGTTGACTACGGGCAGCGAGCACTCGCTCAATTTGCCGAGGCGCAAGCGGCCAAGTTGAGCTTTGAACCAACGAACGCGCGGCTATCAATTCGTCAAGGAGCGTTAATTGCCGTCGCGGACAAACGTGGTAGTAGTGTCACTGCAGATGCGATTGAGACGTCACTTGCGCAGGCACATCTCATGCTCGGTGCAACAAATGTCGTCACGGTTACTGCAAAACGGTCAAATCCCGAACGCACTGCCAGTGATCTTGAGGCGGTGCGCACATCTGCTGAGGCTGCGTTAGCGCGACCTGTGCAGATTGTGGCAAACGAGAATAGATTTACTCCCGATAGACCGACGGTTGCCTCGTGGCTCACGATCACTAATGACGAGACCGGTTCTGCTTCGTTAGGCTTTGACGATACGGTGTTCGCCACTTATATGGATATGATTGACGCAAAAGCCGGTGTGCCCGCCGGGCAGACGAACATTGATCTTACAAATGGCCGTGAAACCGGCCGCCAAGTCGGCTCGGCTGGAACGGCTGTTGATCGAGATGCACTTGTACAGACGATGCGACATTGGCTACTTGTTGGTGAGGGGACGGTGCCGCTTCCCGCGACATTTGTCAGTACAGAGCCGAGTATTATATACGACAAAAAATACACGTCCACTGAAGAAGGCTTGAAGGCCTATCTCGATGACGTGGCAAAACGAATGGACGTCCATATCGCAATCCAACAGCTTGACGGCGACAAATGGGCCGCACAGACGCGCGCCGGTGAGAGTATTCCGAGCGCTAGCACATACAAGCTTTATGTAGCCAAGTGGCTATTTGATCAGATGGATCAAGGCAAAATTCATTGGGATGATCCGATGCTTGATACGACTGTTTCGGGTTGTTTCGATCGTATGACAATCGCCAGCACCAATCCCTGTGCCGAGCAGTGGCTGAGGGATATCGGTCGGACTCAGATGAATGACTATGTTCATGGACTTGGCTTTAGCGCTGGCACAAGCTTTACTGAACCTGATGCGACACATACGACGGCTCATGATTTGCTCAGGATGATGCTTGGCATCAACGATGGGTCACTGATCGGAGGGGCGAACCGAGATCGCTTACTGCACTCATTGAGTGTTCATCCATATCGCTACGGTATACCGACTGGTAGCGCCGGACAGGTGTGGGATAAAGTTGGGTTTCTCTGGGACTACGTCCACGACTCGGCGATCGTACAGCATCCAAAAGGTCGCTACGCGGTGGTCATCATGACCAAAGGACAGTCGTATACGACGATTGCGAATCTAACGCGTGAAATCGAAAAAATCATGTATCCCTAGTGCAACCATGTACCACGAGAACAAAGTGACCTATACTAAACTGATAATGAGACAACGACTCGATCAATCAGTTTACGAGCGCGGACTTACGAGTTCACGTTCACAGGCCGAAAGCACCATCAAGCTAGGCAATGTAACAGTGAATGGTGAAGTAGTAAAGAAATCGTCGCATCACGTATCGTCAGAAGACGAAATTACCTTGGTTTCGACTGAAAGCTACGTCTCACGTGCCGGGCTGAAACTAGCGAGTGTGGCTCAGGCACTGCATATTGATTTTGCCGACAAAATCGTGCTGGATGTTGGCAGTAGCACCGGCGGTTTCACAGACTATGCCTTGCAACACGGCGCTTCCAAAGTTTATGCGGTTGATGTCGGTACCGAGCAGCTTCATCCAAGTTTACGTTCATACGCGCGGATAGAGCTACATGAGAAAACCGACATACGGGATTTTATTCCCTCGACGGTACCTGACGTTATCGTCATGGATGTCAGCTTTATTAGTCTGAGGCAGATTTTACCGCACATTGCTAGCATCGCCGGCAAGCAGACTGACATTGTCGCTATGCTAAAACCCCAGTTTGAAGCAGGCAAGCAACAAGTAAACAAAGGCATCATCAAAAACGACTCAGTCAGACGTCAGATCTTAAAAGACTTTGAAGCCTGGTCCAAGCAGTATTTTGTGGTCAAAGACAAAAAAGATAGCGACGTGGCCGGTAGCAAAGGCAACCGTGAACGATTCTACTTGTTACGCAGGCAATAAATTTGTAATACTCTCTGTTATATGCTATAGTTTCGTCTAGCGTTACTGGTGACTGAGACACATGTCTCTTTTTCCATCTGTACGTGATACGTCAATTAGCTTGAGCCCAGAGATGTTTCGTCTTGTCATGGCTCGCTAGTAGGCGAGTACTTTGACAATTCGGTTCATCTCAATCTCAAGCCTTTTGACGTAGCACGTCCTAGAGAAACCCACCCCAGCTGAAAGGTACGCACATGCGTATTGGACGAACGATGCCGGGAGTGGCCGCATTGGCCGCACTCGCACTCGCTGTCAGCGGAGGCGCCGCCTTCGCCACCGGCAGCCCGGGCTCCACCACCACGACCAGCAAGCCCAAGCCGGCCGTGAAGGTCACCGCGCCGGTGACCTTCACGGCCTCTGCCCTCAACTGCGCGTCTGGCCAGACCTCCCAGAGCGTCCTCGTGACGCTCAACAACCTGGCCCCGGGTTCCTCCGGCGTCGGCTACATCCTCGACAAGAACAACACCTGGTACCCGGGTCAGCCCCCGAACCCCGGGATCCCGATCAACATCAAGAAGGGAGTCGGCACCTACGTGGTGTCATCCCTGCCACCCGGCGACTACAGTGACGGCACCCGTGCCGTCACCTACGTCACCACCGTCGGCGAGTCGCTGGCCGGCTCGATCTCGTTCGTCGTGAAGAAGTGCGACGCCAACCCGGCGCCGATCGTCACGGCGCCGCCGACCAAGCCGGTCCAGACCGTCGTCGACGGTCCGAACAACGACACCGTCACCCCGCCGGTCATCGTCGGCGTGGACTACGTCTGCACGGAGTGGAGCGAGGGAGGCCACAAGAAGTGCAACGCCTACCCGGCGGAGGGCTTCGCCCTCCCCGAAGGCGCCATCACCGAGTGGCCCTACGTGGACACCAACACCCACCAGCCCCCGCCGGCGTGCATCAACCTGACCGAGAACACCAAGCGGGACTACGCCACGGGCACCGCCGTCCTCACGGACAACGGGAACGGCACCTTCAACATGACCTACACGGGCAAGCTGAAGGACGTCAAGAATCTCTGTGGCAAGATCAAGTTCGGGTTCAGCGCCGCCAGCGCCGACCCGAAGTACGTCGGTCACGGTGAGCTCAACGGCACCCAGGCTCCGCAGGTCGGCATCCCGGGATCCAGCGGTCTCTTCGAGACCAAGCCGGGCAACCAGTCCGTCACCGTCTCCAACGTGGCCATCCCGGCCGGTCGCTGGAGCAGCACCGACGCCTGCACGGCGTGGGTGCAGGGTGACGTCTGGATCACACAGCGAGGCGTCCGCTACCACATCGGTGGCACGCGCCCGTCGCTCTACATGGTCACGAAGGCGGGGTGCAGCAAGACTCCCGTCGTCACGCCGCCGGCTCCCAAGCCGCCGGTCAAGACGCCGCCGGCTCCCAAGCCGACGACGCCACCCGTGCCGGCCTCCAAGCCGCACGTCGTCACGGTCGTGGCGCCCGTCTTCGGCCAGCCGGCCAAGGGCGACACCGGCTTCTGAGATCATCGTCGCCTCTCTAAAGGAGGTGACGAACTGAGATGAACCATTGTTCAGGCCCCGTCCCGCACCAACCCAGGTGCGCAAGACGGGGCCGTTCTCATAGTTTGAGATAGTTGCTAATATCTACATATACTGTTATAATATATTTTATATGATTCGTCGTTCACAATATGAACAACCTAATACCTCTCAAAGCGGAGATGTATTAGGTCGTTTTTCACGAGCAGCATTACTTGGGGCGGAAGCTTTGAGCCTGACACTACTACCAAGTCTCGCACTTGCTGGATGCAATAGTAAGCCAGCATTCTCATCAGTGGAAACAATTCAAACTGTAGAGCCCACACCGCTCCATGGTGTCGAGAGTGTACATAGCGACCCCCACGATACAGAGTTATATAACAAAGCTGATCACAAGCCTGGCCAGTTTCCACCACAAAATGCCGCTGAATGGCTACAAAGAGTCGACTACTTAACTGATCAATTGCGTGCACCAGAAGGAGCACCAGGTCGAATGATATTAGTCAAAAAAGATGGGAGTAGAGTTGTAGACGGTCAAATTACCCCTATCGATCATTTTGTAGATGGTCAGATTGTACCGGATCAAAACCAAATTGGCTTATACGCACCAGCTGTACGTGGAGATAAGCTTGGCGTTGAAGGTAAGGGAAATAATGACACATTAACGATTTGGGGCCACGTTCGCTATGGTACCAAAATCGTTAAGAAAACAACCGTTGAGGAAATCCAAGATGTGTTTAGTCATCTAGACGAAGCTGTGCCTGGGGATCGGATTTTGGTCAAAACAACCGCCGACGAAGTAGCAGTATACACTATTGACGATTTGGCAGATTATAGCAGTGAAGAATTGCCACAACAAACACGCGTATGGCAGACGCCAGACCCAGACGCACCAGCTGCTATGTCTTTGATTACCTGTGTTAATACGGGTTCTAAAACGTCAAGCGCCTTTACAGAGCGACACGTTGTGTTTGCTTCATTTACAGGAAGTCTAAATAAAAAATTCTCAAATGACATCTTTAACGGTATTTTGACGGGGAAAAACAATTCTAAAAAAGTAGTTTCACTCGTCGGTGCAAAGCAATAGACACTACGCGCACTACAAGTAGTGTGACGTTTCTTGCCCTTGTAGTCTAATTAATTGATATATATTGTTTTTTATGCTATAATTTTGAGACATCAAGAGGTGACAACCCCCCAGTATCATCTCTGGTGCGCACGACCGCTTAGGTTTGAGCGGACGAGTCCTATATGATATCGGCTGCTTGCCGAAGCTGTCATAACAATTCGATCTCTCAGTCTCAGCGTCCTCGCGTTCCTCCCCCAAACTCTGCATAGCAGAGAGAAAGGTGGCCCCAAGTGACCACCATCCGTACCCGTTCGCTTGCCGCTATTGGCGCCGCCGCCGCTCTTGTCGGTGCCGTCGCCATGTCGGCCGGTGCCGCCAGCTTGCCGACGAGCCCCGCACCAGGAACTGGCTTCGTCAGGTTGGTGTGCCAGCCCGGAAGGGCGGTGCAGACCATCGTGATCAAGGTGAACACGACCGGCATCAACACATCTGGCGCGACCGTCGGCATCGACGATCTGGACTACTACCAAGTCGACGGAACCGGCGTTCTCACCAAGAGGCTGCAGGGGAAGATCGGCACCCACGTGGTATCGGTCAGCTCGCTGACGTCCATCGGCACCATCTACGGCTACCCGCTTCGCGGTAACAAGCAGTTCGTCACCGTGACCGTCAAGAAGTGCTGATGCTCTGAGAGATCGAACCCCACTCTCTGCGCCAACCTGGCGTGGGGAGCGGGACTCTCAATGAATTACAATTTCATTTAGAATTGATATTAATATATTAATATGTTATAATTATGAAACGTTAGGAAGTGTGGCTAGTAAAGCATGCTTTTAATGCGTCAAGTTATCAAGGCTTGAGCGGCTGAGTCGTTATGACGAACCGCTTGCTGCGGTATCAATTTAACAATTCGATCTCTCAAGTTTGCTGCAACCCCACATCCCCCCAGCTCGAAGGAGCAGAAGTGTTCAGATACAGGATCGGTGTCATTCTTGTGGCCCTGATGGCTCTCACTGGTGTCGCATCAAGTGCGACCGCTACCGCTGTGCCATCAATGCCACAGAGCAACACGACGTCCACTCAAGTGGTCGTCATCAACCCAGACACGTTCCAGCGTGTCACCTACGACGGCCCCTACGGCCCCGACCTCAGCAACTCGCCGCCGCCCAAGGTGGCCGCGGGCATGAAGCCGATGTCGGGTGGCTCCACGCTCATCATCAGCTCGGGTCTGTCCAAGTTCGGTGAGACTGTCGCCTGGAACCTCATGTCCTACACGGACAAGTGTCGCTACGGATACTGCTCAACCTTACTCCCGAAGGGGAGCATCCAGGGCTGGGGTTTCCACGTTGGTCCCAACCACCACACCGACATCTACGCATGGATTTGTGCCGGCCTCTCGAGGACCTGCAAGTGGAGCTACAAGCGGACCCAGAACGGTGGCCCTGCGGGCTACTGGACCGAGACCGACCACTTCGCCAACCAGGAGCTTCACGGCGTCTTCTGAGATCGAACCCCGCTCCTTGCGCCAACCTGGCGTAAGGAGCGGGACTCTCAAAGAATTATTTAAAACTAGCGACGAATTTCTCGTCGCTAGTTTATTATCAAAATCATGACTCTAAGCTAAATATTAAAGCGAAATTCAACAACGTCACCAGGGCGCATGACATAGTCTTTACCCTCGGTGCGGAGTTTGCCAGCTGAGCGAGCAGCGGATTCTGAACCAGCAGCTACTAAATCATCGTAATCGACGATACTGGCAGCGATGAAGCCTTTTTCAAAATCGGTATGAATCACACCAGCTGCTTGGGGAGCTGTCGAGCCTTTTTTGATTGTCCAAGCGTGGACTTCTTTTGGTCCAGCCGTCAGATAGCTCTGGAGTCCGAGCGTGTCATACGCCGCGTGAATCATCTGCTGCAGGCCGGGTTCGGTGACGCCGTAGCTTTCGAGAAGCTCAGCTGCATCAGCGGCATCGAGGCTTTTAAGTTCCTCTTCGAGTTTGGCGCAAACAAAGATACAGCGAGCCGGGGCGACAAGCGCCGTCAGTTGGTCTTTTTTTGCTTGATCACTCAAACCAGCTTCGTCGACATTGAACACATAAATGACGGGTTTGGCAGTAAGTAAATGCAGATCAGCGATTTTTTCTTGGTCAAGATCGGGCAGGGCATATAGCGGCGTGCCAGCTTCGAGGTGTCGAATCAAGCTTTCGCAGTAGGTCATTTTTTCTCGCGCGATATGATTCGTTTTGGCTTCTTTATGGATGCTCGTCATGCGTTTAGTGAGCGTTTCGAGGTCAGCGAGCATCAGCTCGGTGTTGATTATCTCGATGTCAGCCTTTGGGTTAACGGCGGATGTGTCATGACGCAGTACTGCAGGGTCATCAAATGCGCGGACAATATGAACGATGGCATCGCATTGACGAATGTTCGCCAAGAACTTGTTGCCAAGACCTTCGCCCTTGCTTGCGCCAGCGACTAGCCCCGCTATATCAACAAACGTCACGGTAGCTGGTATCAACTTTTCGGCTGAATACATTTTTTGTAATACGTTTAAGCGATCATCAGGCACAGGAACTATACCGGTATTTGGTTCAATAGTTGCAAACGGATAATTTGCAGCCAGGATATCACTATCTGTCAGCACATTAAAAAGCGTCGATTTGCCGACGTTCGGTAAGCCAACGATGCCGATTGATAATGCCATGTCTAACTATCTTACCATAACAGGGGTAGATACAATATGCTTATTGACAAAATAGCATAAATAGTATAATATCATCTTAGTATAAAAATCTAAAAAATAAAAAAAATGAAGATTGAACAATTGTCCCCAAAAAATATTAATCCAGAGACTCAAGACGACGACCGAGAGGCTCTTTTAGAACTTAAAATTAAAGCAGGTTTGGGCGAAACAGCGTTAGATAACACATGTTATGATGGTCCGGATCTATTTCATGGAACAAGCTTTCCTTTTAAAATCGGAGACGTCATTCGTCCAGGTGGAGTATTTCCCGTGACTGATCCTAACGGAGTAGCTCAAGCATCAGCGACGAGAAGTGAAAATGCTGCATGGTTGTATGCTCAGCGAGGTGATCTTGTCGAGCCGTCAGGTAAATATGATGAGCGTGGAGATCCTTTATTGCTATTAAGGAATGATCACGATGGAATTCCTAGACCTGTACCATTACGAGAGAGAGTGTTTAGAGTTGTTCCAGTTGATTGCAAACCACCAAAGCACTTAGGACCTCAGCCTGGGGAAATGAACAGCTCTGCTTTCAAAGTAGTGGAAGAAATTTCTACAAAGCTAGGCTATCAAGGCACGTTTCCTGAAATTAATTGGTCGAAGTATACTCCCTTTGAGGATCGAAATCATCCAGCTCCTATATTTGAAGATCCACCACTGCCGGACGTTCCGAAGCCCCCTCAGGCAACATACGATGTACCGTTCCCAATACTTGGGGAAGATTTTGCCCAATCTGAACTTACGCGGGTAAGGGAAGCGGATGAAAAGGAACGTGGACCAGTATTCTAATAAATGCATAATGCATGGTCATAGTGCTTCTGAGTAACTTTTTGTGTACATCTATAGATTCATTGTAGCGATATATTATATCTTTTGAGCCTGAAGCCGATGTGCTACCATAAGCACTAATGGCACTTCATCTACCAGCTTTGCGGTCATTGTGGCGTGGGCGAAATCTCGCGGTGCTTTGCATGGTTGGTCTTTTGATTGTTGTGAGTGTTTCGCTGAAGATTGTTCATGTCTCACAAGCAATCAGTAGCCGTGCTCCGGATTTAGCCCTAAGTACATCTAATCCACGCCTGTCGCTAGCGAATGCAACCAATACTGGCGACATTAGTACTATCCAGTTGCCAGTATACCTACCGAGTACACCAACTGGATCTGTCAATGTGAGAATTGCCGATTTTGTATGTAAAAATGGTACGTCTGCATGTACGGGAACGGGTACAGCGAACCAATACGTTGAAGTCAGGCTTGGTAGTGGCACAGGCACTAACCTCGGTCGCTATAGAAGTACCGCAACATTTGCGATACCCGCATCAGCATTCACCGTTAACCCATCCACTGGTTACTACAGGGCCGTATTAAACTTAAAACTATATAACGGTAGTACTGGGTCGACATTAAGTTTTTATGATGACAACATCGTATCGTTCCGACTTTATACAAGTGGCTCAGGACCACTGATCGGGGGGGCAGTAGGTGGTAATACATCGTATGTTAACCTGTCCGCAGACAATGTTGGAGCGGGGGGCCCATATTCATACTCCTTGCCTTTTGCTACTCCGTGTAACATCACCTCAAGCGTGCCGGGAACGATCGTTTTGTATGACATGGACAATAACGATCCAGACAACGATGGGTATACGGTAGGTATCAGTGTTATAAATGCTGATACGGGAGCTCAGGTAGCCACAACGCGTTCAGGAAACCCTGGAAATCAAACAGACTACAACATCCGAATGAATTTCCAGCCAAATGGACGCTACAAACTGGTCATAAATAATGTCGCCGCCAGAAACTATATTCAATATAAGTTTCCTTTCGACGACATCAACTACACCCTAAAGTGTGGTAGCTTGTATGGGCTCACTCCATCGATTACCACAAATCCTACGGGCACCGTCAAGCAAGGCGCTTCGATCAACACGATTCCGAGTGTAGCCAGTAGTGGCTCACCGGGTAATCATGACTGGAAGGTAGCTTCGGCTGTGTTTGCACCAGGAGTGGCGCCACAATTTAATTCTACGAATGATCAGTATGCATGCAACGGGTTTGTCAACGAACAAATTTGTGATGATAATTTTAACTCAGGTAAAACGCAGTTTACAACTGCAAATACATTGCTGCCACAAAAATCGTACCCAGTCGCGTCTGCAATACCAGTAGGTAGTAATATCTGTTTTGTGCTATCAGTTAATAGACCGACGGCGACTGCTCCTGCTACAGAGTGGAGATACTCAGCCATGGTCTGTGTCAGAGTGACCGCACCGCCTGACACGTCGTCGGTTCAAATTTGGGGCAATGACTTTTATACGGGTGGGCAAGCAGTGGGTGAATTCCGTACGCCAAGAGGCGCAGACGATCCAACAAAGAGTTATGGCAGCTGGGTAGAGTATGGCATTTTTAGTAAAGCTCGAAATTTTAGTATAGCTTCGGGGGCCGGACTGAGCGGGGGCGGAACGCTTTCGCAACAAGATTGGAGTCGTTTGACGTTTGCCAACACGAATCCCGTGGCTGCGCCATGTTCAAGTGGCCAATATGGCTGCTGGGGAGACGTTCCTGATCCTAGCTTACTTATTAACGCACTAGCGAGTCGATGTAGCTTTGGCGGTGATCAGACTATTTCGACTCCGAAAACCGTAACTGGCACAGAATATATATGCTCAAACGGCACGGTCAGAATCAATGCAAATATCTCGTATAACGATGTGACTGTTAATGCGCCACAGAGTTTGCCACAACTGATTATCATCGCAAACAACATTGTCATCGGCAAGGACGTGTCAAATGTTGATGCGTGGTTAGTGACAAAGCAAATCGACTCGAACGGGGGTAACATTAGTACCTGTGATGCGATTGCTGGCTTCCAGCCTTTTAGTTCAATAAGTCCTCGTCTTAGTGAAAGTACTTGTCCAACACCGCTCGCACTCAATGGGCCAATTATCACTAATCATCTGTACCTGTATCGCACAACAAAGCTAACAACGAGTGACAATCCCGCTGAACGCTTAAATCTGCGTGCTGATGCGTATTTATGGGCGTACGCCGGCGGCGGCTCGGGCAGTCCAGTAGCCGAAACGGTTTCGGTAAATGAACTTCCTCCTAGGTTTTAGCATTATATCCTTGTTGCAGTGATAGTGCTTATGTATAATGAAGTTTACTATGGCATTATTCAAAAGCGTGGGCAGCTTCTTTGCACTTGATATCGGTACCAATGCGGTTCGTGTCGTGCAGCTTGAACCTTCAGGTGCAGACAACTGGACACTAGCTCACTATGGCTATGCTCCAGTCGATAGCAAGATCACTTCATCAGACTCACCGGAAGCACGTAATCGTTTATCGGAGATTGTTATGACCGCACTCGGTCAAAGCGGCATCAAAACCAGAGACGTTGTTATTGGTCTTCCGTCACAAAAAACATTTACAACCGTCATCGACGTACCGGTGATGTCAGAGAACGAGCTCAAAGATACGCTGAAGTACCAACTCGATCAATACATCCCAATGGCAATCGATGAAGCCAAAGTCGACTGGAAGCCACTCGGTCAGTCACTGCACGATCCGAAGCAACAAGAAGTTATTATTACTAGTACTGCAATAAATTACATTGAAGATCGTCTAGAATTTGTTGAGGGGCTCGGGCTCAATGTTATTGCAATCGAACCTGACCCAATAGCAATGATCCGTTCATTGTTGCCATCGGGGGTGAATGACGCACGCCTCATCGTAGACATGGGCGAAGAGTCAACTGATATAGCCATGACAGCGGGCGATGCACCTCGACTTGTGCGTACTGTGCCGATGGGCCTTTCCTCACTTGTCAAAAGTGCTGTACAAAATCTCAATGTTAAAGACGACCAAGCGCGACAGTTTATATTGAAATTTGGTCTTGCACCAGATCGCCTCGAAGGGCAAGTCTATCGAGCCATCGAAGGTGTCCTTGAGAATTTTGTTGCAGAATTAACAAAATCGATCAAGTTCTTCCAAACACGATATCCGAATACGCCAGTAGGTGGCATTTTACTCTCAGGGTTTGCAGTCACTATACCGAGATTCGGTGAATACGTAGCAGCAAAAACCAGTACGCAGGCTATCCCAGCAAATCCATGGCAAAAAGTCCGCGTCTCACAAGCTGATCAGCAGCAGCTGCTACCGATTGCAAATGAGTTTGCAACAGTAGTCGGTTTGGCGCAGAGGAGCAATAAGCGATGATTCAGATAAATCTCATACCTGATGTCAAGCAGGAGCTCATCCGCGCTCAAAAGTTCCGCAACATAGTTATTTCTGCATCTATCATTGCCGCTATCGGTTTTGCTGGCGTTGTAGTGCTGCTGTCTCTGTACGTATTTGGGGTACAAGCGCTTATTGGCAAAACGGCCGACAATACGATTACAAAAGAATTTGGCAAACTGAAAGGAGTAACTGATCTTGATAAAGCGTTAACACTGCAGAATCAGTTAAAAGTAACTTCTGATGACCACAATCTTGTCACGATGAACTCGCGCGTCTTTGATATGCTGGCGACAGTTGTACCAAGTGCTGGCAGTCAAGTGACGGTTACTAATTTTACGGTAGATGCCGACAACAAGACGATTAGTATCGATGGGTCTGCTCCAAGTGGGTACCAGGCACTCGACGCGTTTAAGAAAACGATACTGGCGACAAAGTTCCAATATCAAACCGCTGGTAACACCGATTTGGAAAAAGTTGCGTTAACTGATCAAGTGAGTGACGGTGAGCGAAGCTATACAGAAGATTCTGAAGGCAAGAATATCCTCAAGTTTACAATCAGTTTCGTATATAATGATGCACTGCTTGCTCGAAATTCAACGAATGGAAAATTCATAACGCCAAGTACTACAAATGCTACTGATTCTATTAACGAAGTACCATCATCAATCTTCAGTTCATCAGAGGGAGCACGGTAATGGCTATCAAACAAGACGCAGCTATTCGCAAACGCCAACAAATTGCCAAAGCAAACCAATTGATGTTCGCATGGGTAGCTGGAGCATCGGTCATCGTTGGTGCCTCAGCAGTCGTTATTGTGCTACTTGTTCAGCACCTGCTGTTCAACCAAACTACCATCTCAGCTAAGCTAGAAACTGTTGATAATCTCAAGTACAACAATAGTATTGTTGATAAGATCAAAGACAATGTTCGTGTTCTTAATACAAATGAATCACTGCTGCGCTTGAAAGTTCCAGCAGATAAAGACGCCGTCCAAGTAGTCTTTGATTCATTACCATCGACTCCAAACTCAGCTTCACTTGGCTCATCTCTCCAAAGTCCATTACTACTTGGCCAACCAAATGTAAAAGTAGAATCTTTGACTGTTTCACCAATTGCAGGTGTTGAAGATGCAACTGACGGCACGACAACAAGTGATCAAACGACTGATCAGCCAAACGGTATACACTTTGACTTTGCTATTTCGACTGACAAGAGTAACCCTGATGCGCTCAAGAATGTCATGCGTAAGCTCGAGTTGTCTATTCGCGCAATCAATGTCACAAATCTACGATTTGAGATTCAGGGAGATCGACTACTTGTTACCGCATCCGGCTATGGCTATTATGAGCCAGCGAAAAATGTCGAGCTTAAAGAGGAGACCATGCAATGAAAAAAACTGACATCGCTATGATTATCCTTATTGCTTCGATTAGTATCTTGATATCATATTTTGTTGCAAATGCTATTCCTGCTCTTAAAAACAACAAGCAAGATGTAAAAGTTAAAACGATTGATCGATACAGTGCAGACGCAAGCGCTGTTGATACAAGTGTTTTTAGTGAAGAGGCAATCAACCCGACAGTGGAGATCACGATCGGTACAAATCAGTAGGAGGCGTTGATACATGGCACTTCTTACCACAGAGATCCAAGAAAAACTGACACGACTTCTCATCGATGAAGGACTTGTCGGACAGGCTACAATTGAACAGGTAGAGCAGGAAACTAAAGCGGCTAATCAACCACTCCTTTCGGCGTTGTTGCAAAAAGGTATCGTTGACGACGAGTTGCTTACGCACGCTATCGCACAGGTATCGGGCGTGCCATACGTCAATCTCCAAAGTAGTGTCATTGATGAAAAAATTCTGACATTGCTACCGCAAGATGTTGCAGAGCGGTTTATGGCTGTGCCATTGGCTGAAGTCCAGAATCGTTTAGCCGTCGCAATGATCGATGCCAACAACGTTCAAGCAGTTGATTATCTTGCAAGCCGCATCCAGCGGCCCATAAAAGTTTTTATGGCCTCCGAAGCTGGCGTACGACATGTACTTGATCAGTACAAAACAGACCTTTCTTCAGTTGATGCAGCGGCTGTTGAATCTCAGGCTGATTCCGATGCAGCTGCCAGCAACATAAAGACGATTGTTCAAGATTCGCCTATCAGTCGAGCACTCAGCACTATTCTCGAGTATGCAGTCAAAACCAAAGCTTCTGATATTCATATTGAACCACTCGAAAAAGCACTCAAAATTCGTTGTCGCGTCGATGGTGTTCTCCGAGAAATTATGCAACTTCCTAAGTCTATTGAACCGGCACTTGTTAGCCGTATCAAGATTCTGTCCAACTTAAAGATTGATGAGCACCGTACACCGCAAGATGGTCAATTTACCGTCAAAGTGGTTGATAAAGAAGTTGATCTTCGTATCGCCATTAGCCCTGTGGTGTGGGGCGAGCAAGTAGTTATTCGTCTTCTTGATAAATCGGGTAATTCCTTCGATCTTGAAGAAATGGGATACGCTGGTCGTGGTTTACGCGCTATTCGAAAAGGTGTCAAGCGACCAAATGGCATGGTGTTAACCTCTGGGCCAACAGGATCGGGAAAGTCGACTAGTCTCTATGCACTCATTAAAGAGATCAAAGATGATTCGGTTAACATCGTCACACTTGAAGACCCGGTTGAGTACAAAATGGACGGCGTCAATCAAATACAAGTGAATGCAGATGTTGGCCTCACATTTGCCTCAGGTCTACGATCTATTTTGCGTCAAGATCCAAATATCATCATGGTCGGAGAGATTCGTGACTCAGAAACTGCCAATCTAGCAGTGCAGGCCGCCCTAACTGGACACCTCGTGTTTAGTACACTGCACACCAACTCAGCAGCTGGCGTATTGCCGCGTCTACTCGATATGAAAATCGAGCCATTTTTGATCGCCAGTACGGTAAATACTATCATTGGTCAGCGACTAGTCCGTCGTGTATCACCGCGACGAGACACATATAATTCAACACCGATCGAAACACAGAACATCATGGCAACTGTTGGACACTTATTGCCAAAAACCAAAGCTGATGTTGCGAGGGTTTCACAGGACTTAGGGTATAAAGACTTGCCACTTGCTGGCCAAAGCGCTTATACTTTAGTCAAGGGGCGAGATACCCCTCAAACACCGAGAGGATATTCAGGGCGAGCCGGACTGTATGAAGTCATGGATGTCACTGAAGAAATTCAAAATCTTATCGTAAAACGTGCCACCAGTGCCGAAATTCAACGCTTAGCGATTGAACAGGGTATGGTGACCATGCGACAAGATGGGTATCTCAAGGCACTTGGGGGATTAACAACGCTCGAAGAAGTCAACCGCGTCGCCGCGGAGATCTAATGCAAAATCAATAAGGTGGATTATGAATACGCAAGAACTCAGAATTGAAATATTACTCGAAGAAGTCGTAAAACGACGCGCTAGTGACCTGCACCTTCAAGTTGGTTTGCCGCCAATGCTTCGTGTAGACGGTAGTTTAACCGCAATACAGGGCTATGACGCCCTCGATGAAGCAAAGGTAGAAGCTCTTGTGTATGCAATTCTTGACCAAGATCAGCAGCAAATTTTGCATAAAGATAAAGAGTTCGACTTTTCATTTGCATTTGGAAATCTCGGACGTTTTCGTGTGAACGCCTTTCACGAGCGCGGCAATATGGCAGCGGCGCTTCGTTTGATTCCAAATGAAATAAAAAGTGTCGTCGAGCTTGGTATGCCACAAGTCGTCATGGGTTTTGCTGACTATCCACGTGGGCTTGTGCTTGTGACCGGTCCAACAGGTTCAGGTAAGTCAACAACACTTGCTGCGCTGGTTGACAAGATTAACTCTGAAAAAGCCGCACACATCATTACTATCGAAGATCCTATTGAGTTTACGCACAAATCCAAAAAGTCAGTTGTTGTCCAGCGTGAAGTCCACTACGACACCTACTCATTTTCTGCGGCACTTCGCTCCAGCCTTCGCCAAGACCCAGACGTCGTGTTGATTGGTGAGATGCGTGACCTTGAAACGATTTCTGCAGCGATTACGATCGCTGAGACGGGACACCTAGTATTTGCGACGCTACACACAAACTCAGCAGCGCAGTCAATCGATCGTATGATCGACGTCTTTCCACCGCACCAACAGCCGCAAATTCGTGCGCAACTATCAAATATCTTGATGGCAATCTGTTCTCAGCGCCTTGTGCCAGCTATTGGCGGAGGCCGTGTTGTCGCCGCTGAGGTATTAGTAGCGAACCCAGCTGTACGTAACATCATTCGTGAAGGGAAAAGCCACCAGCTTGATGCCGTCATCCAAACTGGGGCTGACCAAGGCATGCAGACCATGGACCGCACGCTGGCTGGACTTGTGCAGTCAGGTACTGTAACACTCGATGAGGCCCGAAACTACGCGGTTGATCTTGGTGAGTTTGATCGGCTAATTAGAGGATAGGATAAGGATACAACAGCGTGAAAAAGTTTGATTACGAAGCGAAAGACCAGGCGACAAATAAGATCGTCAAAGCTTCTGTGCAAGCAGAAAGTGAAAATGCGGCTGCAAAACTGCTGCTTGCTCAAGGTTTCACGCCCCGCAATATAAAAGAAGCACGCGAAGATGGCTCATTTTTATCAAAAATCACCAACAAGATAACCACAAAAGATCGAGTAGTCTTTACGCGTCAGCTTGCGACCTTGATTGGAGCTGGTTTGCCACTATCACAAAGTCTTCGTACGGTGAGTGAGCAGACAGAGAACAAGCGCTTACGTGATGTTGTCGATGACATTATCGCATCAGTCGAGGGTGGTAAAGCGCTCGCTGAATCATTCGGTAAGCACCCAGAGGTATTCGACAATATATTTTTAGCGCTCGTCACCGCCGGTGAAGCGTCGGGCACGCTCGATGATAGCTTGCGGCGTATTGCTGAGCAGCAAGAAAAAGATGCTGCCATGATGAGCAAAATCAAAGGTGCGCTAACATATCCTGTTATTGTGCTGGTGGTTATTTTTGCTGTTATCGCATTTATGTTGATTACGGTTGTACCTCAAGTTAAGAAGCTTTATACCGATTTAAAGCAAAGCTTACCGTTTATTACGAGTATTCTTGTCGGTACGGCAGATTTTGTTATGAAATTTTGGTGGTTAATCTTGATCATCGTTGGAGTAATCATTTATTTCACTCTGCAATACCTGAAAACCGAAAATGGTATCAAGCTCAAAGACACGCTCAAGATAAACGCACCACTTTTTGGTCCAATGTTTCGCAAACTTTACATGGCTCGCTTTACCCGCACTGGCCAAACACTCTTAAAGACAGGCGTACCAATGCTTGATATGCTACGTATCGCCGCGCAATCGGTGAATAACACTATCATTGAAAAAAGTATTGAACGAGCAGCAGAAAAGGTGAAGGGAGGTAAATCATTATCCTCCGCACTCAAACCCGAGGATTACATTATGCCGTTTGTGCCACAAATGATCAGTATTGGAGAGCAGTCGGGAAAGATAGACGACATGATGGGCAAAGCTGCCAGTGTGTATGAAGACGAACTTGACGAAGAAATTAAAGCGATTTCGACTGCGATAGAGCCAATCTTGATGGTAGTGCTGGCAATCGTTGCTGGTGGACTCGTTGGGGCGATATTGTTCCCGATCTATAATCTTGTGAACAATATCTCGGTGTAATAATCTACTGGACTTTCACTAGGTCGTACCGTATGATAAGCGTAAGCGATAAACATCGCACACTAGTAACTGTTCGTAGAAAGGTGGAAACGAATATGAACGTTCCAGTTCGCAAAAAAGAAGGATTTACAATCATCGAGGTCGTCCTCGTGCTCGCGATTGTCGGATTAATTATGCTCATGATCTTCATCGCATGGCCTGCCCTGCAGCGAAGCCAGCGTGATGGTGCACGGAAAAACGATGTCAACACAGTTGCCGCGGCAGTAGCGTCATACCGGAGTAATAACAATGGAACAAGTCCTACAACAACCGCTGCTATACAGGGTTACATTAGTAACCTCAATCAGTATGATAAGACTGACGTGATATATGGTGGAACAGGTGCTGGAAATCCGACTAAAGACAAAATTACTGTTCGAACTAAAGCAGTATGTCAAAATGGTGTCGCGATAGGTGATCCAAGTACTCGGAAAGCTGTTGTACTCACTACTCTTGAAGGCGGTGGTTCTTCCATCAACTTCTGCCAGGATGTATAATCGACAACTTCAATTAAAAATACACCGTTCTCTCTCGAGATCGGTGTATTTTTTATTGGTAAACTGGTAGAGTATGAGATATGGAAACGCTTACGTATAGCATACTAATCTTTCTCGGACTGTGTCTTGGTAGCTTTGCTGGTGCGACTATCTGGCGTTTGCGCGCTCGTCAGCTGATCGAAGATAAAAAAGCAGGGTATGCGGTCGATACAAAAGAACTCAAAGCGCTTAAGCCGCTTTCGGAGCGTACCGTGAGCAACGATCGTTCACAGTGTTTGAGCTGTAGTCATGTTCTTGCGTGGTACGATCTCGTTCCGCTAGTGAGCTGGCTGCAAACAAGAGGTAAGTGTCGCTACTGCGGCAATAAGATAGGCAGTTTTGAGCCGACGATCGAATTCGTCATGGCAACACTCTTCGTGTTACTGTTTGCTCTTTGGCCTATGCTAATTGCTGGCTCGATGACCATTCTCAGTGTCGTACTCTGGTATGTTTCATTTGTGATGCTGATAATGCTATTTTTCTATGACCTAAAGTGGTACTTGTTACCAAACGTTATTGTATTTCCACTCATAGCTATTTCATTGTGTGCTCGACTTCTTGTCGTGCTGCAGCAAACGAATGTGACCGCTGCAGTAATGAGTACGATCGGCTCTGTGGCTATCTTGTCTGGGATTTACGGCGTTTTGTATCTCTATTCAAAGCAGCGGTATGGGGAAGAGAACACCTGGGTTGGTTTTGGCGATGTAAAGCTCGGGGTTGCACTCGGACTATTGCTAGGGAGTTGGCAGCTAGCATTTTTAAGTTTGTTTCTTGCAAATCTTCTGGGTGTCATTATTCTGTTGCCATCGCTCATCTCGAAAAAAGTTGCTATGAGTAGTCGGATACCACTTGGACCGTTGTTGATTGCCGGCTTCTTTATCACGTTATTTTTTGGGCCAGCTATTTTGACATGGTATCAGTCACTGACTTTTTTCTATCCAATGTAGTCTATGATGCTTATGCTATAATAGCCACAAATGTACACTCGATATAACAGCGGTGGATTCACAATGATTGAGCTTATGCTCTTTCTTGCAATTAGCGCTATTATGATCGTTACGCTGCTGACGGGGTGGACTGTAGCCATTAATACGCAAAGCTACAAAGATGCTTCGCGTTCATTTGCCTCAGTACTGCAAGGTCAATATGCAAGTACACTTAATGTAGTCAATGATCGATCGGCAAAATTTGACTGTTTTGTAAACGGAGGAACCACTCAGGTGAAAGCAGTTACTGCTACCTCTACATCTCGCGGAGCAAGTGACTGTGTACTTATAGGGCGCTACATTACGATAGATGGCTCACAGATGCGCAGTAACGCGATAGTCGGGACCCAGCCGGTTACAGCAATTCCTTCCACAACTACCGAAGATCAAGTCATAGCTGCCTATATGCCAGGACGCATCGCCGACGGAGTTATCAACGACGATACCTACGAAATTCCGTGGATTAGTACTCTATATGCAAGTAGTGCTAGTCCATCTGCGCTGCACATCGCAATCGCTATCGTACGCTCACCAGTTACCGGCACAGTGCGGACGTATATCAAAGACATCACGGCGAGTGATCCAACTGTCACAGATGTCATTGCCGCACCGGCTGCTCAAGCTAAACGAGTGCTCTGTATGGATCCTGGCACAGTTGTCGCGCAGCCTCGTACAGCAATTGTCATCGCAGCCAATGCTGCGAGTTCGTCGGCTATTAGCGTCAACGCTGACCCAACTGGGAGTGGGTGTTAGATGAAACAGTTTACGCAAGCCGGCGACACAATAATCGAAGTATTACTTGCGATTACCGTGTTCAGTGTCATTGCGGTTGGTGCGCTTACAGTCATGAATCAAGGGACGAATTCGACCCAGCGTACGCTCGAAGTATCAATCGTCAAGCAGCAGATCGATTCGCAGGCAGAAGCACTGCGCGCTGCATATCAAAATGAATTAGCAAAACACTCAGACGGGGGTGATGACACCTGGAAATTTATAACTAATCACGCTGATGCAAGTCCAGTTGATGTTACTGCTACAGCTTGTCCGACGAATTACGGAAATAGCTTTATACTCAATGCTCGTACTGGCGAAACAACAGGGCCTACGCCCATCAAGACTATGGACGACGTAAATGCACCACCACACGCGCAAGTTATGTATACGGGTGAAAGTTTGATCTCTTCATATGGTATATGGATTGAAAAAACAGTTGTGAACAATTTTACGGTCGGTAGCGGTCCAAAAGCCTATAACTTTCGGATTCGCGCCTGCTGGTACGGGTCTGGAACGAATGTGCCGATGCAGCTACAAACAGTTGTGCGGTTGTATGACCCAGGAGCTAGCCTCACAGCAGCACCATTAGCAATAAGCCCGTTGGCATCTCCGTCTTCGGTAGATAATGCTGCTGTAGCACAACAAGCAGTTTCACCGGGCAGCGGACCAACTGTGACGCCAACTCGCTATTACTATGCGGCAAATTTTGTAGTATCAAACAATACTATTAGTCCAGGTAATATTGCAGGGTGTACGTGGTATTGGGACGATAACAGTGTTCCTGGGGGAGAAAATATAGCTGATCCCAACCAATGTGTATCTGGTGCTACGATATCGCATAATTTCAAAAATGATATTCATATGAAAAACTTTGAGACGACATATCCATTTCCGGTTGCGTGTAAACCCGGCACTATTGACGGTGCAACTGGTGCTGGAATCTATACGTACACAGTCTTCATGGTAATACATAAAGTGGGGGGTGCGAATGTTACCACTCCCTCTATAGATGTAAGTCGACCGGTGTGTGGAGCTTAACATGACTAAAAGTATGACTCATACTACTTCACGGCAAAGAGGGTTCACGCTTGTAGAGCTGATGCTTGCGATGATATTCGTTTCAGGCTTGTTGCTCGCTATTGCGCTGTTGACGATGCAGGTAATTACGATATATACGAAAGGTATTACGCTTGCAGCAGTTGACCAAGCCGGGCAGGTAATCGCACGAGAACTACGTGATTCCACGAATAGTGCAATTCCGACCAATATCAAAGTAATTCAAGTTGTTAATGGTGACGAAAGTGCGGGACGCTACTGCACTGGTAGCGTAAGCTATATATGGAATTCGGGGGCAACCATTAACGGTACTAGCAGCTCGGTAAATAATTATTCGACAGGTTCGGCCAGCGATAAAAAGAACATCCGTTTTGTTAAGGTCAGTGACAACGGTGGTGCATTATGTGCAAATGGAAATCTTACGCCTGATATTGATAGGTCAAAAGCGACAGAATTACTTAATGCAGTGGATCGTAACTTGGCGATTCGTAAACTAGATATCCTGAAAAAAGAATTTGCAGCGCAAGCAATCTATTCATTTTCTCTTGTCGTGGCAACAAATGATGCTGGTCAGTTTATTAGTGGAGAACAAAACTGTCAGGCACCAAATGACGTCGCAAATCCGGATGAATTTTGTGCCACAAACAGCTTTGACTTCACTGCACGGGCGGGCAATAACTTAATTACAGGGAGTAGTGGCTGATATGAGCAAGGTATCACAGTCTGGCGGTGTGTCGATCTTCATCGTTATTTTTAGTTCGATCATCATAACGATTATTACAGTTGGGTTCACGCAATTCGTCATTCGCAATCAACAACAGTCCATCCAAAATGACCTATCTGATCGGGCTTATGACTCGGCTCTTGCGGGTGTCGAAGATGCCAAACGCGTACTCGTCGCGTATACGAACGCGTGTAGTGCGAATCTGCCTCAATGTAGCCAGTTAAAAACAGTCATCGATAGCCAAACTTGCGATACAATCGCAAAAGCTGGTATCGCGGGTAGTACTGTCGATACAAATACTGAGACAACGATCGGCACAACGGATGATAACCAAGCCTACACCTGTGTCAAAATTTTGATGCAAACCAATGATTACCAAGGCTCACTCGCTGCAAATGAATCGTCAGTTGTGCATATCAAAGGTGTTTCGCCGTATACAAAAATTAGACTCACCTGGTTTAGTAAAAAAGATGGGGGCGACGTACCGAATGTGAGCGTCTATCAACCAACGGTTCCATTAACACTACCATCAGCGGCTACCTGGCCATTACAAGCGCCTCCGATTATGCGTGCACAGTTCATTCCAGCGGATGCAAAGCTTTCTGATCTTGATACCCAAGCTAAAACAGCCTTTTTGTACCCGATTAAATCGCCCGGTGTCGACCTTACGTATAAGCTTAGTTCAGATTCTCGACCAGTTAACGGTAGCGCACCACAGCCTTCGCTTTGTTCAGTAACATTTACTGCGATAGGTGGTGCATGCAAAAAAACCTTGGAAGTACCCTCAACCACTGATGCCTATTTGCAGCTTCAAGCTCTGTACAACAAAACGAGCTTCACGATCGAATTACTCGATGACAGTGGGAATATTGTCAAACTCGATGGGGTCGCACCTTCGGTTGATGCGACTGGACGAGCGGGTGATGTATTTCGTCGAGTCGATGCACGAGTCAAGCTCGGTGGCGTATCCCTGCAATCACCATTTATGGCGACACAGGGAAGTCTGTGTAAGCCCTTTACGCTGGAAGATCCAGCAAATGGTAATTCGTATACAGCCCAGCCTTGTGTGCCGTAGGTAAATTAACTTGTTATTCGCGCGTGTCACTATGAAATTTGCTATGAATCTCGCGAAGATGTTCGTCGGTGACATGGGTATAGACTTGTGTCGTAGAGATATTGCTGTGACCAAGCATACTTTGCACACTACGCAGATCCGCGCCGTTCATTAGTAAGTCCGTTGCAAAACTGTGCCGCATCGTATGGGGACTGACGTGTTTAGTGATACCGGCTAATTTAGCATATTTACTAATCATTCGCTGAATACTGCGCGCTCCAAGTCGGCGATAATCACCACTGCGAGAAGCAATATTATTGCGACTATAACTCAGAAACAGGGGAGGGAGATTATCAAGCCTTGTAGCCATATACTCGTCTACTCGTGCAGCGGCGGCTTCACTGACAAAAACTGGACGATCTTTTTGTCCCTTACCTCGCACCATAAACTCGCGACGTTTTGTATTGACGTGACCACGGTCGAGTGCGACTAATTCCGAAACACGTAGGCCACTTGAAAAGAGCAGTTCGATAATTGCCCGATCTCGCATACCTTCTTCACTCGAGCCATCAATGGCATCCATGAGTCGCACGACTTCGTCAAAATGCAAAAACGTCACTTGTCGGCGCGATACTTTCGGGAGTTTAATTTTGTCGGCAGGTAAGCTAGCGATTTCTCGTTCTGAGAGGTATTTCATAAAACCACGCAGCGCTATCAAATGATAGCTTTGTGTAATAGTTGATAGTTCTTCACCGTTAGGATTTACATAGCGGTTAAGCCAGAGGCGGTATTTACGAATCATCTCAGTTGAGACGTCAGATACTTTTGTATCTTCCGTAAACTCAACAAATCGCTCGAGATACAAGCGGTAATTTTCGGCAGTCTTTGCCGACCGGCCACCTTCGACTTCGATCGATTCAATAAAATCCAGAATGAGCTCTGAGGTATACATATTCTTAGCATACCGTTAATGCTACAATCAGTCTATGAATGTATTTGAAGCTATATTTTTGGGACTCGTCCAAGGTCTGAGTGAATTTATACCAATCAGCAGTTCGGGACACTTGGTAGTTGCGCAGGCTCTGCTTGGAAAGTCGTCCGATCACTTGTTTCTAGAAGCCATCAATATGGGTACATTTGTAGCGCTGCTGATATACTTCGCCCCAAAAATAATTGTTATACTAAAAGATATTTTTGTCGGTAAAAACTATACGTTGGCTCGCAATATCATCCTAACATCTATCCCAGCTGGACTCGTTGGCTATCTAGCAGCTGATTATATCGATAATTCACCATTTTTTGGTAGCTTATGGGTCATTGTTGTAACATTGACACTGGTTGGTATCGTCATGATCGTTCTTGAGAAATTACCAAAGCTCACTCCTGTCAGTGATGGAAGCAAATTATCACCGCTGCGTTCTTTACTAGTAGGTCTAGCACAAATGTGTGCGCTCATACCGGGGGTTTCTCGCTCCGGGGCGACAATTGTAACTGGTCGATTAGTCGGACTTTCGCCAAAAGAAGCAGCTGAATACAGTTTTTTGGCGTCGCTACCAATAATGCTAGGGGTTACCATTAAGACCATTCTGCATGATCACGATTATTTAGCAGCACATGCCTCAATGCTGATCGTCGGCAATCTGGCAGCACTGATATCAGGACTACTAGCAGTCCGATTTCTTATGAAATATTTGAGTTCTCACGACCTAAAGCTATTTGGGTGGTATCGAATTGGCTTAGCGGCTGTTCTGGTTGGCGTACTTTTGTTACACTAAGATAAAGAAGCAAACAGACAACCAAGGAGATAGCATGAGCAAGCCCAATCTTGAGCAGACATTAGTAGTATTTAAACCCGACGCCTTGCAGCGTGGATTAGTTGGAGAGATTCTGACTCGTTTTGAAAAAGTAGGCCTCCGCATCGTTGGCACAAAAATGCTCGCACCAGATCAAGCGCACTACGAAACCCATTACGAAGAAATTGGTAAATTAAAAACTCGTGCGGGTGACCATATTTTCGACATCACTCTTGAAATGATGAACCAAGGACCAGTTATTGCTATGGTACTCGAAGGCGTAGAATCAGTTGCGCTCGTTCGTAAACTTGTTGGCTCTACTGAGCCAAAATCGTCTGCACCGGGTACGATCAGAGGTGACTTCAGTCACATGAGCTATGGCTATGCCGATGGCGCAAGCAAGGGAATTCCAAATCTTATTCACGCGAGTGGCGACCCAGAGGAAGCTGCCCAAGAGATTCAACACTGGTTTAGCGATGCAGAACTCTATGACTACGAAGCTTTACACGAAAAGTTCACACGTTAATCCAATTTCGCACTATAAAAATACGCCGAAATATCGGCGTATTTTTATAGTGCGAAATTGGTACCCCGGGCGGGAGTCGAACCTGCAACCTTTTCCTTAGGACGGAACTGCTCTATCCATTTGAGCTACCGAGGCATACTACTACGATTGTAGCATGGACGAATCTGTTATACTGAGCAGTGATGAGCAGCAAGGTAGATGTAGCTGAAAAAGATTTTGACGGACAAAGAGACGGCGAAGAGTTACTGTTTGTTTTTCGTCGCCATATGATCGCAATGCGAAAAGGTTTTTATGGCCTGCTCATACCATTTGCAGTACTTTCCATACCACCGTTGATTTGGCAACAAAATCTACAATTATTTTTACTGCCAGTTATTGGTCTCGCTATTGGAATGGTCATTTTTGCCTATCACTTTATGATGTGGTACTTTACGATCTACATTGTCTCCACTGAGCGTATGCGGCAGGTGACGCAAAAAGGATTTTTTGGCAAAGACGTGGTGGAGCTGCGACTGTCAAAGATTCAAAACATAAGTTATAATATACCTGGGTTCAGTGGCGAGATATTCGGATTTGGCACACTCGTCGTGCAAACATACGTAGGTGACCTTGTCATACACAAAGTTGAGCATCCAGACAAAATTTACAACAAATTACAGGATGCAGTAATGATTGCAACAAATAAGCAAGGTGAACGTGAAGAAGATTACGATCAAGAATAAATTACAACTCAAAAAAGAACAGCCAATCTCTCGTATTACCAATGAGACAGTAGCTGAGCACAGAGAGCGTATTTTGGCAGGTGGACGTAAATTTAAGTATCCGCACCAGTACGTGCGGCATCGTTTAGTTATAAATGCGGTCATAATTACAGTAGTGGCACTTATATTGATCGCAGCAATCGGCTGGTGGCAGCTTTATCCGGCTCAAAATACAAGTGATTTCATGTACCGCGTCACCCGTGTGATTCCGGTACCCGTAGCCGTTATAGATGGCAAACAAGTTCGGTACAGTGATTATTTAATGCGATATCGAAGTCAGCAACTATGGCTGCAAACACAGGGTCAATTAGGGCAAAAACCAGAAGATAACAAGCGCCAGCTTGACTATGTAAAACGTGATATTTTGAGTGTACTGGAGTCAGATGTGTACGCTGCAAAGCGCGCTAAGCAGCTAAATATTAGCGTGAGTGATCAAGACGTACAGTCGGTTATTGATGAACAACGCAACACTGTCACAGGACGTATATCTCAAGAGGTATATGACGATTCGACGCGTCATCTTTTAGGAATATCACCAGATGAGTATCGTCATATTTTGAAACAATCCCTACTACGGCAAAAAGTCGGCTTTGCAGTTGACACTGCAGCAAAAAAACGTGCCGACCAGGTTACTGCTGCGTTAGACGCGCAGGAAAAAGGAAAAAAATCTTTGACAGCAATTGTTGATGAATTTAAGAAAAAGGGCATATCGTTAGAATTTGGCGCGTCGGGACTCGTGCCAAAGAATAATCGTGACGGCGGACTCAGTAAAGTTGCCGTCGGCTTAGCGGATGGTGCAGTCTCTGGGATTGTACAGTCTACGAATGGTGATGGATATTATTTTGTTCAAAAGGTGTCCTCAGATAGCCGGCAGGTTAGTTATCAATATATCAAAATTCCTCTGACCACCTTTGATGCAGAAATGAAAAAATTAGCTGACACGGGCAAGATTAATGAATACATCTCAGTTGCCAAAGTAGCAAATCAGCAACAACAGTAATGAAAGGATAATTAAGGTGTTTAACGTTCCAGTTCTCAACTACAACTACGACGGGCTTGGCGAGTATGTCTCTGCTGATATTATGAAGTTACATCACGACAAGCACCATCAGACGTATGTCGATAAGCTTAACGCGGCACTCGCTACCAGTCCTGAGTATGGTGACTACACAATTGAGCAATTACTAACGCAACTTGGTACATTGCCAGAGTCCTTACAAACAGCCGTACGTAATAACGGAGGTGGTCATTACAATCACACTCTGTTTTGGCAGTGGATGAGTCCTGATGGCGGTGGCGAGCCTACTGGTGAGCTTGCTCAGAGACTGAATGATCGCTATGGTACCTTCCAGTCTTTCGTAGACGAATTTACTACAAAGTCGCTTAGTGTATTTGGTAGCGGCTGGTGCTGGCTGCAACCGAATATGGATATTATAACAACACCAAATCAAGATTCTCCTCTAAGTTTAGGCATGGATGAACCACTGTTAGGGTTGGACGTATGGGAGCATGCTTACTATCTTGACTATAAAAACAAGCGAGATGATTATGTGCGGGCCTGGTGGAATGTGGTCAACTGGGATTTTGTAGCCGAACGATCAACAAAATAAACTGAACTACAATAGTTTTCTCTGTATCTGTAGTTTGACGATTGGTACTGTCGGATATTAAAAAACGACCACTTGCGGTCATTTTATAATTCTGGCGGGCTCGACCGGATTCGAACCGGCGATCTCCTCCGTGACAGGGAGGCGTGATAGGCCAGCTTCACTACGAGCCCATGACCTAAGACTCCACGTATCATATCAAAATCTGGCCTCTGGTGCAATAACTGTAGCCAGCATTTATTTCTGAAGCCGAGACTGGTATAATTACAGGGAAGTCTACCTTGTCAGTTTGCCGCTGTAGCTCAGTTGGTAGAGCGGCGCTTTCGTAAAGCGTAGGTCTCCGGTTCAAATCCGGACAGCGGCTCCAGAAAGATTTTTACTACGCATATGAAACTAGATATAAAAGAATTTATTAAGCAGCTTCTCAACGATCGTCCGGTGTTTTTTATGATGCTGGCGATCGTTATTTTAGCGATAAGCTACTGCTTGTATACGGGCTTATCAATTAGCCCAACTGATTCGCAAATAGCTACGCGTTACACTGCATTTGGCATTACTCATTTTTACCGTGAGCAGTGGTATTACTTATTTAGCTTTGTTGGACTCGGAATTATATTTGGTGCCGCCCATGCAGCGCTGGTTGCTAAGTTATGTAGCTTGAACATGCGCTCACTTGCAGTTGCTTTTGGCTGGTTTTCAATCATCGTTATAGTGATCATCGGAATAATAACTCATGCGATACTAAGTGATATCGCATACCTCTCGTAGGTACATCATCGTGATTAGTCTTGAAATTCCTCTTGGAAAACGCACAAAGCTGTACCGGTTCTTTGAAATGGTTCCCGCGCTGATCAGTTACGGCGCGGTTATTTTACTTATTGTTCTTTCAATTTATAGTCCCGTACTTGCCGCTGTCTATATGCTTCTAATTGCTACAACAGTGCTTGTCAAAGCAGTACTGATTGCGGTGCATATGATACAAGGAAGACAACGTATTTCTCGTGCTGAATCTGTTGATTGGGCGGGGCGCTTGAGTGACCTTGAAAATCCTAGCGCAAGTCTAAAGCGGTATGCAGAAAATGACACGTTATCCGATATTGGGGCGAAACCGCATCTGTCGATACTCAAGCACATTCTATCAAATGGTGAGGCAACGTATCCGAAACCATCACAGATCTATAATGCCGTCATTATCGCTACCTACAACGAACCGTATGAGGTGTTAGCTGGCACTATAAACAGTTTAGTGCATACGACATATGATAATAAGCGACTCATTGTATTTCTAGCATATGAAGCGCGTGGGGGAAAATCCACTGAAGCAACCGCTCGTCGTCTTGAACGTGATTTTAAGAATAGTTTTTTCAGTTTTGTCCCAGTTAAACATCCGTCCGATCTCCCTGATGAGGTGGTTGGAAAAGGTGGAAATATCACGTATGCCGGCTACGCCCTACGTGACTGGCTTGATACAAAAAAGATTGCCTACGAAAATGTACTCGTAACGACACTTGACAGCGATAACCGTCCTCATAGAACGTATTTTGACTACGCGACGTATGAATATATTATTCATCCTAACCGAAAGCACTTATCGTATCAGCCAGTATCTCTGTTTTTAAATAATATCTGGGACGTTCCTGCGCCGATGCGTGTTGTTGCAACAGGGAACTCGTTTTGGAATATCATTAGCTCTGTGCGGCCACACACGCTGCGCAACTTCGCTTCACATTCTCAACCAATGGATGCTTTAGTCGAGATGGGCTTTTGGAGCACCCGCACGATCGTTGAGGACGGACACCAATACTGGCGGAGTTATTTTCATTTTAAAGGCAACTACGACGTTATCCCGTTGTTTGTACCAATTTATCAGGATGCAGTAATGTCGTCTACCTATGTAAAAACACTCAAAGCACAATTTATTCAATTACGACGCTGGGCATATGGTGCTTCAGATGTACCCTACGTTGCTACGCACATTCTAACGCGCAAACGGCAGGTTCCCCTTATCGGAGGCATCGCACGTCTATTTCGTTTACTTGACGGTCACGTGACGTTAGCGTGTTTGCCACTGCTTATTACATTTGGAGGTTGGGTACCGCATTTACTTAATTCAGAAGCTGCTCGCAGTGTGGCTGCAAATCAGCTTCCAGAAGTACTTGGGGCACTGCAGCGCGTTGCCATGATTGGACTCGCCATAACCATCTTCCTAACTTTCCGGATGCTACCGGCCCGTCCAGCACGCTACAAGCGACGTCGTACCGTCTGGATGGTACTGCAATGGGTTTTGATGCCGGTTACTGCCATTTGCTATAGCGCAGCTTCCGCATTTTACTCACAGACGAGACTATTGCTCGGTCGTTACTTGGATGTCTTTGATGTAACCGATAAAGCAACTGTCGTATCAATCGAAAAAGCCAAACAACAAAAATAAAGTGTGTGCGCTGCTTGGTACTGCAGGACAAGGTGTTTTGTACTGCAGCTAAAATCACGTAAATCATAGGTTCGATCACGACTAAATATCCCCAGAGACACAGCTCTGGGGATATTTAGTATGGGGTGGTCGCATCTATGCTTATATAAAGAGCGATTTATTGAGTATGGTCAATGCGCTGTCGAGTCATTTTTCGTTCAACTGAAAGTGAGCGGTTGTATTCAAAACCTAGAGTAAACTGATCAAGTTTGGACTTACTGTGCTGTTTTACAGGGGTATCGTTTGCCATATATCTATATTAGCATAAGAGTAATATATTGTCAATGGAACACCTGCTTTTGATGTATATCACGAGAAGAATTTTCACATGGAAATAATCAATACCACAGCGGTGGATAACTCATTGCAGTGTGTGGGAAAGTTTTGTGCCATATAAAAACGCACCCAGTGTTGGGTGCGTACTATGCAGATTGTGGTGGGCGATGAGGGAGTTGAACCCCCGACCTCCTCAACGTCAATGAGGCGCTCTAGCCATCTGAGCTAATCGCCCACGTTTCAGCTTTCATAGCATAGCAAACAGAGGCGGTTCTTGCAATACAAGCGGTTAATAGAGTACAATTTGACGTAGAGAATGACGACATGGCCTAACCAGCCATCGAGTTCGACCCTACAGCGGCCGCGTTCGGGTAATAGAACGGTGCAAGAGTAATAGCCAAGGTGGAACCTCCTGGTACTTCCGGGACCGAGGCACGCAGCGTACAGAGTGACGCTCATGCGTGCTTTTATTATTTTCACTAAGAAAAAGGAGAATTACTGATTATGAACAACGAACAACTTCATGCGATGCGGCACAGCCTGGCTCACATAACTGCCGCAGCGGTAAAACGACACTGGCCAGCGGCGAAATTTGGGATCGGTCCAGTCGTTGAAAATGGCTTTTACTACGATATCGATCTTGGTGAGCAAAAAATCTCCGAACAAGAATTTAAAAAAATAGAGAAAACCATGCGCCAGATTATCAACGAAGGGCAAGATTTTGAGCACTTTACTATGCCGATTAACGAAGCCATTGAGTGGGCAAAGGCTAACGGACAGCCGTACAAGGAAGAGCTTCTCAATGACTTGAAGCGTAGTGGTACGACAATTGCAAAAGATCTTGATGCAGCAGAGATGGGCACTATTAGTGATGGTGATGCAGCACTTGATACAGTTGGATTTTATAAGAATGGTGACTTTGTTGATCTCTGTCGCGGCCCACACGTGGCAAATACGAAAGATGTCGGCGCATTTAAGCTTATGCGTGTGGCGGGTGCCTACTGGCGTGGCAATGAAAAAAATGCACAGATGCAACGACTGTACGGGGTAGCGTTTGAAACAAAAGAAGCGCTTGATCAATACAAAATAAACCTAGAAGAAGCGAAAAAGCGAGATCACCGTAAGCTTGGTAAAGAACTTGATTTGTACACTAGTTCACAATTAATTGGGGCTGGCTTACCTCTGTTTACGCCACGCGGAACGGTTCTTAGGGATAAAATAAACGAGCTCGCTCAATCGTATCGACTTGTGCGTGGGTATCAAAAAGTATGGATTCCACATATTGCTAAGCTAGACACTTACAAAACTTCAGGTCATTTCGAAAAATTTCCAGAATTGCTACGATTTACATCTACAGAGTCAGGTGATGAACTCGCCTTAAAACCGGTGAACTGTCCACACCATACACAAATTTATGCATCTCGTCCTAGAAGCTATAAAGAATTACCCATCAAGTATCTAGAGACTACAGCTGTTTATCGAGATGAAAAGAGCGGTGAATTAGGTGGATTAAATCGAGTCCGTGCAATTACACAGGATGATTCTCATGTGTTCTGTACGGAAGATCAGGTTGAGGAAATTTTCTCAGAATTAATTGAAAGTGCTCAGGCACTATACGGTTTACTAGACCTAAGTCTATCGTTACGATTGTCATTTAGAGATGATAGCGATGCCTATTTAGGAGAGCGTGCTACTTGGAACAGAGCTGAAAGCTCGATTCAACATTTAGCAGAGAAGTTTAACTTAGAGCATGAAGTAGCCAAAGGAGAAGCTGCGATTTACGGACCAAAGATGGACTTTATGGCGACTGATGCTCTCGGAAGGAAGTTTCAGTTAGCAACAGTTCAGCTAGATTATGCACAGCCTAAAAGATTTGAGCTTGAGTATACATCTGAAGATGGTGTAAAACAGCGACCTGTAATGATTCACTGCGCTTTGCTCGGCTCGATAGAGCGTTTCCTGTCGATCTTCATCGAGCATACTGCCGGCTGGTTTCCGCTATGGGCAGCTCCGGAGCAGATTCGTATTTTGACAATTAATGACACCGTAGCCGACTATATTGGTGAAATTGAAGAAGTTCTCCGTACTACGGTATTGATGGAACCGGTGAAATACAACGAGCTTCGATTCACGCGCGATGACCGTAACGAATCTCTTGGCAAAAAGATACGCGAAGCTACTACGTGGAAAATCCCAGTGCAGCTGATCGTTGGACCAAAGGATAAAGAAGCTAAGCAAGTGAGTGTCCGTACTCAAAGTGGTGAAGAAGTAGTAGCACTTGCAGAGTTGGCACACTATCTTCAAAATCTCTAAGTCTCGCATATGATTACATCGTCTTTATTTCAGCAAAGTATATATGAACTAATGGCTCAACTTCCTAGGGATGCTATCACGACGTACGGTGATCTTGCTGCTATGGCTGGACATCCAGCAGCTGCAAGAGTTGTTGGTGGAATTAGCCACTATGGACCGACTGAACTACCGTGGCATCGGTTAGTAAATCGCTTTGGTGGGCTGGCGAGCGCTTTCCCTGGTGGTAGGGACGCACAAAAACAGCTGTTGGAACAAGATGGATTTCAATGTACGAATTACATCGTCGATAATTTTCAGGAACATCGATGGCATCCGAACTCCCTTTGATTGTCATAGTAGGTCCAACGGCTAGCGGCAAAACAAGGCTTGCGGTGGAGTTAGCCGAGCGTTACGATGGAGAAATTATATGCGCAGATTCACGTACTATTTACAGAGGCTTCGACGTTGGCACTGCAAAACCTACGAAAGACGAACAGCAGCGTGTACCGCACTGGGGGATTGATTTGATTGATGCTAGTGAGTCCTATAGTGTTGCTGATTTTCAGCGCTACGCGTACAAAAAAATAGTCGAGATTCGAGCTCGTGGTCATACGCCGTTTCTCGTTGGTGGAACTGGCTTATATATTGATGCCGTTATATATAATTATCGCTTTAGAAACGAAACGTTGAATGTAGCAAAACGTACATCACTTGAAAGAGTGTCCATAAGTGAATTAGTAGAGTATTGCATAGAAAACAACATTAAACTACCTAATGATACTAAGAATAAACGGCACCTTATTCGCGCGATAGAGCGAGATGGTACGGTAGGATCAAAAAATGAGGCGCCACTAAACAATTGTTATATTGTAGGAATTGCTACGGAAAAAGATGTACTAATGGATCGTATTCGTCAACGTTCTGAACACTTATTTGACAGTGGAGTTGTGGCTGAAGCGAAAATGTTGGGCGAATTATATGGATGGGAAATTAAGGCTATGACTGGTAATATCTATCCACCGATTCACGCATTCATCGACGGCGAGATAGATAGCAATGAACTTGTTGATAAAGTTATAACAGCCGATCGCCAACTAGCCAAGCGACAGTTAACGTGGTTTCGACGTAGCCCGCATATAACATGGTGTGATTTACCTGAGGCACACGACTACATTACTTCTGTTCTCAACGAAACCAGATCGTGATATGATGAGAACAAGAAAGTTATTTTGATACAATGATTGATGCATTATTTGGTTCGAAAACGAGGGTAAAGCTACTCCATTTGTTCCTGAACAATCCGGGTAAGTCATTTTATGTACGCGAAATAACTCGCCTTATTGATGAACAGATTAATTCGGTACGACGAGAATTAGCAAATATGTTGAATGTCGGTATTATCAAAAGTGATACAGCGGACAATAAATTGTATTACGAAGTAGACCAGCGCTATGAATACTACGTACCCCTGCGCACAATATTCGGTGATAACATCGATGGTTCGCAAGCAATGATACAAACTCCTTCAACGCTTGATTGGCAAAGTAAATTAGATGAGCTGGGTGGTGTAAAGCTTGCGGTCATTTCGGGTATCTTCGTAGGCGGCTCAACAAGTCCGATAGATATGCTTATAGTTGGGACACCGGCACCGGGTAAGCTCAAAATTTTCATCAAATCGCTTGAAAAGAGTGAAGGCCGCGAACTAAATTATAGTGTTTTGCGCTACGACGAGTTTTATTACAGGCTCAGTATACGTGATCGTTTCATAACTGAGCTAATTAGTAGCAAACACATCGTTGTACGAGATGAAGAAAAAATACTAGAACGACAGAAACAGGAGTTACACAACATGTTTGAGATGGAATATAAGGGTGGAAATACTGTTAGTATCAGTACCAAAAAAGGTAAAATGATTACCGATCCAAAGCAGTCACTTGTTGGACTGAAAAATATTCAAACAAAAGACGCTATTGTCGTTGCGACAGAAGCCCGCTTTGCAGTTAACAGCGCCGATGCTTTGCTCAACATCGAGAGCCCAGGCGAATACGAAGTATCAGATTTTTCGATCAAAGGCGTCGCCGCACGTCGCCATATAGATGATGAATCGCAGGGCATGTTAGCAACTATCTATCGGATAGAGGTTGGTGATGTTCGAATTGCACTTATTGGCAACATAGACGCACAGGTGACAGAAACGCAGCTAGAAGAACTCGGCGTTATCGATATTGCCATCATTCCAGTTGGTGGCAACGGTTATACACTTGATGCCACTTCAGCCGCCAGTCTTGCTCGATCGCTTGATGCAAAAGTTGTTATCCCTGTGCATTACGACGATCCTGCGCTCAAATACGAAGTTGCCCAAGAGCCACTTGATGTATTTACAAAAGAATTTGGTGCTGAAGTTGAGCAAACCACTAAGTACAAAGTGAAATCGTTTGCTTCGCTGCCGACGTCGTTGACCGTCATTGAACTCACTCGTAGTTAGTGACCGAATCGCATTAGAATAAAAAATATCCGCCAAGTTTTGGCGGATATAGATTTTTTTATCACAGATGAGTGTGATTATTTTGCTGGTTGGAGCAACCCTTTTTTCTTCAACGTGCGAATCGCTTGTGTTGAAAGCGTCATGGTGATTTTTTGGCCATCTACCATAAAAGTTTTTTTCTGGAGATTAGGCTTAAAAACACGTTTGGTGCGACGCAAAGAGAAGCTCACGTTGTGGCCGAATTGCTTGCCTTTTCCGGTTAGTTCGCAGCGTGCTGCCATGTGTTTGCTCCCGTGTTACAGTAACTATCCGTGTAATTGTAGCGAAAATAACTCTTTTCGTCAAGGTGTGGGATCATTTTTCGCCGATGTGGCGTAGACCACGTATAATAGGAGTATGAATCTTGGTGAAATAGACATTACCTACATTGCGACAGTGCTGAGTGTAATTCTTTTGTCGATGACGGTACACGAGGCAATGCACGGGTTTGTTGCCTATTGGTTAGGTGATGATACTGCAAAGCTACAGGGAAGACTTACCTTAAATCCACTCAAGCATATCGATCCGTTTTTAACGATAATTTTACCAGTCCTTCTCGCACTGAGCGGCGGGCCGATATTTGGTGGTGCAAAACCTGTACCATTTAATCCGAACCGCGTCCGCTATGATGAATGGGGAGCAGCATTAGTGGCGTTAGCCGGTCCACTGACGAATTTAGTATTGGCTTTTTTGAGCTTTGGGATATGGGTACTTGGCGGCACGCCGAGTGCTGGAGCATTTGCACAAGTAATGCTGACAGCCACCTATGTGAATCTCGGGTTTTTTATTTTTAACATGATTCCACTGCCGCCACTCGACGGCTCGCGCGTGTTGTATGCCTTGGCACCAAATTTTGTCAGACGAGGCATGGAAATAATAGAGCAATTTGGAATTATCATTGTGTTAATCTTGGTGCTAACAATGAGTGCACAGATTGGCACGTTTATGATCAACGCCATAATGTTCTTTATCCATATCTTTACGATAATTTTTGGCCTTAACATAAGCCTAACCGGTGTATAATAGTAATAGGCCTTTGGCGGGCAGTAGTGTACATGATTTCCTAACGAATCTAGATATGGATTTCAGACATGTCGTCACCGTGGTGACGGGATAGAGAGATCCACCTTGCTACACGCGGGGATATATCACGCACTACTGCTCACTGAAGGGCTTTTTTTATACAATTAGGCTATAATAACTGAGGCAGTCTATCAGACGATCGCTGGCATGCACTGTTAAAGGTGGTGTGCGAGAGGAAAGTCCGGGCAGTGTAGGACCAAGACAGTTGCTAACGGCAACCGGGGGCGACCCTAGGGAAAGTGCCACAGAAACGATACCGCCCATTTTGGGTAAGGGTGAAAGGAGTGAGGTAAGAGCTCACAGCAACGTATGGTGACATACGGAGGAGGTAAACCCTGTCTGCTGCAAGGAGGATTACATTACAGAGTGGTCCACTCGTAATCCGATACCCGCTTGAATTCATTAGCGATAATGAGTCTAGATAGATGATCGTCACTGGCGTCAAAACCAGTACAGAACCCGGCTTATCGATTGGCTGCTACTAAAATACACCACCTAGCTACAGGTGGTGTATTGTATGTGCATCGCTGCTCGAAAGCTTATTTGACTGCTTTGATGACAGCTGCAAATGATGTTTGATCAGTTGCAGCGAGTTCAGACAGGATCTTTCGATCAAGCTCGATATTTGCTTTCTTAAGGCCGGCAATAAACTTTGCATATGTTGTGCCGTTTTCACGTGCAGCAGCATTGATACGGGAAATCCAAAGACCTCGTAAGTCGCGCTTGCGGTTACGGCGGTCGCGGTATGCATATTGCAGTGCACGAATAACACCTTGCTTCGCCATGCGGAAGCTACGAGTACGATTGTGCTGCATGCCTTTAGCGGCTTTGATAATCTTCTTGTGTTTCGCGCGTGCTGGAACGCCTCGTTTTACTCGCATAATTACACTCCTAGTGCTCGTTTAACATTTTTAGCCATACCACCACTGATGATAGCGATAGTGTTGATTGCTCGTTTGCGGCTCTTACTCTTCTTCGCGAGCAGGTGATTACCTGAAGCGCGTCGGCGGGTGATTTTGCCAGTAGCGGTCAATTTGACGCGCTTGGCAGTACCCTTGTGCGTTTTTAACTTTGGCATTATTTACTCCTTATCGTGATACTTAGATTGCGACCTGCCATTTGTGGCTGTTGTTCGACGATAGCGTCTTCTTCGAGTAGGGCAATGATTCGATTAATCATATCGTAGCCGAGCTCTTTGTGTGCCATTTCGCGTCCTCGATAGAAAATCTGGATACGAACTTTGTGGCCTTCTGACAAGAAACCGCGGATTTTACGAAGTTTAATGTCGAGATCCCCACTTCCAATTTTGAGTCCAAAACGCATTTGTTTGAGCTCGGATTGCTTGCTCTTCTGCTTGCTCTTCTGCAGCTCTTTCATCTTTTGGTATTGGTATTTACCCCAATCGATGATCTTTGCTACCGGAGGATTAGCATTTGGCGAAATTTCGACCAGATCAACTCCAGCTTCTTCGGCAAGTTTGAGTGCCTCTTGTCGGGGGAGTACGCCTTTTTGCTCTCCACTTGGGCCGATGACGCGTAACTCTGTTGCTCGAATCGCTTCGTTAATACGAATTTGTTGACTGATCTTCATCTCCTTTATTTTGCATAGCCCGTCATCTATCTTTTTTCGGGATGCATTTCAAAATTCATTTTACCACGTTTAACGACAGTATTCAAGAGGTCACTAAGCGATATTGCAGGGCTTCTGCTATATGTGCGGGTGTTACGCTCGCAGATGATTCAAGGTCAGCTATGGTTTGTGCTACTTTGATGATTTTAAAATAACTACGGGCGCTTAATTGTAGCTTTTCTGCTGCCGTATCGAGTAGGCGCTTGCACTCGCTTGATAGAGCAATATGATGACGAACTTCTTTTGATGATAATGATGCGTTGTATTTGTCACTACTTCCATATCTGCTAGTTTGTATACCATAAGCAGATTCTATCATTGTTTTAGCAGTCTCATGTTGTGTAGAAGTCATCGATGTGTGATCAAGGAGACGCGCTGTCTCTGTTCTTGACACAGGTACAACCAAATCGATTCGATCCAGTAGGGGACCCGATAGTCGTTTTTTGTATGCGAGTATGTGCGTAGTACTACAACTACACTCATGAGTTTTATCACCGTAGTAGCCGCACGGACATGGGTTCATTGTCGCAACTAGCATGAAGTCAGCTGGATATGACACATAGCTACTGGCTCGGCTGATCGAGATTCGTTTGTCTTCAAGCGGTTGGCGTAGCGCTTCGAGGCTCCCCCTAGGATATTCCGGTAACTCATCGAGAAATAGAACTCCCAGATGTGCGAGACTAATCTCTCCTGGCTTTGGTTTTGTGCCGCCTCCAATTAGTGCAATCCGACTCGCAGTGTGATGCGGCGTACGAAATGGCCGCGTTGTCACTATTGAATCGACGACCTCTCCAGCAATACTCTGAAGTTTTGTGACCGCTACTATTTCCTTACCATTAAGAGGAGGTAACAAGTGCGCTAATGTACTTGCGAGCATGGTCTTACCGGCTCCCGGTGAACCAGTTAAGAGGATATTGTGACGACCTGCTGCGGCGATGATCATTGCACGTTTTGCTTGTTCCTGTCCATGAATATCATCAAGAAGACTGGGTGAATGGTCGCGAGTAGTACGAGCAGTTTCGTTGGTAGTAGGGCTCGGATGTATCCGACGTTCTCCTTTTAGATGCAGAAAGAGATCTTGAAGAGAATTTACTCCTATGACTTCTATATCATCGATCAGCTGTGCTTGTGAAATATTCTGTTTTGGTATGTATAGATGCGTAGCACCAAGTAATTTTGCAGTTTCTGCAATTGAAATTGCACCACGTACAGCACGTAGTTCACCCGAGAGGGCGAGTTCGCCAGCAAATACACTACCTCCTAAATCTGCTTGCCGTAGCTGTCCAGAGGCTACGAGAATAGCAAGCGCCAAGGGAAGGTCGTAGTGGCTGCCGTCTTTTGGCAGTTCAGCCGGAGCGAGATTAATAATAATTTTCTTAGTCGGAAAATCAAGAAGAGAATTGCTAATGGCACTCCTGACGCGCTCCTTCGCTTCATCAACTGCTTTACCGCCAAGGCCAACTATTTGGATAGCAGGCAGCCCATTCTTGATGTCGCACTCAACTTCTATCGGATGGCCTTCGAACCCGACGACGGCAACTGAACGAACTGTTGCGACCCCTTTCATATGGCTAACAGTTAAGCACATACATTTTCATCTGTAAATATGCTATAATATTTACGTACAAGTTTGGGGCTGATATAGCTTTCGACAGATGGACATTAACAGACTATTTTGCAAGCCGACCACAGGCGTATCTGTATTTTTAATTGCAAACCCAATTAAATCAGCATTTGCTAGCTTAAAGAGCCTTTTTGCTCCACAGCTAACACTTGCGCCAACTCTAGCCTAATACGCTGAGTCATTCGATCCTAACAGGCAACATATTGGTGATCGAGTGTTATACACATGTTGCTTACGTCCTAGATGTACCGTGGCATTTTCGACGGAAATTTTTTCACGCAACCAGTCAAAACATTTATGTTTGTTTTTAAGTTAGGGCTGGTTGTTAAACCACCAAGACAAACTATGCTTGTAGACGAGTAGTCAGTTACCATTTGGACGCGGGGGCAGTACCCGCCAGCTCCACCATTCGTATAGCTAAATATCCACTCATAAGGGAGTGGATATTTTTTGTTACCATTGCTAAAAAACAAAAAAACAACCGCCTGCGAGGAACGGTTGTTTTAAATTGTGGAGTTTTTTCGATAATTTTTGTTTTTGGCTCTTGCACAAGTTATTTGTTCAGAGCTACCCCTATAATATGACGGGAAAACGCTTGTGTCAATGACTTTTTGCAAGATTATGTAAGATTATTTCTGAGCACTAAATGTGGTGTTTGATGACAAGTAGTAACGCTAGCGGCAGCTAAAAAGAAGCAAAGTATGTTTTCTTCATAATAATCGAACGAATCACAAGCGGATTATGTTTTGTGTTGCTCATGTATATGAAATATTAGCCGACTGGTTTAATTCTATGCATTGGAATTATCGATGCAGTCTAGGTCCTATATGATGTTTGCAATGTACAAAATGCTAAAAGGACGTGCGCATGGCATATAGGATCATGGGGGAGCAACTGAGTTAAAGTCATAAAAGATGAGCACTCGTTAGCTACGTAAAACGTATATGATGATATGAATATCGCACACGCGATCAAGAAGTACTGGTGACAGTGTCAATGCTTTGTATAGTCAAAACAAAATATAGTAATGACGATTGAACTTAAAGGGAAGGCAATGAAAGCAGTAACACTGCATGCAGCAGCTAACTCTATTGCTGAGTTAGAAATGCGTAAGAGTAGAAATCTACGTCCGTTTTTGTTACCTCAGTCCTATAACGAAAGCCTTGGCTTCAATTGTGCATTGAGTAGCCAAGCACCAATTCTATGCGATATACATGAGATCGTTGTAAATAATATATATGGTTTTATGTATAGTTTACATAAAATAACGGATATAAAAATTCGTTGTCGAAACGACCTGCTGCTAATACATCACTATTGTATTGACTTATAATAATGCTCATGCTATTGTGTGTACAGACTTCAACAAAAACAAAAAAGCAAGTCACCTTAACAATTCGGCACACCAGTATCTCGACTCGTCAGACGGAAAATTCGGTAACGAGACGTAAAACGACAATGATAGTGAGTAGTACAATTTTGTTAGTATGCTAACGAAACGCACCTTTGACCCTTTTATAGACTCACTATAGTTATGCCGTTACCGATGCTCCGCCTGAAAAGGCGTTCAAAGCTATACATTCCTCGTCACGCTGAGTTTATCCCTGTTAATTTTAACAGTGATCGCTCTCAGCGTGACACAGGAAAACAGCTTATGAGCAGCTCAAATAATTGCCCCAGCACTTGCTGGAGCGGTCAGTTGCCTCGAGCGATAAGCTGCTTTGCAAGCACGCGCCAAATATATTTTAGCGGCGGTTGTAGCAAGCAAAGCATTATGGTTTATCGCTCAGGCTTCCTTGTGATCTCGTGCTATAGTTAATCTATGTTTGGCAAGACTGTAACTATCGTAAGCTTGGCAGCAGCCATCGCTTTACTTCTTATACTGCAATCAACTAACCCAGCAAGTGCTGGACCAGGCGGCGTTTTAGCGGTCTTTTTTTTGTTGTATTGCATTCTTGTGGGTTGTTTAACATGGGCTATAAAAGGAGCAAATTGGTTACTTGCTAATGTGGGCAATCCTTTTCGGGCTCGACGGCCTATATCTGAGATGAATATTCTTCAAGCCTACTACTTGGCTTCTGTCGGTGCGATGGGTCCGATAATGTTGATTGGCATACTATCGGTTGGATCTATCGGTTTATATGAAATCGGCTTAGTAATAATCTTTGAAATAATTAGTTTATTTTATGTGAAGAAACGGTTTCAGTAACGCGCAATATACGATGTGTTTATGCTATAATTACAGATATGGAACCAAAGTTACCTCAAGGGGAAGCAAACAGCTCATCGTCGCAAGAACGTGCGGGTACAACATTTCCTTTAGAGCGTGAGTATTCACTCCCTGAGCGACCGTCATCAGCACCTATTGAGCGACTCAAAGAACAGCAGTCGCAACCGTCGCAGATGTCTACTACACCGACGGCTATAGCCGCGCCAACTTTGCCACTTCCCAGCCCAGCTATTTCGGCTCAAGACGCTACCCAGACTGCCACTGATGATAATCCGGCAACAGCAGCAGATGAAGATTTGATAGAGAAAGAGTGGGTCGAACGAGCAAAGCAAATCATCAACGTCACCAAAGAAGACCCACATCGTCGTGAACTTGAGGTCAATCGGTTACAGACCGACTATTTAAAAAAGCGTTACGGTAAAGACCTCGGCCAATCGGTATAGGAACACTATGAGCATTGGAGCACTCATCGCAATAATTACCACTATTGTCGCCATGATCGGAGCTGGTATTTTTATCTTCATGCTTTATCAGCGTGGTCTTCGGGACGCAAAGAACTATGAGCGTGGGTTAAAAATGATTCCGATGATTATTCATCTGCCTCCATCAAGTGAGGATATAGATGGGGGCGGACGAGACAAGCGTGATTTGACAGAAGAAGTACTTTCGCAGGCGCAGGTGATGTATAACGTCATTGCAAGTACAGCTACAAAGGGATTTAAGTCGAAAGTATATGGACAGCGGCATGTATCGTTCGAGATCATCGCAAGGGACGGCCTGGTGTATTACTACACGGTTGTACCAATAGTACTCATCGATGTTGTAAAACAAGCTATAGCTGCGGCATACCCTTCAGCTCGACTTGAAGAAGTTGAAGAGCATTCTATATTTAGTGAGGTCGGAAAGATCAGTGGCACAATTGGGGGCGAGTTCACGCTGAAGAAAGAGGCCTATTATCCTATTGCAACTTATGAACAGTCAAAGCGAGATGCTTCACGTGCAATTTTGAACGCATTATCTGCAGCTGGGAGAGAAGACGGAGTAGGGATACAGATCTTGTTACGGCCAGCGACTGATAGCTGGGTAAAAACATCAATAGCCGCTGCAGATAAGATCACAAAAGGCAAAAGTAAGAAGACCGCGGGTATGGGCGCAGTTAACGGTATCATGGAAGCTTTGTGGAAACCACCGGAAGCACATGAGAAGGACGCTTCGGATGATAAGCAACTTACGTCACTCGAACGAGCAAAGGTAGAAGCCATTGAAGAAAAAACCCGTTACCCGGGCTATGAAGTGCTGATAAGAGTTGTTGTATCATCGAACACATCAGCTCGATCACAAGCCTTACTGCAAAATGTTGTATCAGCATTTTCGTTGTTCGATTCGCCAAGCTATAATGGGTTTAAGTTTACAGTTTCACGTAACATAGAAGAACTCGTCACTGCCTATATATTTCGTTTTTTCCCACAATCAGTTCGTAGTAATATTCTCAACACAGTAGAATTATCAACGGTCTTTCATCTGCCAGATCAGAGTACTATTCCAACGTCACAAGTACAGCGTCAATTATCCAAACAAGTTGATGGACCTACTGATCTAATGAATGACGGTACGCTGCTAGGATACAACGAATTTCGTGGTTTGAAAAAACCGATACGACTGAGTACAAACGATCGTCGTCGTCATACTTACATCATTGGGCAAACAGGTACAGGCAAGTCGGTGCTGCTTGAAAACCTAGCGTACCAAGATATGATGGAGGGAAGAGGATTTGCTTTTGTCGATCCGCACGGGGATTCAGTAGAAGCCTTACTTGGCAAAGTCCCAAAAGAGCGGGTTGAAGACGTCATTTACTTCAATCCTGGAGACATGACCAATCCAATTGGCTTAAATATGTTCGAGTTCGATCACCCGGATCAAAAAGATTTCTTAGTGCAAGAATCAATCAATATGCTGTACGGACTCTATGACCCTGGGCACACTGGTATAGTTGGTCCACGACTCGAGCATATTTTCCGTAACTGTGCGCTGCTTTTGATGAGCGACCCTGCTGGCGGTACATTTATCGATATACCTAAATTACTGATAGATTCGGATTTCATGAAGAGCAAATTGAAATATGTGACCGATCAATCGGTACTCGACTTTTGGACAAAAGAATTTCCAGCTTCGCAGCGATCGAATGAAGCAGGAGAGGTCATTTCTTGGGTAGTGTCAAAATTCGGGCCGTTTGTATCTAATGATGCGATGCGTAATATCCTTGGCCAGACGAAGTCTGGCTTTAACCTGCGGGATATTATGGACAACAAAAAGATTTTACTAGTGAATCTTTCTAAGGGTCGTATGGGTGAGCTCAACTCGAAACTACTCGGTATCATCTTCGTAATGAAATTTCAGGCAGCGGCAATGGGTCGAGCTAATATACCAGAAGAGCAACGTACGGATTTTTCATTGTTTGTCGATGAGTTTCAAAACTTCGCTACTGACAGCTTCGAGTCAATTCTCTCTGAAGCTAGGAAATATCGCTTAAATCTTGTCATGGGAAATCAGTTCATGACACAGTTGACGGATAAGATTCGTGAAGCTGTTATTGGAAACGTTGGGACAGTTATAACTGGTCGAATTGGTATCACTGATGCCGAGATTCTCGTCAAAAAGTTTCAGCCGACGTTTGACGCTGAAGATCTCACAAAGCTACCAAATCATCAATCCATTGCGAGTGTCATGATAAATAACGTCCCGTCTGCGCCGTTTAGCATGTCGTGGATACCACCAATGGGGCAGTCAAATCTGCAGCTCAGTAATGCACTAAAACGTCTGAGTGCTGCCAAGTATGGTAAGCCGCGTGCTGTAGTTGAGAAGGATATATTTGCACGCTTGGCGACAAGTCAGAAAACAGATACTCCACCGAGCAGTAGGCCAGCGGCAACAAGCTCTAAAACTAATGGTGGTTCGTCATTTTTGGATGAGTGGCTCGCCAAGCGCCAGCAACTCTCTGGGAACCGTCAGCAAGCTGTTCCAAAGCCAGCTACTGCTGCCTCTGCACCCCCACCAGCTCCGTCTATGCCACAGTTCTCGCCGCAACAGAAACAGATGGCGTCAGTACAACCTGAGTCTATCGACATTAGCTCTAATGTAATACCGCAAGAACCGTTAGCCAGAGTAGAGAATTCAGTTCCTGCAGCAGCAACTGACAACACACACTTACACCTACGCGGCGACAAGACGAACGCTGCAAGCGAAGTTTCATTGAAACTACGTTAATAAGCACGCCGGATCTGAGAAAATTACCAGATGCCCTATGCTGACAACTCCATAGCTGGAGCTATTATCGTTTGCCGGTGATCATAATTCGCATAAAATCAAAGATGATACCGATAAGCCAACCGATAATAAATGAACCGATCACTTCAAAACCTGACAATGGATAACCGACATACCGTGCTAGAAGGTATATTGCCAAAACTAGTATGAATGCACTCATTGATCCAGCTAATATAGCATTAGGACGTGCTATGGTACTGCCAACGGCTTCGCTAGCCTGCTCAACGCCTTTTGTATGAATCAGCTTGCTGAAGGTGCGAGAAGGGGCAGGCATATCGTGTTGGACGTCACTCATTTGTTTTTTGAATGATGTATCTAGGTTCTTTTTCGTACGCTTACGTACTACTGGCGCTTTTTCAGCTCGAGCTGGTTTTTCTTGCTTGGATGACTCGAGAGCTTCTGTCTTCTTGGCGCTTTCCAACGCTTCACGTCGAGCACTGTCAACGTTTGCTTCAATAGACTTTGACAATTCAGCGCGGCGTTCGACTTGCTCTGCAATACGATCATGATGCTCATGGGCTGTTACATGTGCCGCATCGGTATTGTGTTCTTGCTCTGGAGATTGGTGTAATCGTTCACTCATGTATCTGTATTCCCACCTAAGGTTTATATGATTTTATATTGTGCCGAGACTGATGTTGCGACGGATCAGACGAACTTCTTTACTGAGCTGTCGTGAACGTGCGTAGAAGTAGACGACGATAGCAAGGAGTATACCGCCAAAGAGTATATTTTCGCTGGCACCTGTTTTTGGTAGCTCAGCTACGACTTGTTCGACATATTTCGGAGCAGGGCAGTTGACGTTGATCGCAACGGTATTACCGAAAGTATTCGTCATTATGCAATCAAATGATGACCCGTCACTTTGACCAGTCGCGGCAATTGGGATAGGATTTTTCATTTGAATTGCGAAGGTGCGAGATTGTTTTTGGTTTGGTCCCAGACTAACGCTATTCCAAGTGAGGGATTGGGTGGTATTGTCGTAAATTCCTCCACCGCTATCAACTAACGATGCATATTCGAGAACATCACTTAATTTTTCTTGAAGTTCTACGGTTGTTGATTGTAAGCCCAGATTTTCAGCCGTAATTGTATATGAGATACGGTCTGATGCGTTTGACGTGACAGTCGTTGCATCTACGTTGCCTTTAGTTATATTTGTGGCAGTTTTTGTTTGAATAACGTCTGCAACACAATCTTTGTCTTTTATCCATACCGATTCATTGCCTGGACACGGCTGACAATCTGGACTGTTTGCGGGAAGAGATGGGTTAATTGAACACACAGCTGGCTTCACTATCGTAAATGTTTTGATACAGTTCTGTGTATCAGATTTTGATCCAACACTGGTGCTAACTGATAGGGTGACTTGATAAGTACCTGGGGTCGATACGGTAAAGTTTTCAACGGATACGGTTTCGGCGCTTGTACTAACGGTTTTTGTTGCAATAATCTTGCCGGTGCTGTCTTTAATGATAAACGTATATTTATTTATTTTTGCGCCACCTGATGCCTGCGCGGTACCTGACAGCTGAACAATTGTTCGATCAGCAGTAAGCACCTGCACTGATGTACACGCAGCGACTGGTACAAGAGGAGGTGGTGAAACACTAAATTGTTTCTGACAGTTTGCTCCGCCTTTTGCTCCTTCTGAGGTGTTGACGGTAAGTGTGACCGTGTATGTACCTATCGATTGTTGGGTGTATCTAAAACTAGAATTAGTCGCTGTCGTTGCTATAGTTTTAGTTGCAACAGTTGTCCCAGAGCCGTTTTTGATGGTATATACAAAGCTTGAGATCCGTGCTCCATTGCTGGCTTGTGCTGTCTCACTGATGTCATACTCAGTGCGTGAGATTGGGGTTACACCGAGCGCAGAACAAGCCGATAACGGTTTTGGTGGTGGCGTCGGCTGTCGCATGGTCATGGCATTGCCGCACGCTGCCATAATTGCAAAGGTTCCAATCTTAGCGGATTGACCAACCCAAACTTTATACGTAGTCCCGTTCTTAGATGAGTATGCACCCGTATCCCACAGCCGTATTGGCTTAGCATGCATGGTACCAGTTCCACCACCAGTTTTGTCGTATGTGTGAGTAACATCACCTTGTGCCGCGCTAAATGGACTTGTTCGACCAAATGATAACCATCCATCTTTAGAGTTGATGGTAGTAGCCTTTGTATTTACGAGTTCTGAACGAGTAATACCGATGTAGTTGAGCATATCTTTCAGATTGCCAGAATTCTTGTCATAATAAGTAAGGTATTGACTCATACTCGTTACGCCACCGTTAATAAAGTCCCGTCCACTCGCTGCATTTGCAGCTTCTGGTGGTGAAATAATAGCCAGTGATTGGACAACGAGTGCAAGCACAGTGAACACTAACCCGAGACGACGAGTGAGCTCTTCTTTGCGCAAACGTTTCGCATAGAAACTAAGTTGACCGACAAGCGCCGGACTAAATGCAATATTTGAGACTATTTTGCGAAACATACTGTTTGTTCCTAATTTTTTGTATTATTTTTTGTTATTTTACACTTATCGTTTTAAGATTAGCATAAGTATTGTGTTCAGCACAAGAGACCTAGCGTGAATACACATAGTTCGATATAATACGTGTAGTGTAAATAGCAGATATGTCTGAATAAGTGAGGGAAAGATGGCGAAACAAACAGCTGATGGTTCATATGATTCATCTCAAATTCAAGTTCTAGAAGGCTTAGAGCCAGTACGCAAACGACCGGGTATGTACATCGGTAGTACCGGATTTGATGGGTTGCACCATCTTATCAAGGAAATTGCTGATAATTCAATTGACGAAGCAATCGCCGGCTATGCTAGCCGGGTTGACGTCACCATTCTTCGTGACGGGGGCGTTCGAGTAAGTGATGATGGACGTGGTATTCCAGTTGATAAGCATGAGAAAACTGGGCTCAGTACGCTTGAGACTGTATTGACAGTGCTCCATGCCGGTGGAAAATTCGGTGGCGGCGGATACAAGGTTTCTTCTGGCCTACACGGAGTCGGATCAAGTGTCGTTAATGCGTTATCAACAACGCTTATTGCTGAAGTAGTCCAAAAAAATCAGCTCTATCGTATAGAGTTTGCTCAAGGCTCATCACTTTCACCACTTAAGAATATCGGCAAGACTGATCGACCTGATGGGACCACAATCACATTTTATCCTGATCCAACGATCTTCAAGGAGACTGTCGTTTTTGACTACCAATGGGCAGTAAATTATCTGCGACACCAAGCATACCTTACAAAAGGTATCTACACATCAGTTGTCGATGAGCGTACAGGCGAGCGAGCGGCATTTTATTTTGAAGGTGGTATACAAAGTTATGTCAAACACCTCAATATCGGGAAAGAAGTCGTTTCAGATGTGCCATTCTACGTTGAAAAACAGGTAGAAGATTCAATGGTCGAAGTTGCTATTCAGTACAATGACACGTACGTGGAAACAGTGAAGCCATTTGCCAATAACGTCTTAACCCCAGACGGTGGTATGCATGTTGTCGGATTTCGTGCTGCTTTAACTCGTGTCGTCAATGATTACGCACGCAAAAGCAGCCTATTAAAGGAAAAAGAAGATAATTTGAGCGGTGATGACATTCGCGAGGGATTAACTGCGATTATCCTCGTTAAGCTACCAGATCCACAATTTGAAGGTCAGACAAAGAACAAACTTGGTAACCCTGAGGTGCGACGCTACGTTGAGCAAGTTATGAATGAGTACTTTGCCTATTATCTTGATGAAAATCCAGATGTAGCCAAGAAGATTGTTGGTAAAGCGCTACTTGCTGCAAGGGCCCGAAAAGCAGCGCGCGCAGCTCGTGATAACGTGCTGCGTAAAGGCGCGCTTGATGGCATGGGCCTACCAGGCAAGCTGTATGACTGCTCAAGTAAGAACCCATCTGAGAGTGAAATCTATATCGTAGAGGGTGACTCGGCCGCAGGATCAGCCAAAGAAGGCCGCGATAGTAAAACGCAGGCTATTCTGCCACTTCGCGGTAAGGTATTAAACACTGAGCGAGCACGACTCGATAAAATGTTTGCCAATAAAGAAATTGTTGCTATGATTCAAGCATTTGGCGTCAGTATCGGTGACACCTTTGACATGAATGGCCTACGTTACCACAAAATTATCATTATGACTGATGCCGATGTAGATGGAAGCCACATCTCAACGTTGCTGCTGACTTTTCTGTTTCGTTATATGCGAGACGTTATCGAGGGCGGTTATGTGTATCTTGCCCGACCACCGCTCTATAGCATCAATAGGGGACAAAAAAAGCAATATGTGTATGATGAAGACTCACTTAATTCATTGCTCAATGATATCGTGGCGCAAAAACAAGAGCGCGGAACTATCGTGAATGAAGAAGATGAACTTATGAAGCAGGCTGGTGTGACGATCTCACGGTTTAAGGGTCTGGGTGAGATGGATGCAGATCAATTATGGGATACAACTATGAATCCTGAAAATCGTGTTTTAAGCCAAGTGCACATCGAAGATGCTGAACGTTCAGATGCGATTTTTACGAAGCTTATGGGTGATGAAGTATCACTGCGAAAAACATTTATTCAGGCACGAGCAAAAAGCGCCAATATTGATGATTTGGATATATAGGGGAAACTAGTATGAACGACGACGATACACGAATAAACGATGATGAAGCAGTCGAAGGTGAACTACTGCCAGCTGAAGTAAAAGGGGTTGAGCGCCGTTCGCTTGAAGACGTCATGGAAGATAGTTTCTTCCGCTATTCAATGAGTGTGATTATCGATCGCGCATTGCCGGATGTACGTGACGGCCTCAAGCCTGTTCACCGACGTATCTTGCATTCCATGAACGTCAACGGTAACCGAAGTAGCGCAAAATTTGTCAAAAGCGCTCGAATCGTTGGTGATGTTATGGGTAAATATCACCCACATGGCGACTCATCTATTTACGATTCTATGGTACGCCTTGCTCAGCCATGGTCGTTACGTTACCCGCTTGTCCAAGGCCAAGGTAACTTTGGTTCAATGGATGGTGATCCAGCTGCGGCAAGTCGGTACACTGAAGCCCGCATGCAGCGAATTGCTGACGAGATGCTCGCCGATATTGAGAAACAAACGGTAGATTTTCGTGATAACTACGATGGATCCGAACAAGAGCCAACGGTTCTTCCGGCAAAACTACCAAATCTTTTGCTCAATGGTCAAATAGGTATTGCAGTTGGTATGGCTACCAACATACCACCACACAATCTTGGTGAACTTGTTGATGCGTCAATCGAACTCATTGATAACGAACACGCGACACTCGAAGACTTACTCAAGCATGTTAAGGGTCCAGATTTTCCAACAGGAGCTGTGGTCTATGGTGGTGCGCCGATGCGCCAAGCTTACCAAACTGGGCGGGGAAGCGTAATGGTACGAGCGGTTGCTGAGATCGAAGAAACCAAAAAAGGACGTCATCAGATTGTCGTGACACAAGTGCCGTATGGTGTTAATAAAGCATCAATTGTTGAGAAGATTGCTGAACTGTACAAAGAAAAAAAGATCAGCATTAGTGATCTTCGAGATGAATCAGCCCGTGGTAAAGTTCGCATCGTTATCGAGGTTAAAAAGGATGGTTACCCGAAGAAAGTCCTGAATCAGCTCTATAAACTGACGGCCTTGCAAAGTAGCTTTAACTACAACATGCTAGCGCTTATCGATGGTATCCAGCCAAAGATTCTTGGTCTGCAAGAAATGCTGCAAGAATTTATTAAGCATCGTCAAAAAGTGGTTCGCCGTCGTACTGAGTTTGAACTGCGTAAAGCAAAAGAGCGCGCACATATTCTTGAAGGCTATAAGATCGCACTCGATAATATCGATGAAGTAATTCGCATCATCCGGGCCAGTAAGACAAGTGAAATTGCCCAAAAAAGTTTAATTGAAGCATTTAAGCTCAGCGTTATCCAGGCACAGGCAATACTTGCAATGCAGCTACGGCGACTAGTTGGACTAGAACGTCAAGCTATTGAAGATGAGTTGAACGCTTTACTCAAGGCTATCAAACGCTTCGAAGAAATTTTAGCGGATGAAAAAGAAATTCTTGCCATCATCAAGACTGAGTTACTCGAAATGAAAGAGAAATATGGTGACGAACGCCGTAGTCAAATTATTAATCACGAGCTTGGTAAATTTTCGGATGAAGAACTCATCCCGGAAGAGGATAGTGTCATTCTGCTGACTACTGAAAACTATATCAAGCGAACTCTTGCGAGCGAATATCGCCGCCAAAACAGAGGTGGCAAAGGCAAACGGGGAATGGCTACGAAAGAACAGGACATCATCGATCAACTGGTGACAGCTTCGACGCATGACTATCTATTGTTCTTTACAAACAAAGGGCGGGTGTTCCGCCTTAAGGCCTACGAAGTACCAGTCGCAAGTTTGGCCGGTAAGGGAGTTGCTGCTGTTAATCTATTACAGATGCAGCCAGAGGAAAAGATCACGTCGATAATTCGCCATGCAAAAGGCTCAGATGACGAAGGATTTCTCTTCATGGCAACCTGCAAGGGTACGATTAAGAAAACGCCGTTTAAAGACTATGCAAACATTCGAACTAACGGTTTGATTGCTCTCAAGCTCGACGATGGCGATGAACTGCGCTGGATCAGCAAAACCACGGGTGAAAATGACATCATTATTTCCACTTCTGCTGGTCAAGCAGTGCGCTTCAACGAAAAAGATGCGCGTCCTATGGGACGCTCAGCCCGAGGTGTCCGCGGCGTGCGACTGCGACCAAATGACGTTGTTGTTGGGATGGACGTTGTAACGAATGACGATCAAGTACTACTCGTTCTCAGCAAAAAAGGTTTCGGTAAAAAGACGAAAGTAGCTAATTTCCCTAGTCATAAGCGCGGTGGTGTTGGCATTAAAGCGGCAGTTGTAACTGCTAAGACTGGTCCAATCATATCTGTGCAAACAATTGAACCTGACATGAAAGAAGCACTACTCATCTCCGAGAATGGCCAAACGATCCGACTCAGTCTGGCTGATATCAAGCTACTGGGTCGAACAACACAAGGCGTGACGATTATGCGACTATCTGGAAATGACTCCGTATCATCAATTGGCTTACTCGAAGACCAAAAAGTAATTGATGAAGATATTGTAGATCCATCATGACGCTCGTCTCACCGTACCTGATCGCAATCGTTGTTGCTTGGCTACTTGCGCACATCATAAAGTACATAATAGCCAGGCTACATGGTCGCGAACTCGACTTCACGCATCAGTTATTTATCTCGGGCGGCATGCCAAGTTCTCATGCTGCTACGACGATATCTGTTTGGACAGTTGTACTGCTCAAAGACGGTGTTAACTCTGGGTTATTCGGACTCGCGACACTTATTGCGCTGATCATATGCTATGATGCCGTCAAGGTCAGACGGTCATCCGGTGAGCAGGGCGCAGCGATCCAAGCGCTTATAAAAGAGCAGAAGAGTAGTATCGTATTACCTCGCGCCGCCAAAGGCCATACTCCTTTCGAAGTTCTAATTGGCTCACTGCTAGGAATAGTCATTGGCTACGTTGTCGTTTTAGCTACGTAAAAATTCAAATTAACCCTTGACCGAGCTAAATATCTGAAGTATAGTTATGAACAGTCTGGTTGAAAACGAACGAGTTTTTAGCAAACAGCTGCGAGAGGTTGTACAGATAGAATGAACTTTAACAATTTAGTTGTGTAATTTGAGAAGTTTATTTATAAATTTCTCGGTTGTTGTACTACGATAATTTATTATCAAAGTGCAACATATCATCGTCAGTCTATTTTGAGTAGACGTTTATGTTTTAAAACATAAACTCTTTCATTCGGAAGTAAGCAATTACTTCCATTTTATATGGAGAGTTTGATCCTGGCTCAGGATGAACGCTGGCGGCGTGCCTAATACATGCAAGTCGAACGGTAAGGCTTTCACTCTGTATTTAACTGTTAGTTGAATGTAGTGTGAAAGTACACGAGTGGCGGACGGCTGAGTAACGCGTAGGAACCTGCCCCAAAGTGAGGGATAAGCACCGGAAACGGTGTCTAATACCGCATATGATCTTCGGATTAAAGCTTTATGCGCTTTGGGAGGGGCCTGCGTCCTATTAGATAGTTGGTGAGGTAAAGGCTCACCAAGTCAACGATGGGTAGCTGGTCTGAGAGGATGACCAGCCAGACTGGAACTGAGACACGGTCCAGACTCCTACGGGAGGCAGCAGTAAGGAATCTTCCACAATGGGCGAAAGCCTGATGGAGCAACGCCGCGTGCAGGATGAAGGCCTTCGGGTCGTAAACTGCTTTTATTGGTGAAGAATATGACGGTAACCAATGAATAAGGGTCGGCTAACTACGTGCCAGCAGCCGCGGTCATACGTAGGACCCAAGCGTTATCCGGAGTGACTGGGCGTAAAGAGTTGCGTAGGTGGTGTGTAAAGTGAATAGTGAAATCTGGTGGCTCAACCATTCAGGCTATTATTCAAACTCACACACTCGAGAACAGCAGAGGTAACTGGAATTTCTGAAGTAGGGGTAATATCCGTAGATATCAGAAGGAACACCAATGGCGTAGGCAGGTTACTGGGCTGTTTCTGACACTGAGGCACGAAAGCGTGGGGAGCGAACCGGATTAGATACCCGGGTAGTCCACGCCGTAAACGATGGATACTAGCTGTTGGAGGTATCGACCCCTTCAGTAGCGAAGCTAACGCGTTAAGTATCCCGCCTGTGGAGTACGGTCGCAAGACTAAAACATAAAGGAATTGACGGGGAGCCGCACAAGCGGTGGATTATGTTCTTTAATTCGATGCTAACCGAAGAACCTTACCAGGGTTTGACATCCTTGGAATCTTTTCGAAAGAAGAGAGTGCTTTATTGAACCAAGTGACAGATGTTGCATGGCCGTCGTCAGCTCGTGTCGTGAGATGTTTGGTTAAGTCCATCAACGAGCGCAACCCTTGTGAATAGTTGTATTTTTCTATTCAGACTGCCCCGGTAACGGGGAGGAAGGAGGGGATGATGTCAGGTCAGTATTACTCTTACATCCTGGGCTAGAAACGTAATACAATGGCGAGTACAATGCGAAGCGAAGCCGCGAGGTGAAGCAAATCGCACCAAAGCTCGTCCCAGTTCGGATAAGAGGCTGAAACTCGCCTCTTTGAAGTTGGAATCGCTAGTAATCGCAGATCAGCAAGCTGCGGTGAATACGTTCCCGGCTCTTGTACACACCGCCCGTCAAACCATGAAAGTGACCAACACCCGAAGTCCGATTCGTCGGCCTAAGGTGGGGGGCATGATTGGGGTTAAGTCGTAACAAGGTATCCGTAGCGGAAGCTGCGGATGGATTACCTCCTTTCTAGGGAGAGTTATGCCAGAGAAACGAGAAATCTTTCTCTGAAGCTAGGTCGGTCTCATCGATATGCTGAGCTTACATATTGATAGTTGTTCCTTCGGGGACGAGACTAAGTTCGAACGCGGACTGAGGTGATATACACAACTAAGTTGTTAAATTGGAATACCAGTGACTTTTGTCACTGGTATTTTTATTGCAAGCGAGCAATATACCCCTTGAACAGATACTGATAGTACGCTAAAATGGGGAAAGTCTGATACGCGTGGGGATATAGCTCAGTTGGCTAGAGCACCTGCTTTGCAAGCAGGGGGTCCAGGGTTCGAGTCCCTGTATCTCCACCAGATAGCTGTAATTGATGTAAATACATCAATTACAGCTATCTGGAGCAATCCAGACGCATGGGGTGAGTCAGGTTTCGGCCTGCTCTCACTCCACCAATATATACGTGAAATCCGGGCGCTTAGCTCAGTTGGCTAGAGCATCTCGTTTACACCGAGAGGGTCGGGGGTTCGAGTCCCTCAGCGCCCACCACGTAGAGACATTCAAATTTTGACTTGTGGGCGACTAGCTCAGCTGGTTAGAGCGCGTCACTGATAATGACGAGGTCGGAGGTTCGAGTCCCTCGTCGCCCACCAGTCGCAATTTGACTATATACTCCATTGGGATGGATCCATTATTCAGTAACGAGTCAACGTACGAGTATGTATTTTTTATGAACGTAAACGAAAGCTTTTGAAATAGTATGAAAATTCCATATTCAGAAGTTGTTATCATCTATAATCCAAATAGTACGGGAGAGAGTAAGAAAAATGCCCGATTACTCAAGGGTATGTTATCGAAATCACTGCCTGCTGTGGAAATCCGTCTTTATGCCACGAAACATGCCGGCCATGCCGAGACGATAGGGGCCTCCTACGCAAAGAAAGATACCAAGACGTTACTTGTCTCATCGAGTGGCGACGGAGGCTACAATGAGCTCATAAATGGTGTTCTAAAGCACAAAACTAAGCATGTTAGTGTCTGTGTTTTGCCGAGTGGCAATGCCAATGATCATTATCATGCCATTAATGGCGAAAGCGTTGCCCGGACAGTCATCCGTGGTACTATACGAGAAATGGATGTCATTAAGGTAACGGCATCAATGGATGGCAAGCCGTGGCAACGCTACGCGCACTCATATGTTGGAGTAGGCTTGACTGCCTATGTCGGGAAGAAATTAACTGAAGCCAAATTAAATGCCTTTAATGAAAAGTGGCTCGTGCTTAAGCATTTGTTTTTGTTTCGTCACACTACGCTCAAGATTGATCACGCCAAGCAGTGGCAACGCTATACCAGCGTTGTAGTAGCAAACATTGATCGTATGTCGAAAGTAACGAAACTGTCCGAAGAAGCAAAACTGGATGATGGTGAATTAGAGCTGTATGAAGAAAAGCAGCATTCATTCTTAGCTATTCTCTGGGCCGGGTTAAGCGCAAGCGTTGTAGGAACAGCGCCAACAAGGCATATTACATCTGTTGTCATGCAAGCGAAACGTGCTATTGAAATACAATGTGACGGCGAAGTATTTCAACTCGATAAAGACAAAGATATAACCGTGTCAGTTGTAAAAAAAGCCATAAGAACTATTATCTAAGCTGTTAACTTGCCCAAATGGGCTTGGTCGTTCGCGTAATAGCATCAAAGTCGTTGTAATTATTCGTGATTTCATCGTCTACTTGGATATCTCTATTAGCGACAAAGAATGGTTCTGGTGAGATATGTGGATCATAGTGAACGGATATATCATTGTCCGAGCTATGATTTGTGTATCTCTTCGGATCGTTGATTGGTGGACATATCTATAAGCCAATCCATGGAGAAAGATATGCTGAGTGATGTAGTTCATTTTGAACGTCTATATCCATATGAGCATGTTCAATTTGTGTATATGCGTGATCGTAGCCCATTTAGTACTGCCATACTCTTGTACCAAGGGATACATGCTCTCGTGCGAAGACACCCTTACCATTGATGTCTGAATCTTTCACAACAACGTTTAGGATATACATACATATCAGTATAGCAACCGCAAGGTCTGGGCTACAATTTTGTGCGAATAAATGGTTGCAAAATTCCGTATCATCCTCTACAATAAAAAACAGTTAAGCGAATGTTCTACATGAACCTCTGGCGACCAGCGTAAAAAGCAAATCGTAACAGAGGTGTTTTTTATCGCTAAAAATACAACGATTATCCTCTAGACACCAAGTGAATATGAGTGATAGGATTGTAGAGTTGCACTGCGAGAACAGAGAGAACCCACCACGAGTAACGATGGTTTCGAATGTGTTCTTGCCGTGACAGATCAGGGAGATCCACGTAGTTTAACAATTTGGTGATGTAAAGAAAATTTTCAAATGGTTTTGAAGCAGTAATGCTTCGAAACAAATTATATGAGATTGACGGCAACAATGTAGTTGGTATTTTCCAATTACTAGTCAAGTCAATGCATAAAAAGGTACTCAAGAGCATAGAGAGAATGCCTAGACGTATATTACCGATGAAGGACGTGGAAGACTGCGATAAGCTTCGGGTAGCTGTCAACAAGCTATTATCCGGAGATTTCCGAATGGGGAAACCCGGCATGACTAATATCATGTCACTTATTTCTGAATATATAGGAAGTATAGATGGGAACCGACTGAACTGAAACATCTTAGTAGGTCGAGGAAGAGAAAGTAAATAACGATACCGGGAGTAGTGGCGAGCGAAACTGGTAGAGCCCAAACCTTACAAGTTTTTGTCTGTTCGCAGGCAAATACGGCTGATAGGCCAATGCTTATAGGGGGTTGTGATCTTACACGCGACCAAGTCAGAGAACTGAAACTTGTTTCAGGTATCTGATTTGCGATCACCGGCTATCACCGAGTGAGTAAGGTAAAAAAATTGCTTAGTTAGCAGAATAACTTGAATGGTTATCCAAAGAACGTGAAAGACGTGTACGCGAAAACTAAGCTGTCCTTATGCGTGTTTTATCGAGTAGGGCGGGGCACGAGAAACCCTGTCTGAATCCGGGAGGACCACCTCCCAAGGCTAAATATAATATACGATCGATAGTGAACTAGTACCGCGAGGGAAAGGTGAAAAGAACCCCGGGAGGGGAGTGAAATAGATCCTGAAACTCTATGCTTACAAGGAGTCGGAGCAGATTTATTCTGTGACGGCGTGCTTTTTGTAGAACGATCCAGCGAGTTAATTTTGTCAGCGAGGTTAAGTCAATTGACGGAGCCACAGTGAAAGCGAGCCTGAATAGGGCGTTTAGTTGACAGGATTAGACCCGAAACCGGGTGACCTAACCATGGGCAGGTTGAAGCTTCTGTAACAGGAAGTGAAGGACCGAACCGTCGTACGCAGCAAAGTGCTCGGATGACCTGTGGTTAGAGGTGAAATGCCAATCGAACTCGGAGATAGCTGGTTCTCCTCGAAATAGCTTTAGGGCTAGCGTCGCGTAGTAGCAAATAGGGGTAGAGCTCTGTAAAGGACTGGGGGGAGCAATCCTACCCACCCTTAACAAACTACGAATACTATTTGTGTAATCGCGGCAGTCAGTACGGCGGGGCTAAGCTCGTCGCACGAAAGGGAAACAGCCCAGACCATCGTCTAAGGTCCCTAAATATACACTCAGTGGGAAACAAGGTGAGATTTCTTAAACAGCGAGGATGTTGGCTTAGAAGCAGCCATTCATTTAAAGAGTGCGTAACAGCTCACTCGTCAAGAGATCTTGCGTGGAAAATGTAACGGGGCTCAAGTGTATTACCGAAGACATGGATGTGCAATTTATTGTACGTGGTAGAGGAGCGTTCCTATCAGCAGTGAAGTCAGACTGGAAAGTACTGGTGGAGCGGTAGGAAGTGAGAATGCTGGAATGAGTAACCATAAGACATGTGAGAATCATGTCGGCCGTAAGAGCAAGGATTCCTGAGCCATGTTAATCATCTCAGGGTTAGTCGGGCCTAAGCCGAGGCGCATAGCGTAGGCGATGGACATCAGGTTAATATTCCTGAACCGGCGTAGTTTGTACACTGTTCACGGTGAGATATTCGGAGCGGATTCATGGTATGTATCCGTCCAACCTAGGGGGAACCCGATGGGAGTGAAAGTTACCGCTTGCGGTGACGATTCTGGAAAATGCGCTGGCTAGAAAAGCAGGTGTACGCGTGACTATGTCCGCCCGTACCGCAAACCAACACAGGTGCTCGAGTCGAGTAGACTCAGGCTTACGAGAGAACCTTCGCTAAGGAACTCGGCAATACAGCGACCGTAACTTCGGGATAAGGTCTGCCCCCACTTCGGTGGATGTAATGTCGCGTTTAACTCAGCAAGGTGGTTAAAAAACGTTTATTGTAGAAGGTAAAAGCATCTACAATAGATATGTGAGTACGCATATATTTAAGGTTACGCAAGTAGCTACAATGTGTGTGATCAAATCCTTTTTTAGAACCATAGAATTTTTCTGAGATAAGTAACAAATCATGATTGATTATGTTCTTTTAGACGCGAGCCCATTTTATATCTAACGATGTGGGGGCCGCAGCAAAAGAGCTCACGGAACTGTTTATCAAAAACACAGGTCTCTGCTAACACGAAAGTGGATGTATAGGGGCTGACTCCTGCCCGGTGCTGGAAGGTTAAGGGGAGTGCTTCACGGTGCGAACTGAAGCCCCAGTGAACGGCGGCGGTAACTATAACCGTCCTAAGGTAGCGAAATTCCTTGTCAGGTAAGTTCTGACCCGCACGAATGGAGTAATCATGTGAGCACTGTCTCAGCGAAGGCCTCGGTGAAAGTGCATTGGCGGTAAAGATGCCGTCTGTCCGTACCAGGACGAGAAGACCCCATGGAGCTTTACTACAGTTTTACATTGATCCGGGTTTTGGCCCGTGTAGCATAGGTGGGAGACGTTGAAGCAGATACGCTAGTATTTGTGGAGTCGCCAAGTGAAATACCACCCCTGCCAAGATCTTGATCTCACTGTGACCATTATCTGGTTACAGGACCGTGTATGATGGGTAGTTTAACTGGGGCGGTTGCCTCCTAAAGAGTAGCGGAGGCGTTCAAAGGTTGGCTAGCAACGGATGGAAATCGTTGTGATAGTGTATGCGCAAAAGCCAGCTTGACTGTGAGGAGTACATTCCAAGCAGAGACGAAAGTCGGAGCAAGTGACCCGCTGTACGTACTTTATGTACATGAACGTGGGATCGACAGCGCAAACGGATAAAAGTTACCCTGGGGATAACAGGCTTATAGCGCCCAATAGTTCACATAGACGGCGCTGTTTGGCACCTCGATGTCGGCTCATCACATCCTGGAGGGGGAGCACCTTCCAAGGGTTCGGCTGTTCGCCGATTAAAGTGGTACGCGAGCTGGGTTCAGAACGTCGTGAGACAGTTCGGTTTATATCCGGTATGGACGATAGGAAATTTGAGAGGATCTGCCCCTAGTACGAGAGGACCGGGGTGGACGAACCTCTGGTGTATCGATTGTGGCCACCTGCTGCATTGTCGAGTAGCTAAGTTCGGAATAGATAAGCGCTGAAAGCATATTAAGCGCGAAACTAACCTCAAGATTAGATTTCCCAATGAGGACACTGAAAGATTATCAGTTTGATAGGTGCAAGGTAGAAGTACAGTAATGTATGGAGCTGAAGTATACTAATAGTCCCATCGCCTTTTTATGTCCTTGTCACGCTGTTTATGCTTGCATGAACAGAGGTGACGAGGTAGACTTGACTAGTAATTGGTGTATAACACTACACCACAAGTCAATCTCAGAGAATAAAAACGAGATGACTTTATATCACCAAAGACGTGCTTTGTTGTCTAAAAGGACATCGAAGTAAGATTTATACGACATAAATTTTACTTCGGTGCCCATGGCGATGAGGAAATACCTGTTCTCATTCCGAACACAGAAGTCAAGCTCATCAGCGGCGATTATACTGCCACAAGTGGGAAACTAGCACGGCGCCGAATTATAGTTAAGCCATCCGAACAGGATGGCTTTTCTCTTTATAAAGAGAGTCTGATAAATAATGTGTTCAATATACCTCTAAACCCCTTGTGTTTTTATTCGGAGCTCGGTATGATAGACAAAACGAGAAATACAAAAAGGGGACGCAATGAAAATTTCAATCGAATACGTATCAGTCGAAACACAGATCTCAATCAAATAACTAGTTATCAATAACTTTTAAAATAGGCTACCAAATCGGTAGTCTATTTTAAAAGTTACGCTACTGGAGCGAGCGACGGATTGTATTCAATGCAAATAGCTTTGCAGCGAGTGAGCTGTGCGAGTAGATCTTCTCGTACAGCTACAAATAGAGTAGATTTTTCTACAAATTGGACTAAGTCCGGTATCAGCGGGTAATACTTCATCGCTAAATTCTTTTTTTCTTCAGATGACTTTTCGTTATATTTGAGTCCAGCTGTGTTGTCGATGAGGTCGGACAATTTGATTATTCCTGCGAGCGGTTCTTCAACCAGTAGTCGCCGAACATGCTCGTGATATACGCTATATTTTTCTTCTCTGGTATGACTAAGATTACTCGGTTTATTCGTGACACTTTCGACGTATTGACGAACTGTACTTCCAAAATAGTATTCGATCCGATCGAGTGCATACAGCTGGCCATCACGTCTGTCGAGCCTATCAAAATGAGTTAATTCGTGCTCTGAGCAGCCCAGTGCAGCAAGAAGTTCTCTAGGGCGGTCTTCGACACTATCATGGAGTAGTGCAGCCGCAATCAGGTCAGGCTGATCCCTGATCGCGAAGTGATCATTACTGAGAAGACGAATTGCTACTCTCAGGATATGTGTCGAATAGGGGTATTGGGGCCCACGCATGTGGCCGTCATGAGCGTCGATGGCGACGGCGAGAGCTGCATGGACAAAATCTTTTGCGTCAGTATCCCAGTCAGTGTTATCAATTTCTGTCTGCATGCGCTCTAACAAGCCAGCTTCACCAAACTCTATGGTTATTTTGTGTAAGCGCAGATGCTCGATAATGCTAGTAGATTGTAAATCGGCTGGAGGGATTTCAGCTAATGCCATACCTCACTCTAGCACATCACTAAAAGTAGACAAAAAAGAAACGACCTATCTCGCAGATAAGGTCGTTTTTATTTGTTCAAAACTAATTTGGTTTCAAACAGGTGCCAGTTCACAGTGAACTATATTCATAGTATAGCACCGCATGCATAAGTGCAACTGTTTTTATATCATAAAAACGCCTATGGTAAACCTTGACATAATGCCTATGCTATGCTAATATACTTATTGAACACATATCATGTGTGAGGTAAAAGCGAGGGTTTCCGGGCATATAGCCACGTGGAAACCTTTTTAATTTGTGGGGAGAAATCACAATGGCAGGAACAAAAGCAGGCGGACTCAAAGCAGCCGCTAAAAATCGAGCAAAAGATCCAGATTTCTACGCAAAGATTGGCGCTAAAGGCGGCAAACTTGGTCGTACTGGTGGTTTTGCAGCAAACCCAGACCTCGCTCGTATAGCGGGTGCAAAGGGTGGTCGCATTTCACGCCGTCGTAAGACGACAGACAAAGCTACTGCGTAAGCCAAAAGCTTTTCATATAAAAACTGCTCTCGGACTGAGAGCAGTTTTTTTAGGTAGGAATTTTATAACGGCGCAATGCGCATCCTCGAGCAGTATTGACTGTCCAAAGCGACGAGCAATGTATGCATCGGTAGGTATGCTTATTAGATTGAATACCTGTCGCACTGCAGGTGGGACAAGTACTACGTTTGTGCATCCATTCTCGATAGCTATCGAGGTCATCTTGGATTATGTCATTATCAATAGATAAAGAGAACAGGGGCGCTAGCACTGTTTGTGCGTGTTTCCAGGCATCTCGCTCGAGCATGACGAGTCTTACGTCGTAGCTGTAGTTTTTGTGCATGAGTTCGGCATGCGCGATTTCATGCAATAATCGTTCAACTCCAGTAGGATCATCAAACTGGACAGTAATTGTCTTAGTACTTGGTGACCATTTAAACATACTACCTTCGACAAAAGCATATTCATTAAAATGATGAGAGATTGTTTTATAGAGTCTTTTGGTCAATCGCATTGTAATAGCATCCGTATATAACGGCTTCTTCAGGGTGAGCAGCTTGAATAATCGATGGGTCGGCGATTAATGGTGAGAGATGCTCACGAATGATGCCATCAAGCATCGCGCCATATTTAGGAAAATGAGTACCCATACTACCGCCAATGATCACGACATCCGGCCGGATGATTGGTAGCATGCAAAACATACCTCGGCTAATTCGATCGGCTATCTGGTGCCAGGTGCGCTTTGAGGTGATTTCACTGCCGTATTTGCCATAAATTTGATAGACAGCTCGACCTGAAGCGAACGTTTCCCATTCTTTCATGACTCCATCGTGTTCGAGCAGCATGTGACCAGCTTCGGCGCTCATTAGATCATGGCTTATTTTTCCGTCAATAATGAGTCCGACCCCAATGCCGGTACTGACAGTGACGTATAGCGCGCGCTTAGGAATGATGTTCATACCGCGCACCTCGCCGAGCCCGCCGATTTTAGCATCATTGCCAACAATAATCATCGATTTGGGAAAATGTGGGGCGAGTTCAAAACGGATATCGAGATTCTTCCATGGTAGATTAGAAAATTTTGCAATCATCCCACCATCTGTCGCATCGGGCAGTGCGATAGATATGCACGTCGGCACTTTGTTTTGGCTCAGTGTTGTAATTGTCGTAACTAGCGTTTGCAAATAGTCTTCCGATGAGACTGGTGTGGCGAATTTGATAGAGTCTTCGAGCGTACCACGCGCCGAGAATCGCCCTACAAGTGTCTTTGTGCCCCCAGTATCCACCGCTATAATCATGGTTATAGTGTAGCACGTTCGTCTAGCCTTGTTGGACCATGAAAAAGCTGATATAGTAGGAATACTAAGCTAATTCCAGAGGTGAAATATGAACAAGCAGATGCAACATCAGGGTGGATGGGCAGCAACATTTATCGTGGTCGGCGTCGTGCTGGTTCTCGGTCTTATTGGGGGCGTTTATTACGTCAAGCACGGCATGTCCCATGCAACCGATTCTGCTTCTATTACCGCAACTGCACCGTCAGATAGCACAACCAAAGACGACGCAAAGGCCGTCACGCCACCTGTAGCTTCATCCGATGCGACAAGTAAGGCCGATGACACACCTACGAAAACCACAGCGCCTGGCACTGATTCTTCAAGCAGCACAGAGCCAAGTAATCCATCGAGTTCTTCCGCTCCAGCGGCTTCATCGAATGACGGCACGAGGACTTCGGATGCATTACCAGAAACTGGTCCAGCCGATGCTATGGTACGACTTGTTGCAGTCACCATGACGACATTTGCTGCTGTAGCCTACATTCGTTCGCGCTGAAGCGCTACGCGTCTCTCTCTTTGACATCTGTTAGCAAACGGCGTACAATAAGAAGTGATCCAAGGTGTATCGTGTAGCCCTTTAGCACGAATTACCTCAGATATTATTAACAAAAGGAAGGAGTCTTTTAGACTTATGGCAAAAACTGCCACTTTAACAATGGACGATTTGCTCGCAGAAGAGAGCACCGTCAAACAACTTACAACGGGTGAACCAGTAACTGGTACCGTTATATCAGTGAAGAAGCACGAAGTACTTATCGACCTCGGCCCACTTGGCGTTGGCTTTGTTCCACGTCGAGAAGTAGGTTTTTCACGTAAATTAGCATTTGGTGATGAAGTCACCGCAAGTGTTGTTGATACAGAACTCGACAACGGGTACAGCCTCCTGAGCCTGCGTAAAGCAGCTAAGGATCGTGGCTGGGACGAGGTGATTGCTAAGCAAGAAGCTGGCGACATTATCGACGTTACTCCATATGACGCAAACCGCGGTGGATTATTAGTGGAATTCGAAGGTGTTCGTGGCTTCCTGCCTGTATCGCAGCTTTCTGCTGAACACTACCCACGAGTTGGCTCAAGTGACAAAGATGAGATTTTGCAACGACTGAACGCCCTTACGAACCAAGTCCTAAAGGTTCGTATTCTTGATGTTGATCGCAAAGCCAATAAACTGATTTTCTCTGAAAAAGAAGCTATCAAAGATGGTCTTGCCGAGCGATTTGCCAGCCTCAAGGTTGGTGACAGTGTTAACGGTGTTGTTACTGGCGTCGTCGATTTTGGTGTTTTCGTGAACGTCGAAGGTATCGAAGGCCTTGTGCACATCTCTGAAATCTCATGGGAGCGTGTTAACAATCCAAATGATTATGTCAAAGTTGGGGCAGGCATCGAAGCGAAGATTATTTCTATCGATAAAGACCGCCTTAGTCTTAGTATGAAACAACTCACCAAAGACCCATGGCTTGACGAAGTTGAAAAACTTGAAAAGAGCAGCAAAGTCGAAGGAACTGTCACGCGAATCACCCCATTTGGTGCTTTCGTACAAATTAGCCCAGCAGTAGAGGCATTGGTGCACATCTCAGAACTTGGTGGTGGCAGCGATGTTGATCCTGAAAAAGTCTTCACCCTCAATGAGCGAAAGAGCTTTACCGTTCTTGACATCGATCGAGACAATCGCAAAATCTCATTGAGTCTTGCTGATAAAAAGAAATAGCAAACAATACGTAATTGCCACCACGGTTAATACACCGTCTGGCCCACAAAGGAGTGTCCACTATGGCGGAAAAAATCGTCACAATCGCTGACTCAATCACGGTAGGTGAGCTTGCCAAGACACTGAATTTGCCTGTTACAACATTAGTAGGTGAGTTGTTTAAAAACGGTATTGCGGTAACTATCAATCAACGTATTGACTATGAAACCGCATCTATTATCGTCGAAGAACTTGGGCTAGACGTCGAGCTTGAAAAGCGTGACACTTCGGCTGCGCCAGAACGCCGCGTTCGTGTCATGAGCGACCAAGCAACAGCGCGCGCACCAATTGTCGCCGTCATGGGTCACGTCGACCATGGAAAGACGAGTTTGCTCGACGCAATTCTTGGCCAAAAAGTTGCTGACGGTGAGGCTGGCGGTATTACGCAGCACATTAGTGCCTACCAAGTGCAGCAAAAAGGTCGCACCATGACGCTACTTGATACACCTGGACACGAAGCATTTGCGGCGCTGCGCCAACACGGTGCAACGCTAACAGATGTTGTGATCATCGTGGTTGCAGCAGATGACGGCGTTAAACCGCAAACGGTGGAAGCAATACGCTTTGCCAACGAAGCGCACGCCAAAATTGTCGTAGCAATTAACAAAATCGACAAAGAAGCAGCAAACCCACAACTGGTAAAGACCCAACTGGCGACTGAACATAAATTGAACCCAGAAGAATGGGGTGGTGATGTCATCATGGTAGAAGTCAGTGCTAAAACTGGCCAAAACATCGATACGTTGCTCGATAGCGTGCTGCTTGTTGCTGATCTTGAAGAACTCAAAGCCGATATAGATGTTCCCGCAGAGGGGCTGGTAATAGAAGCACACATGGAAACAGGCCGTGGCTCAGTAGTCGGCCTTCTTGTCGAACAAGGAATGCTCAGACCTGGACATTTTCTAGTCGCTGGTACTTCGTATGGCAAAGTACGTACCTTGCACGACTTCACGGGTAAGACGCTCAAAGAAGCTGGCCCATCGACGCCAGTAACGGTGACTGGATTTAAAGAACTACCACAATTTGGTGACACCTTTGGTATCGTCAAAACAGAAAAAGAGGCTCGCCAAGCAACCGTCGCTCACCGGCTGGAACGCGAGAAGTCTGCGGCAAGTAGCAACGTCACGAGCGCTGACATTTTGAAGCTCATGAGCCAGGACCGAGAAGCTGCCAATTTCAATGTCATCATTAAAGCTGATGTACAAGGGTCTCTTACGAGCGTTGTTGATAGCTTGAAACTCATTGACACCAGTGGCCAGGTAACGCTTCGTGTCGCGGGAAGCGGCGTTGGCAATATTACTGAAAATGATATTCATCTTGCGGCTAATGAAGACACGATTGTCTATGGCTTCAATGTTGATCTACCACCTGCGGTCAAACGCCAAGCAGCTCGAGATAAGATTCAGGTTCGTCTCTACAAAGTGATTTATGAGCTGATTGATGACGCCAAATCCTCGATGGAAGCGCTTCTTGCTCCAGAGATAGTCGAAACACAAATCGGTACGCTCAAGATCAAGGGTGTCTTCCGTACAATGCGCGATCAAGTCATTGCCGGTGGTGAAGTGATGTCTGGTAAAGCAAAAGCGAACGTTATGGCGCACGTCAAACGCGGCGATGAAGTCCTCGCGGACGTAGAGGTCACATCGGTCCAGCGGCAACAAGTCGAAGCAAAGGAAGTTACCGAAGGTGAACTCTGTGGCTTGAATCTCAAGACGAACAAAAAGCTTGTTCTCGAAGAAGGTGACATGCTCGAATTCTACAGTCGAGAAGTCGTCAAGCGCACGTTGTCATAATAAATAGGTGCGACAACGCGAAAACCCTCGACACAGTCCGAGGGTTTTCATTTTTTCACGACTGAATATCATGTGAGAAGGTTGTCAATCACTCCATCGAGCTCAACAAATTCACCGATGAGAATATCTTGCTCGTTCTCGATGAGCTCATCGAGATCTTCAACGTGGGCTTCGATCCAGTCAGCGACGACATCGTCATCACTGCTATCTTGCAGGGCAACGAGTTCTTCGATCTGGGTGTCGTTGAGAGAAAGGGTAATTTCATTGCCGATTCGTTCTTCGAGTAAGCTATTGAGCTGGTCAAGGAGGGTATCGACGTCTTTATTCGTCAGATCGACATTCGTATCAATCAGGTTTTGTTTGGTTATGTACTGCGGTTGCATGGTAAAGTCCTTGTCTACGTTTTGTTTGGTTCAGAATTTTTAAGAGCTTCGCGAGTATCTCTAAAAGTAATTTTAGCAGCGCGGAGGGCAGTGCGACCAGCGAGAACTTTCCATTTTGTGCTATCATATCGTTCAGCAGCAGCTTGTGTGATTTCCGATCGTTTACTCGTCCACGTGGTGTCTAGAATTTCTTTCTTTTCAATCGCTTTTTGTTTTAGGTCAACAATCCACTTTGGTAGATCGGTAGAGTCTGAAGAGCTCTCGGTGGCAGCTTTTATCTTTTCAGCAGCAGCCTGCTTTGCTCGAACAATCGTTTCTATCGGGTTTTCTCTAAAGTCTTTGACAACTCCGAGAACAAATTTGCCAAACTTTCGTGCGCGCGTTGTTGGAGCTGGTTCAGTCTCTGGCGTGGGATCTTCAGGGGTTGTGTCAGGATTTAACGTACCTGCATCAGGCCCAGGAACGGTTTCAGCGGGTTGTTGTGAAGATTGTTGATTGGTTGAAGTGGGGCCGACTACACTAGCTGCAATTCTCATCTTAGAGTTATGAGCTCGCAACGCAGCTGGTATATCAGATGTCTCTGTGCCGAGTGTCATCATGTTGTATAATTCTTCAGCAACAACGTGACTACTATGTACTTTACCGTCTTCGTCTTGTTTCATGAGATAGACAGTTCGTATGCCGTCGAGGCTCTCACCAAGGCTGCTAATACTCCAGCCTTCATTCGGTACACCCTCTTTGTCATACATGGTGACTTCGGTACCAAATAACTCTTCTTCAACTGCAATAGGGTCTTGAGCGTCTGGAGGAAAACCGGCAGCACCGGCGAAGGTGAACTCAGCCAGTAATGCTGGATCTGCTTTAGGGATTTCTGGTGTCGTATTTTGTTCGCTTTGATCTGGAACGGTTGGGGTGTGTCGTTCGCTTGAGGGGATCATAGTGCTATATTCTTTCTTTTGATTTTTGTTCGTCTATGTGTCTATTATAAGCATAAAGACTATAGTATGTCAAGAGTACTTTTACGATATAAAGATTAACTTTGCAAGGTATAGCTGTGCGCTGCACGCAAAAACTTTACGCTACCGGATCAATCAACTACAATAGGGGGTATTGAGTGAAATAAAATAAGGGAGCCATATGTTTCGACTAGATGACCAATTTCTCAAAGATGTAGGACTTGATAGCTTACCGGAAGATCAGCGACAGCCATTTTTGCAGCATATATATAGTGAGCTCGAGCTG
>Ga0160428_1000200_pt1 | contig 75286 bp, 55 predicted proteins | sample SolpanmetagenomM_FD_108198 | JGI IMG/M metagenome (GOLD analysis project Ga0160428, IMG submission 108198) | Solar panel surface microbial communities from Lawrence Berkeley National Laboratory, California, USA - M | ecosystem: Engineered > Built environment > Solar panel > Unclassified ... | reverse complement strand
CGATACGTGAGCGTGTCGCCGTGGCTGGCTTCGGGCACCAGCAACCAGGTGCCGCGCAAAGCGGCTAGCTGGCCTTTGGGCAGCTCGGCGGGGTGGTCGGAGTGGCAGGCGGTGGCGAGCAACAGGCAAAGCAGGCCCGCCCGCCGCCCGCACAAAGAAATAGGTACCATAGCAAGAGATAGTACGCGAAATTACCGGCCACTGCCCATCGGCCAGACGTACTTTTGAGTATTAGGCGGGCGGCCTGCCTTGGCTGCCTCTCTTCCCTACCCCCCTCTCTCGCCCAATCTCTGTGGATAACCGCGACCTCATCAAAGCTTTCAAGCTCACGGCCCAGCTGCTGGAGCTGCACGACGAAAACACGTTTAAAATCAGGGCTTACGAAGGCACCGTCACGGCCCTGGAGCAGCTGGAATTTCCGGTAGCCGAGGTAGAGCGCCCCGGCCTGCCCGACCGCACCGGCCTGAGCAAGACCCAGGCCGCTAAGGTGGCCGAACTGCTCGACACCGGCACGGTTGAGGAGCTGCAGCGCCTACTCGACGCCACCCCCCCCGGCGTGGTTGAACTACTGAATATCAAAGGCATCGGCCCCAAAAAGGTACGGGCCCTGTGGCGCGACGCTGGCATCAAAGGTCCCGAGCAGCTGCGTGAGGCGGCCGAGGCAGGCTTGGTGGCCAAGCTTAAAGGCTTTGGGGCCAAAACCCAGGACAGCATCCTGGCCGCCCTCGAATTTACTAATCAGAGCGCGGGCAAGCTGCTGTTTTCGCAGGCCGAGCAGCTGGCCAACGACCTGGCGGCGCGCCTGCGCCAGGTGCCGGGGGTAGGCGAGGTAGCCACCGCCGGCGAAGTGCGCCGCGCCCTCGAAATCGTGGAAACCGTCGAAATCCTGGTGGCCGCCGCCGACCCTGCGACCCTGCACGCGCTGCTAAATGCAGCGCCCGGCCTGCGCGCCGATGCCCGCCGCTCGGGGCCCTGGGCCTGGCGCGGCACGGCCGCCGACTCGGGGGTAGGCGTGGAAGTGCGCGTAGTGGCCGAGGCCGATTTTGTGAACCAGCTTTTTGTGGCTACTGGCAACGAGGCGCACCTTGGTGCGCCGCTACCCGGCGCCGCGCCGGGCCAGCCCACCACCCTGCGCCAGTGGGCCAAGCGCGAAATCTTTGCCAGCGAAGAGGCGCTCTACGAAAAGGCCGGCTTGCAATATGTGGTGCCCGAGCTGCGCGAAGGCCTGGGCGAAATCGAGCTAGCCGCCGCGCGCACCATCCCGCGATTGCTGGAAGACAGCGACTTGCGCGGTTCGGTGCACAACCACAGCACCTACTCCGATGGCAGCCACTCGCTACGCCAGATGGCGACTTTCCTGCGCGATGCGGGCTACGAGTACCTCGGCATCTGCGACCACTCGCAGGCGGCGCACTACGCCCAGGGCCTCAACCCGGAGCGCGTGCGCCAGCAGCAGCACGAAATCGACGAGCTGAATGCCGAGCTGGCGCCGTTCCGCATTTTCAAGGGCATTGAGGCCGATATTTTGGGCGATGGCAGCCTGGACTACGACGCCGCGCTGCGCGACTCGTTTGACTTTATCGTGGCCTCCATCCATTCTAACCTGAAGATGGACGAAGCACGCGCCACCGAGCGCCTACTGGCCGCCATTGCCAACCCGCACTGCACCATGCTGGGCCACCCCACCGGCCGGCTGCTGCTGCGTCGCGCTGGCTACCCCATTGATTTCAAGGCCGTTATTGATGCCTGTGCCGAGCACCAAGTCATCATCGAAATCAACGCCAACCCCTGGCGACTCGACCTCGACTGGCGTTGGGTGCGCTATGCCATCGCTCAAGGTGTGCAGCTCAGCATCAACCCCGACGCCCACCACACCGCGGGCTATGCCGATATGCGCTACGGTGTGCTAGCCGGCCGCAAAGGCATGCTGACCAAAGAGATGACATTCAACACAAAGTCGGTAGACGAAGCCGCGGCCTACTTTGCGGCGCGCAAGGCGAAGTTTCAAAAGTAGTAGTAAATAAAGAAGAACGTCATTCCTCGGCAAGCTCGGAATGGCGTTCTTTACGTTACCTGATTAATGAAAATCCTGGTTCTCCGCTTTTCCTCCATCGGTGACATTGTGCTGACGACGCCAGTGGTGCGGCAGCTCAAAACCCAGCTGCCGGGCGCGCAGGTGCACTTTGCCACTAAGGCCACCTACCGCGGGCTGCTGGAAGCCAGCCCCTACGTAGATAAGCTGCACCTACTCGGCAGCAGCCTGGCCGAGCTGGTGCGCGAGCTGCGGGCCGAGCGGTTTGACTTTATCGTGGACTTGCACAACAACCTGCGCACCAGACTTATCCGGCTGCAATTGCCGGGCGTGCCGGGCCGGGCTTTCGACAAGCTCAACTGGCAGAAATACCTACTGGTGCGCTTCAAAGTCAATCGCCTACCCCCTCTTCACATCGTAGACCGCTACCGGGCGGCGGCCACGCCGCTGGGCATCCGCGACGATGGCGGGGGGCTCGATTATTTCATTCCGCCCGCGCATGAAGTGGATGTAGCCGCGGCCCTACCCCCCGGCTTTCGAGCAAAGCGCTACGTGGCAGTGGCCATCGGGGCGCAGCACGCCACCAAGCGCCTACCTGTCGAAAAGCTCATTAAGCTGGTGCAAAACCTAGCGCCACGCCCGGTGGTGCTGCTGGGTGGGCCCGAAGATGAGAGCACTGGCCACGTGATTGAGCTGGCAGCCGGCCCACTGGTATTTAATGGCTGCGGTAAGTTTTCGCTGCACCAGTCGGCTTCGCTGCTGCGGCAGGCGCAGTTTGTGGTAAGCCACGACACGGGGCTGATGCACATTGCGGCGGCATTTAAGCAACAGATTTTCAGCGTGTGGGGCAATACAGTGCTGCAGTTTGGCATGTACCCATACCGCACGCGGTTTGAGGCACTGGAGGTGCTGGGCCTACCCTGCCGCCCGTGCTCCAAGATTGGCTTTGCCGAGTGCCCGCAGGGACATTTTAAGTGCATGCGCGCGCAGGATTTGGCGCGCGAGTGGCCAAAGTAGCTACTCGCTCTTCAGCGCTATTTCCAGTCGGCGCCGGTGCCTTTGTCGCCATCGGGCCTGAGCAAGCGGAACTCGACCCGGCGGTTGATGCGGGCATCGGCCTCTGTTGCCTCGTCTTTGAGGGGCTTGCTGGAGCCGTAGCCGAAGCTCTCGACGCGGTTGGGCTTGAGCTTGCCTTTGCGCTCAATATAGCGGCGAATTTCTTCGGCGCGGTCTTGCGAGAGCTTCTCGTTTTCGTCGGGGTCGCCGCGGCCGTCGGTGTAGCCCGCGATACTGAGCCGGAAGGTAGGATGGTCAACCAAAAACACCGTAATGCGGTCAAGCGTGGCGTGCATGCTAGGCAAGATACCCGACTTACCGGCCTCAAATTCAATGTTTTTGAAGATGAGCGGCAGCTTGTAGTCGATACTGTTGGTAAGTAGCGTCATCACAGTATCGCCCTTCAGCTCAAACTTCTTCTCGACCGTGAACGCGTCGGGGCTTTGAATGAGCATAGCATAGTGCGAACCTTCTATAAGCTCGAAATCGAAGGAGCCATCGGGCCGCAAGTACTTGCTGGCCACTTCAATACCATTGTCGAGGTCGATAATACTCACGATACCTTTTAGCGGGCGGCTGCTCACCGAGTCGAGCAGGGTACCTGCTACCTGGGTGGTGGCCAGCGGCTGCGCCTCCATGGGCAGCGGGAAGGAGTAGAGGTCGAGGTTATTCAGGTCTTTCTCTTCGGAACGGGCGTAGTAGAGGTTTTTGCTCTGGCTGTCGATGGTAAAATAATACTCGGAGCCCTTGCCATTTACGAGCGGGCCAATGTTGCGCGGCTCCTGCCAGCGCCCGCCCACACGGTAGGTTTTGTAGATATCAAAATCGCCAAAATTGAGCAGCTGCCCGCGCGAACTGAAGTACAGCACCTGGTAGAGCGGGTGGAAAAACGGGCTCACTTCGCTCTCGCGGGTGTTCACGGTGGGTCCCAGATTAAGGGCCCTACCCCACTGCCCGTTCTTAGCTTTCACGGTGTAGTAGATATCGCTGAGGCCAAAGCCGCCGAGCCGGTCGGAGGCGAAGTACAGCGTGTCTTCCTTTGGCGAAAGCGTGGGCTGCGAGTCCCAGCCGGGCGAGTTCACGAGCGGACCGAGACTTTTGGGGTTGCTCCACTGGCCGTTTTTGCCAAGCGTAGCGGTGTAGAGGTCGCAGTCGCCATGGCAGGTAGGGCACTCGCAGCGGGCAAAAAAGATGGTGCGCCCATCGTGCGAGAAGCAGGCCGAGCCTTCGTTATACACCGAGTTGATAGGTTTGGGCAGCGGCTGGGCGTCCGACCATACATTGGGCGCTTCGAGGTGGGCCACGTACAAGTTTTCGTCTTCCTTAGTGCGCAAGCCCTTGCCTATCTGGCGCTTCGAGCTGAACAGCAGCACCGTATCGGCGGCGCCCAGCGTGGGGCCGTAGTCCGGAAACTTGGAGTTCACGGCGTCGCCCATGTTGGTATACACGTTTTTGGGCGGGTGAAACGTGTTGAGGCCTTTGCGGTATTCCACCACCTCGTAGTACACCTTGAGCGGCACATAGAGGTCGGCATTTTTCTCCTCCAGCGAGTCGTAGTAGAGCTGCACGCGCCGCACATCGGTGCGGTGGTGCTTGAGCGCCAGTCGGAAGTACGCCTTGGCCTGTTCCTGGGCCCGCGTATTGGCGCTGTCGCGCTGCAAGAGCTGGCCCAGGTGCCAGAGCAGGTCGGTATTGCGGTAAAAATTCTCGATGCCAAACTGGGCCACGTAGGCACTTAGCAGCGTGCGGGCCTCGGCGTAGCGGTGGCGGCGCTCGGCTTTCTGGATGGCCCGCAAGGCTTTCTTGTCTTCAAAAAACGCGACTCTGTTCACATTTGGGAAGTCGGGGGTACCATCGGCCCGCACGCGCAGACGGCGTGCCACGCGGCCGCGCAGGGCGCGTTGGCGGTAGGTGGGGGGGGTAGGGCGCGCAGCCACAGGCGGGGCCTTGGCCGGCGGGGCCACGCGCTGCGCGGCGGCCGGCACCTGGGCGCCCACCAGCACCAGCCAGCAGCCCAAAACATAACGAAGCAGCAAGCGGAACATGAAGCGTACCAGGTAGAAGAAAACGGACACGCAAGTTCTCACCAAACCGCCAGTATTAGCAAATCACTATGCCCATGGGCGCCCGCCACCGCCGGATTGGCGGCCTGCCCAGGGCTGGCACGGGCCTTGCCCCCCTACCCTACTACCCCGGCTGCCTAGTAGCCCCGCGGTAACTAGCTGCCACAGTGGCAGCCCTAGGCCAGCTCAGGCCGGCCTTTTTTTCTGCTTTGCCCATGCCCTTTGATTTGTCCCGCCCCGGCCACGCGCTGGCTGGCGGCCCCGATTCGCCTTCCGATGCTATTGCCATCATGGCGGCCGACCCCGACCACCTGCTCGCAGCTGATGATGCGCCCGACGTGCTGGCCATCTTGCCCGTGCGCAACACCGTGCTCTTTCCGGGGGTGGTATTGCCCGTGACGGTAACGCGCAAGAAAAGCATTCGGCTGGTACGCAAGCTGGCTGCCAAAAACGAGAAGCTGGTGGGCGTGGTGGCCCAGCGCCACCCCGATGCCGACGAGCCTACCACCGAGGACCTGTATCCGGTGGGCACACTGGCACGCATTCTCAAGCTCATCGACCAGCCCGACGATACCGTTACCATCATCATTCAGGGGCAGGTGCGCTTTGCAGTGGGCGAGCAGCTCACGCACACGCCCCAGCTCACGGTGCGGGCCACTTACTTTGACGAGAAAGCCCTCGACGCCGAAAAAGACGGTGAGTTGGTGCTGCTGCAAAGCCTGCGCGAAGCTGCCAGCAAGGTGTTGGAGCTGACGCCCGAAATCCCGATGGAGGCGCGCAACATGCTAGAAGGCATTCAATCGCCGGCTTTCCTGACGCATTTCTTGTCCTCGAACGTGCAGCTGGAGCTGCCCGCCAAGCAGAAGCTGCTGGAGCTGGCCGAGCCCGAAGCCCAGGCCCGCCAGCTGCTCGAAGCCCTGCTGCGCCAGATTGAGCTGCTGGAGATTAAAAACGACATTCGGACCAAGGTGCACACCGGCATCGATGCCGAGCAGCGCGAGTATTTCCTGCGCAAGCAGCTCAAAACCCTGCAAGACGAGCTAGGCCAAGGCGAAGGCAGCCCCGAGGGCGATATAGCCGCGCTGCGGGCCCGCGCCCTCACCAAAAAGTGGCCCGAGGCCACGGCCAAGCACTTCGACAAGGAGCTGGGTAAGCTCACGCGCCTCAACCAGATGTCGCCCGACTACCCAGTGACGCTCAACTACGTCGAGTTTTTGCTGGATTTGCCCTGGAATGAGACGACCAAGGACAAGTTCAATCTTAAAACGACCAAGAAAATCCTCGACACCGACCACTTTGGGCTCGAAAAAGTAAAGGAGCGCATCCTCGAATACCTGGCCGTGCTCAAGCTGAAGCAGGACCTTAAGGCGCCGATTTTGTGCCTCTACGGCCCGCCCGGCGTGGGCAAAACCTCGCTGGGGCGCAGCATTGCCACGGCGCTGGGCCGCAAGTACGTGCGCCTGAGCCTGGGCGGCGTGCGCGATGAGGCCGAGATTCGGGGCCATCGCAAAACGTATGTGGGCGCTATGCCCGGCCGCATTATTTCGCAGATAAAGAAGGCGGGCGTGAGCAACCCGGTCATTATTCTGGACGAGATAGATAAGGTGAGCAGCGACTTTCGGGGCGACCCATCGTCGGCCCTACTCGAAGTGCTGGACCCGGAGCAGAACTCGACCTTTACTGACAACTACCTGGAGGTGGAGTACGACCTGAGCAAGGTGCTCTTTATTGCCACCGCCAACTCGCTGGAAACCATTCAGCCGGCGCTGCGCGACCGCATGGAGATTATCGACCTCACAGGCTACACCCAGGAGGAGAAGGTGCAGATTGCCCGCAAGCACCTCTGGCCCAAGCAGCTGCGCGAGCATGGCTTGGGTGAAACGGAAGTCAAGATAACCGACGCTGCGCTGCACCGCGTAGCCGACGACTACACCCGCGAGAGCGGCGTGCGTAGCCTCGAGCGCCAGCTGGCGGCGCTCACCCGTAACCTGGCCCGCCGCAAGGCCAGCAAGGAAGCCCTACCCCCCCAAATCGAGCCTAGCGAGGTGCTAAAAATTCTGGGCTCGCCGCGCTTCGACCGCGACAAAGACCAGGACCATGACACGGTTGGCGTAGTGACGGGCCTAGCCTGGACGAGCGTAGGCGGCGACATCCTATTTGTAGAGAGTCTGTTGAGCCGCGGCCGCGGCAAGCTCACGCTGAGCGGGCAGTTGGGCGATGTGATGAAGGAGTCGGCTATCACGGCGCTGTCGTACCTGCGCTCGCGGGCCGACGAGCTAGGCATCGACTACCGCCTGTTTGAGCAGTACGACCTGCACATTCACTTCCCCGAAGGCGGCATTCCGAAGGACGGGCCGAGCGCGGGCATCGCCATTTTTACGAGCATCGCCTCGGCCTACACCCAGCGCCAGGTGCGGCCAAAGATGGCCATGACGGGCGAAATCACGCTGCGCGGCCGGGTGCTGCCAGTGGGCGGCATCAAGGAAAAGCTGCTAGCCGCGCGCCGGGCAGGCATCGATACCATCATCCTATCGCCCAAAAACCGCAAGGACGTGGAGGAGATTCCAACCGACTACCTTAAGGGCGTGCATATTCACTACGCCGAGCGGGTTGACGATGTGCTGGCCGTGGCGCTGCTACCTGAGCTGGTAGCTCGCCCTCAGAAGCTACCCGTGCGCGACGAAGCTCCTACCCCCCCGGCCCGAGCGTGGAGGTACAATAACATGTAGGGTAAGCGTTGGCTTGCCAGCGCCTGGGTGCCCATTTCCTCGGGCGCCAACAAGCCAACGCTTACCCTACACGCGTTACCTTGTTCGTATGAAACAACTCTTACCGTTTCTCATGCTGCTTCCGCTTGCTGCCCAGGCGCAGTTGGGGGGGCGCACGGCATTTCCGTTTCTGGCCCTACCCCCCTCGGCGCAGCTAGCAGCGCTAGGCGGCATGACGGCTTCGGCGCGTAGCAACGACCCCACGCAATTCTTTGCCAGCCCAGCGTTACTGCATCCTGGCATGGACCACTCGGCTGCTGTGAGCTACGTGGCCTACGTAGCCGACATCAAGCAAAGCAGTATAGCCTACGCTTTCAACACCGAAAAGCGCGGGCGCTTTGGACTGGGGCTGTCGTACCTGAACTACGGCAGCCTAGAGAACTACGATGCAGCGGGGAATTCGCTGGGCACGTTCGCAGTGAATGAGTACGTGCTAGCGGCAGCTGATTCCTATACCTGGGGCAGGTTTACGGCGGGCATCACGGCCAAGCTGGCCGTGTCGGGCATTGCGGGCAACCGCGCCGTGGGCCTGGCCGGCGACGCGGGCGTGCTCTTCAAACCCCACGAAGACCAAGACTTTACGGTAGGCCTGGTAGTGAAGAATGCGGGCTATATGCTTAAACCCTACACCGCCGCCGCCCGCGAGCCCCTACCCCTCGATGTGCAGTTGGGCACCACCATCAAGCCCGAGCACATGCCGCTGCGCTTCACCTTCACGGCCCACCACTTGCAGCAATGGGATATCCAGTACCTCGACCCTAGCTCGACCACAACCAATGCGGCCGGCGACACCGTGCGGGCCCGCAAAAACTTTGGTGATAACCTGGTACGGCATCTTACAGTGGGCGCCGAGTTGCTGCTGGGCAAGGGCCTGAGCCTGCGTATGGGCTACAACCACCTGCAGGCTCGTGAGCTACGCCTCGACAACGTGGGCGGTGGGGCAGGTTTCAGCTTTGGAGCCATGGTACGAATTTCGCAGTTCCAACTCGATTACACGTATGCTACCCTACAGGCGGCGGGTAGCAGCAATTATTTCACGCTCAGCCGCCGGTTTGGCGCTTCTCCTACCCCCTCACCCACGCAGTAGTTACTTCGCGCGGAGCTGCGCGAAACCTTCTTTTATGCTAGACAATACCTTCCTGACCCCAGCCCAAATTGTGGCTGAACTCGACAAATACATCATTGGCCAGCACGAGGCCAAGCGCCACGTGGCCATTGCGCTGCGCAACCGCTGGCGCCGCCTGCACGCCCCAGCCGAGATGCAGCAGGAGATTGTGCCCAACAACATCCTGATGATTGGGGCCACGGGCGTAGGCAAAACCGAGATTGCCCGCCGTTTGGCTTTCCTGGCCGATGCGCCTTTCGTGAAAGTAGAGGCAAGCAAGTTTACCGAAGTAGGCTACGTAGGCCGCGACGTAGAAAGCATGGTGCGCGACCTGGCCGAGCAAGCCGTGAGCCGCTTGCGCCAGCGCCGCCAGGAGGCCGTAAAGGTCCAGGCGGCCCAGGCCGTGGAAGACATTATTCTCGATGCCCTCATTCCGCCCATCAAAGTACCCGCTAAAGATGGCGGCAGCGGTGGCCGCACTAACCTGGGCTTCGGCATTGGGGAAGCCAGCGCCGACGATGCCCTACCCCCCTCCTCCGACCAAGAACTGAACGAACGCACTCGCGAACGCTTCCGCCAGAAAATCCGCAACGGGGAGCTGGAAGACCGCCACATTGAAATCAATGTGGCGCAGGGTGGCCCCAACGTGGGTATTATGGGCGCGCCGGGCATGATAGACGAGGCCACCATGTCGGGCCTGCAGGACATGCTGGGCTCGATGCTGCCCAAGAAAACGCGCAAGCGCAAAGTAACCGTAGCCGAGGCCCGTAAGGTGCTGCTTGACGAGGAAGCCGCCAAGCTCGTGGACATGGACGAAATCAAGGAAGAAGCCATTCGGCAAACCGAAAACTCAGGCATCATCTTCATCGACGAAATCGACAAGGTAGCTACCAGCGGCAGTGGCAAAAGCGGTGGCCCCGACGTAAGCCGCCAGGGCGTGCAACGCGATTTGCTGCCCATCGTGGAAGGCTCGGCCGTGAACACGAAGTACGGCATTGTCAATACCGACCATATCCTGTTTATCGCCGCTGGTGCCTTCCACGTGAGTAAGCCCAGCGACCTGATACCCGAGTTGCAGGGCCGCTTCCCTATCCGCGTCGAGCTTCAAAGCCTGACTAAGGATGACTTCTACCGCATCCTCAAAGACCCCAAAAACGCACTTACCAAGCAATACCAAGCCCTGCTGGCGGCCGAAGACGTGCAACTCACTTTCGAAGACGAAGCCCTACTCAAGCTGGCTGATATTGCTGCCGAGGTCAACAGCGAAGTCGAAAATATCGGCGCCCGCCGCCTGCACACCGTCATGAGTCGCTTGCTCAACGAGCTGCTCTTCGATGTGCCCGATAAGATTGCGGCCGGTGCGCAGCTCACCATCACGCCCCAGCTCGTGGAAGAGCGCCTGCGCGACATGGTCAAAAACCGCGATATGAGTCAGTACATTTTGTGAGGGTACCGGCGCTCAACTGAGGCAATAAAAAACCCCTGGAACTCCAGGGGTTTTTTATTGCCTCAGTTGAGCCGCTAGCTAGTAGTTAGGATTCTGCGCAATTAGTCCGTTGGTGAGCTGTACTTCCCGCTGGGGAATCGGGAAGAGGTTACGGAATGTTTCCACGTAGAAGGTGGGTCGGGTCGACTGGATAGTATTAGTCCGACGCATATCGTACCAGTACATGCCTTCATAAGCAAACTCTAGACGACGTTGTAGCAGGATGTCAGTAATCAGGGCTGCTGCTGTCGTGGCTGTAGTAGGAGTTAAACCAGCGCGGCTACGGATGATGTTCAGGTTGGTAGTAGCCGTAACTAGGTCACCGGTTTGAGCAGCAGTTTCAGCAATAGTCAGCACCACCTCGGCATACCGTACAGCATTGAACGGGTCGTCGCGGTTAGTAGTCGATGTATACTTCTGAGTGGTACCGGCCGTCGTCGGGTTTACGTTAATTGCCAAACGCTTGTCGCCTGCTGGGTGCGCGGCAGTGATAGCCGTGCCGGGGTCAAATTCGTTACGTCCGCCGGGCGACGGATACCAGTAGAAGGCGTACTGGCTCTGGTCGGTAGTGTTGAACGATAGCTGCCATAGTACATCGGTGGCACTGCTTCCGGCGCCGATAGCCGCTGAGCTAAAGCCAGCTACCACCGGCACTTGCTGGGCAAACCGCAATGCATCGGCATACTGCCGCATCCGCAGCTCAAAGCGAGCTCGTAGTGCCAACGCTGCCGATTTGGTAATTACAGTTTGTGTACCGGTAGCAAATGATAGGTTGGTAATAGCGTAATCTAGGTCGGCCCGGATAGCAGCAGCTACTTCCGCCTCCGAAGAACGGGGAATGGCTTCAGTTTCGGGGCCGATGGCCGTGGTAGGATTGAGGCGCAGGGGCACCCCCAGACCATTAGGATAGCCGTAGCCCTGAGACGTGCCACCCCAGAGGGCCAGTAGGTTGATGTAATTGAATGCTCGTAATGCGCGAGCCTGAGCAATGGTATTCACCTTTGGAAAAGCCGGGTCACTAATCTGGTCGCTCTGTTGAATCAGATAGTTGGTACGGGCGATAGCAGTATAAATGGCATTCCAGGTATTCCCAATCTGGATGTTGTCAGCCGCCGCCTGGTTTTGCCAGATTACGCCGTATGTAGTGGTGAAAGTACCCCGAAAAGTAATGTCGCCCGAAATCAAATCAGACATGGTCGGGAATGCCAAACCACAATAGTCAGATGATTGCACGGCATCGTACGCTCCTAATAGGCCGGCAGCCGCATCTTCCTTGGTAGTGAAGCCAGAGGTGGAGCTGATGCTGTTGGACGGCTGTACGTTGATAGCCTTATCGCAAGAGCCCACAGCCAGACCCAGCGTAAGCAGCAGGGCCGAGCGGGTGGCAAGTTGCCAAATATTAAGTAGGTGCATATTGCTAAAAAAGTCAGAGGATTAGAAGCCCAAAGTGACGCCGCCAGTAATAGTGCGCGCCTGCGGGAAGGTAAAGAAGTCCGTTCCCAGTGCAGTACTGCTGCTGCTGAACGAGCTTACCTCCGGGTCAAGACCAGAATACTTAGTGAAAGTCACTAGGTTTTGTGCTTGGGCATAAATGCGCAACGAGCGAATGTGAGCGAAACTGGTCAGAGAAGATGGCAATGTGTAACCCACCACTATATTCTTGAAGCGGCCGTACGAGCCGTTTTCAAGGAAGCGGTCGGAGTAACGTGCGTTCTGGTTGGGGTCGCCATATACAGCGCGGGGCACGTTAGTATTAGTATTCGAAGGAGTCCAACGATTCAACACAATAGCATCCTGTCCGTAGTTGGTGCTCATACCCTGGGTGTTGGTCGCGGCCGCATTGAATATTTTATTACCCACGTTAAACTGGAAGAACACACTCAGGTCGAAGTTCATAAACCGCACTGTGTTAGTGATGCCTCCGAAGAACTTAGGCTGCGCATTGCCGATAATCGCCTGGTCGTCAGCCGTAATGCGACCATCACCATTGATGTCGCGGAACTTGATGTCGCCGGGGCGAGTCAAAGTTGCCTGATAGACACCAGTAGAAGAGGAGCTGTTTAGGGCGTTGATTTCATCCTGAGTCTGGAAAATGTGATCAACCTGGTAGCCGTAGAAGGCCCCCAGCGGCTGCCCTACTATCAGGCGGCTGGCAAAACCTGACGCAACACCCGTGACACTGGGGTCCGACAGTTTTGTAACCTCGTTACGGTTGAACGAGATGTTAAAGTTGGTTTCCCAGTTGAAACCTGTGCCTTCATTGCGCAGGTTTACCGTGGTTAGCGCTACTTCCAAACCTTTATTTTGGATGTTGCCCACATTGGCACTGTATCCCGAGAAGCCGGTATCGTTCGTGAGGCGCTGAGTCAGCAACAGGTCGTCAGTTTTGCGCAGGTATACATCAACCGAAACATAAACCCGGTTTTGCATGAACCCCAAATCAATACCAATATCAGTCTGGCGGGTACGCTCCCACTTCAGATTAGGATTAGCCAATTGGCTCAAAGCTAGACCGCCTTGGTTGAGGTAGTTGGAGCCAGGGCTCAACAAGCCGAGTGCACCGAAGTTAGCAGTAGGCTGGTTTCCGGTTTCACCGTAGCTACCACGCAGTTTCAGTTCGCTTACTGCGGTTTGATCTTTCATGAACGGCTCGTCAATTACGCGCCAGCCCACTGAACCTGCGGGGAAGTAGCCCACTTGGTTATCGGCGCCGAAGCGCGACGACCGGTCACGCCGAACCGAACCGCCGATTAGATAACGGCCTTTGTAAGCATACTCAGCTTTAGCCAACAGACCGAACAGAGCATTGCCGGTTGAACTGGAAGTAGCGAGTACCTTGGTAGCACCAGCCGCCAGTTCGCGGATGGCATTGCTAGGAAAGCTGGTAGCCTGCTCAAGAGCGTCGCTGTAGCTATCGCGCTGGTATTCGGCCACAAACAGTGCGCTAAGTGAGTGGTCTTTACCAAATGTCTTGGAATAATTTAGAGCGCTGATATGGTTGTAGTTTAGATCCTGCAGCGTAGCCAGCGTAGCTTCACCACGCACCGCTGCGCCGGGGTTTGTAAGGGTTGAATAGAATCGGTCGTCGCGGCCATAAGTAAAATCTAGGCCAAACGTCGCCCGGTACTTGAGATTTTTAATTAACTCAAACTCTATCCACTGCGCACCAATTAGACGGTTGTTGACGCTACGAATAAATGGTTCCTTAGCGGCAGCTACCGGGTTTTCCAGCGAACCAGTTTTAAAATAGGTACCGTTAGCATTGTATACGGGCAGGTCGGCGGCATATAGTCGGGCAGTGGTCAGTACTCCGTAGATGCTGTTATCGTTGTTGATGCGGTAGTTGGTGCTCCGCGATAACCCAATAGAAGTGCCCGCCCGTACTTTTTCCGACAATTTATTGTCGACCGACAAGCGCATGCTACCCCGATTAAAGCTAGAACCTACAATAGTACCTTCTTGATCGAAGTAGTTCAGGGCCAACCGATACCGGCTAGCATCAGTGCCCCCCGAAAACGTCAAACCATAATTGCTGACGGGGGCGGTGCGTAGCACTAAATCGCTCCAGTTAGTACTGGTAGCTGTGCTAGGGTCTTGAAACTGACTGAGCGGCCGGTTAGTAATAGTGGCAGGGTCAACGTATGACACCAGCCCGCCAGTGGCGCTGGTACCCCCTGGTCCGTATATATAAGCTGCTAGGTCTGCTGCCGTACGGAATACATAAGGGTTAGCAGCCGGTCCAAAGTTTGTTGGATAGTTGCCAGCTGCGTTGGCTGGGTAGCGGTTAACTGCGGCATCCAGAAACAATTGCGTTTGCTGCGCGCCATTCAACACCTCAGGCTGCTTCCATACCGACTGGGAGCCCCTGTAGTAATCAACGTCAACCCGCGCCTTGCCTGTGCGTCCCCGCTTGGTGGTTATAAGTACCACACCATTCGACGCCCGCGAGCCATATATAGCAGCTGCAGCAGCGTCCTTAAGTACTTCAATCGACTCGATATCATTAGGATTCAAGTCGTTCAAACCATTAGTAAGCTGGTTACCTGCTCCAAGCTGCGTAGTGTTGCCAGTATTGATAGGTAAGCCATCTACTACATATAACGGTTCATTGCTCGCGTTAATAGAGGATGCTCCGCGAACCCGAACCGAGATACCCGAGCCCGGCGTACCAGAGTTCTGAACCACCTGCACCCCAGCGGCCCGACCTTGCAAAGCTTGGTCAACACCAATGATAGGTTGGTCCTTGAACTGCTGAGAGTTTACGGTAGCTACAGATCCCGTTAATTCACGGCGGTCCTGTTGCAGACCATAACCAGTTACGACCACTTCGCTCAGTTGCTTGTTATCAGTAGCAAGGGATACATCCACAGTGTTGCGGTTACCCAAGGCTGCCTCCTGAGTCACCATCCCTATTGAGCTGATAACTAGAGTACCACCTGACTCGGGCACGGTGAGCGTAAAACGCCCATCGGCATTTGTAGAAACACCCGTGGTGGTGCCTTTCAACAATACTGTTGCTCCAGGTAAGCCATCACCAGTAGTCTGATCCGATACTCGTCCCGATACTGACCGCGTTTGGGCCAGTACTGCTTGGAACAAAGTAAAAATGAGCGCAAGGCTCATAAGTAATCTTCTTTTCATGCAGGGTATGATGTTATAAAAAAGTGATCAAATGGTAAAGTAAAAGTGAAGCATCTAAAGTAGTGTCAAAAAGATGAATGCTTTGCATTAATTCTACTATGACTGCCAATTTTTGCTAAAAAAAGACAAAAAAAATCCTTTGGCCGGTTTGACCAAAGGATTTTTACTAATATTAGAAAATTGCCTTTATACTTAATATCCAGGATTCTGCTGCGAAGCCAGAGTAGGGTTAATCTGTGTCTCAGTGCTAGGAATAGGCCACAAGAACAGTGGGCTACTGTATGGTATTGGGTCAACTGCCAGCTTAAGTCCAGCTGGCAAACCTATACCACAACCATAACGGGCTAGTGTTACCTGAGAGCTTAGATACTTAGCCGGAATACCACCACCATTTAGCGGTGCGTAGTTAGCATCCAAGGCAAGGCGAGAAATATCACCCCAGCGCAGACCTTCACCAATAAACTCAATACGCCGCTCATTTAGAATAGCTTGTACCAAGCTAGTACCAGTTAACGAACCTGCCGCATACTGGTCAGCTACAGCTACTGACCGATTACGCACAGCATTCAATAAGGCTAGTGCTTGTGTGTTATTACCAGTTCGGGCAAGCGCTTCGGCTTGATTCAGCACAACTTCTGCATAACGTATAATCGGGTTATAGTCGGTAGAAGTAGCTGCATCAAGGTATTTCTTAATAACGTAGCCCGTGCGCAAGCTTCCATCAGGCTGCATCATAGTAGTGCGGCGTTGATCATTGCACGTAAAAAAAGGTGCATTGTATAGATTGGGGCTAACTACAAGAAGCGCTCGACCACTAATACCCACAGGAGCGGCAGCTGACGAACCAAATACGTTAGCTATTGCCCCATTAGTACCGGGGCTATCCGTATTGCTATTTTCAATGGAGAAGATATTCTCTACCGTAGTTCCCGCGCCTATAAAAGCAGCTCGTTGAGTTGCTGTTAGCGCATAGCTACCAATGGGGCTAGTGAAAGTACCTGTACCGCTAATCAGCTTATTTCCTTCGGTAATAGTAGCACTCCAGTTACCTTGGTATAGCCGTAACCGTTGTTTAAGTGCAATAATGGCTCCTTTTGTTGCTCGGGTTTTCAGCGAACTTGATGCATTAATATTAGCCTCCGCGAAATCTAGGTCGGCTAGCATTTTTGTATATACTTCTGCCACTGTACCACGTCCTTGTGTATTCGCCTGCGCAATAGCTGCTACTGTATTGATAGGGGTATCCCGGTATGGCACGCCCGGATTGCTACCATTATTATCTGTATAAGGCTTAGAAAAGTTGATTACCAACTCCATATGAGACAAAGCCCGAAGGAATCGCAGTTCAGATTCGTAAGAAGCTGCGTCAGCCGCCGAAATAACTCCAGCTGCTGCTGCTTGCTGTACACCAGCAATAGTTACGTTGGCCTTATTAATAACTGAATACAGATTAGCCCACATATACACGATATTGGGGCTAGCTGCTGTAATGGCATTCGTGTAAACAATACCAAAGAAGCCCGCTACGTCAGCTACATCTTCTCCGCGAGCATCACCTAAATCTGATGAAGCTGCTCCGAAGGGATAGCCTCTAACACCAGAGGCGGGAGTATTACCATTGTAGAAACCTGATTGCGCAGCATCGTACACACCTGTAACCGCTAAGGCTACCCGCGATACATCTCCATAAATTGCAGTTTCAGATAATGCATCTTGAGGGGTAAGATCAGTAACGTTACAGGCGCTCAGTAAAAGTCCTAATCCCAAGGAGGCAGTGAAAGTCAGCTGCCGATAAGCAGCTAAGGGGGCAAATAAATTTTTCATTATCAATGTGCTGATTAAAAATTAAAAGGCCACATTTACCCCACCTAGGAATACACGCTGCTGCGGGTTGCTATTATAATCGAGGCCCGTAACAGTACTCGAAGTGAATGTCGTGTTTACTTCTGGGTCTACCCCCTTATACTTAGTAATAGTGGCTAGATTTTGTACTTGTACATACACATGCAAACGACTCAGATTGAGTGCGCCAACATAGCGAGTGGGGAAAGTGTAGCCCAACGAAAGGTTTTGCACCCGCAAAAAGTTGCCACTTTCTACAAAGCGTGACGATGAATTGTTGAGCGTATTGATAAAATCAGACTTAGTCAACCACAACTTAGGCGTATTGGTATTGGTATTAGTAGGTGTCCAACGATCTAAAATTTCAGCACCATTATTTACAAAGTCCATACGCAGCAGCTGCTGACGCGTGACATTCATAATAGAGTTACCTACGTTATAACGCAAGAAGATATTTAGGTCAAATCCCTTAAATGTGAATGTGTTATCAAAACCACCGAATAGCTTTGGATTAGTTTGACCCAGCAGTATCTTATCGGCGGTACCTAATGATGATGCTGTGGTTAGCGCCGTCGGGTTGGCTGCATCGTACACGTAGTATGTACTATTAGCAATGTTGCCTTGCACCAGTGAGCCGTCAATCTTTTTATAAAGCGGGTTACCATTAGCTGCATTCACACCCTGGTAGTCGAAGCCCCATAGCGAACTAACGGGAGCACCTACCTGCGTGATAGCATAAGTACCACCTTGGTATACACCTGGAATTGGGGATCCTCCTTCACCAAGTGAAGTTACTTGGTTAGCATTCGTGGATACGTTTAAGCTTGTTGACCAAGTAAAATTCTCATTACGTACGTTTTGAGTCGTGATAGTGAGTTCTAAACCTTTGTTGAATAGACCACCGGTATTAGCAGCGTATGAGTTATTCGGTACTCCCAAAGAGGGAGCAGTAGGTACGTTCAAGATCAAGCCATCTACAATATTGCGATAGTAGTCGGCCGTGAATACAATGCGATTATCAAAGAACCCTAAATCAACACCATAGTCTTCCTTCTTCGAGGTTTCCCAACGCAAATCGCTGTTGCCAAAGTTGGTATAGCTAACACCTAATTGCGAACCATACTGAGCAGAGCCATAAAGACCAGCATAAGGATAGTTACCAGGAATAGCAGAGTTGCCTACCCGCGCATATGAAGCCCTCAATTTAAAGTCAGTCCAGGTCCGAGCCAACGAAGAATTTTTGAAGAAATCTTCCTGCGACACACGCCAACCAATAGAACCACCAGGGAACCAACCCCGCCGTTTAGTTGGTGCTAATGCAGATAAGTTATCCGAGCGCAATGTGGCACTCAATAGATAGCGGTCTTTGAAGCTATAGTTAAGACGCCCAAAGTAAGACTGCAGGCCGTTTTCTTGATAGTCACCACCAATAGTCTGCGAGCCTAGCGTACCAGATACAATACCATTCTGACCCAATAGACGATCAGAGATATTGGTACCCTGAGCAGAGTAATAACCGAAAGTTGATTTCTGGTATTCAACACCAACCACTGCGTTGATTTTGTGATCTTCTGCAATGATATTATTATAAGTAGCTGTATTAACAAAGTTCCAGCGAATATTAGGGCTGAACTGTTGATAAACCAAGCCATTAGATGAACGCCCATCGCCTTGACGAGGATCGTAGAATTGGAAGTCATCTTCTAATTGCGTATCGGTGCTCAGTTGCGTACGGATACGAAGATTCTTCAAAGGCTCTACCTCCAGGTAGCCATTTCCTAAAATGCGGTAGCTCGTCGAACGATAAATATTGTTGTCGAGACCGAATATGACGTTAGGGTAAGAAAAATCGATACCCTTTGTGTTGTTACCCTGTCCTAAAGTGCCACCGCTGTTGACATAGGGCGTACCATCAGCATTACGAGCTGGTACGTTAGGAAATAGTGAAAGGGCCGAAGCTACGTTGCCCGAAAGACCGTTTGTGCTAGTATTCAAGCCCATGGTTTGCGTGCGGGTCAAACCAGCATTAAAACCGACACGTAACCAAGGCTTTATCTCAGAATCTACATTAGCTCGGAATGAAAAGCGCTGCAGCGAGTTACTGCGAATTACACCTTTTTGGTCCGTATACCCTCCTGAGAAGAAGTAGTTGGTCTTATCAGTAGCACCTGATACCGATACTGCATGGTTCTGCTGAATGCCAGTGCGGAAAATTTCATTCTGCCAATCGGTACTGACTGGGTTGCCATTAGAGTCAGTAAAGGACTTAGCTAGGGGGGTAGTAACGCCTGCGTTACTATTTTTCTCATTACTGATTGTTTCGAAATCCGTAGCACCTAGCACCTTATAGCGCTTTAGAGTACGGGCAGCTCCAATGTAGCCGTCATACGTAACCACTGCTTTGCCTTTACGACCGTGCTTAGTCGTAATAAGAATAACGCCGTTAGCAGCACGCGAACCGTAAATAGCTGTAGCTGAACCGTCCTTTAAAACCTCATATGACTCAATATCATTAGGGTTAATGTCAGCCAAACCGCTAGAAGCGTTGGCATCAATTCCACTATTCTGACCTGTAAAGATTGGCTGTCCATCTACTACGACCAAGGGATAAGTACCCGAGCTGATAGAGTTAGTACCCCGAATCTGAATACGCGGCTGTTGGCCAAGCAAGGCACTAGGGGTTTGTACACTCACTCCAGCGGCACGGCCACCAAGTTGCTGAGCGAAACTAGGACTGGCTATGTTGGCTATAGCTTCGCCCTGCACAGTAGCAATCGAACCAGTTAAGTCACGGCGCTCTTGCGTACCGTAGCCCGTTACCACCACTTCACTTAGTACCTTAGTATCAGCTGCTAATCCTATATTAATCTGTGAATCAGCACCTAGCGGGCGTTCTTGCGTGACGTAGTTAACTGAGCTAAATACTAGTGTGCCACCCGTAGCGGGCACGCTCAGACTGAACGCACCATCGGCGTTAGTCGAAACACCATTCGTCGTGCCTTTTAAGAGCACTGTAACTCCTGGTAGGCCTTCACCCGTCTTTTGGTCTGTCACTCGCCCCGATACAGACCGAGTCTGAGCCAGCACCACTTGGAACAGAGTAAGCATGAGCATAAAGCTCATAAGTATGGTTTTTTTCATTAAAAAGAGAAGATAAGAAAGAGATAGAATTAGCACCAAATACAATTGACTTGAACTGCTTTATGCCGCAATATAATTACGCTAAGTCAGAGTATAACGAGTTTTAACCATTAGGCAATTTTTTGCAATCTTTGTTAAACCTTATTTTCGGGATAACGATTTGACTTACAAATTTTAAATAATATGCTTGCACATTTGTAATGTTTAACCTAAGTCGCGAAGTAGATAGGGTATAAAAAAGTTTGTTCGGCATAAACACGCTAAATATGGGGCTCTGACTTCCGACCCTACCCCTTCCTGTGTGTGAACAGACCGCTGCGTTGTACTGCTTTATCACTGATTTACTCAGCTGGCTTGCTTGGAACTGCCCGGCTGACCTGCGCCGCCGCTTGAATGATGCGCAAGTGCTCACTACAGCGTTAGTGGCAGCCCGTTTTTTCGGCGGCAACTTATTGCTGGGCCAGCGCTGTATAAAATAGCACTGTTACCAGAACCAATAAGACAAGAGGGGCTTCACTCAGCAGCTATACGCGCTGACCGTATCGACACGCTGCTAGGCCTGTTTTCTACCTGTGACCACACGCTCAAGGAGTTGCACACCGAGGCCCGCTATAACAGCGATCCCTTCCCAGTGACCGTCTGTCAAAACATTCGTATTCCACGCTGCAAGCTCTTAACAGGCAATGCTTGCCCAGTTCGCTCGGCTAGTAAACAACAATAGTATTACAACTTCAAAGTGCAGGTTCTCACGACCAGCGACGGCCTGCCGATCTAGTCTTATATCCATGCGGGCGGCGAGGCCGACAGCACCGATCCACTAGCGATGGCCGTAGGTTTGACCAAAGGCATTGTGCTTTATACCGACGCCACGTACACAGCTTATGCTCTAGAAGACGCGTTTGCCAAGGCGACTTGTGGCTGCAACCACCCGGAAAGGGTAATGGCAAAAGCCCCCACTCTGTTGCGCAACACTTGCCAATCCAGTATTTCCGCGAAGGTATTGTAACGGAATTCAGCCAATCCACCGTACGATTTCCCAGCCATATTCACGCCATGACAGCGGCGGGCTCTGTGCTTAGAATTGCCATCTCAATTTTTACCTATATACTTGAATGATGCGGTTGTTAGTCCGCAACATGGGTCTTTATATTAAATTATAAAATTGTTAATATAATTAAATATTTATAATTAGTTAGCTTGTTACCGCAATTATCCTCAACTTAGTTTTCTGTCTTTATACCTATTTGGTCGATTGCTTGCCTTTTGAAGCTACTAAAGCTGCCTGCAGTTATTTTTTTATGAATAACTTGCTAATTCAATCTGCTTGATTGATACATAAACTTTTACCATTAACCCCCTTTTCCCGCCATGAGGCAATTTACCCCTTTAGTTATTTTACTCACAGCCGGCCTCTCCCAAGTGGCTATGGCCCAGACCCGGAGTATCTCTGGTCGGGTTACTGACCAGAAGAGTGGTGAGGGACTGCCCGGTGTGACGGTACTGGTGAAGGGCACAGCGCTCGGTACCGGCACTGGCAACGATGGTAGCTTTACGCTTAGCGTGCCAGCTACGGCTACTACGCTTACGTTTAGCTTTGTAGGCTACACGGCGGTCGAGCAACCCATTGGGAGCAGCCCGATCATTAATGTATCTTTGGCATCTGATGCTAAGCAGCTAAACGAAGTAGTAGTTACAGCGCAGAACGTTGAACGCACTCGTAACTCACTTGCTTACTCTGCTACTGTAGTAGAAGGACAGCAGATTACAGCCGCTCGCAACCCCAACGCCATCAACGGCCTATCGGGAAAAGTAGCAGGCGTACAGATTCGCCAGAGCAACACCCTAGGCGGTTCAACTAACATCCTAATTCGCGGTACAAAATCTATTACCGGTAACAACCAGCCGCTATTCGTAGTGGATGGGGTACCCATCAGCAACGCCAATACCAACAGTTCCGGCCAGCAGACGGGTGGCGGGGGCTACGACTATGGTAACGCTGCCTCCGACATTAACCCTGATGACATTGCGACGACGACTATCTTGAAGGGTGCTGCTGCTACTGCCCTTTATGGCGAGCGGGCCGGTAACGGGGTTATTCTCATTACTACCAAAAAAGGCCGCCAAGGCTTGGGTATCACAATCAATGGTGGCATCACGGCCGGCCGGATTGACAAAAGCACTTTTATTAAGTACCAGAAAGAGTACGGCGCTGGCTATGGTCCTTATTTCAACCAAGCAGATGTCAACGGTGATGGAGTAGATGACGACTACATTCAGCTAAGTGCCGATGCATCAGTTGGCCCGCGTTTCGACCCCACCCGGCAGGTGTACCAATGGAATGCTTTTCAGCCCGGCAGCAATCACTTCGGCCAAAAGAGCGCCTGGGTAGCTGCTGATAACGACCCTTCCACCTTTTTCAAAACGGCAGTAACGCTAAACAATAGCATCACTATCGACGGTGCTAATGACAAAGGCAATTTTAAGCTTGGCTACAACAGCGTTATTGACAAAGGCATATTACCTAATAGTCAAGTCAATAAGAACGTAATCAACTTCGCTGGCTCGTTGAATCTAACGCCGCGACTAACGGCTAGCGCCTCTGTAAACTTTTCAGCGGTGGCCGGTAAAGGTCGCTACGGCACTGGCTATAGCGGCACCTACAGCGAAAACCAAATGACCAACTTTCGGCAGTGGTGGCAAACCAACGTCGACATGAAAGAGTTGCAGCAGGCTTATGAGTATCAAGGACTCAACGCTACCTGGAACTTGAACGGCTTGAATACTGATAGAGGTGCTTACTGGAATAATCCGTATTGGTCGCGCGCGAAGAGCTATGAAACAGATACTCGTTACCGCACTTTCGGTAATGTTGCGCTCACATACAAAGTGAACGACTGGTTTAATGTATTAGGCCGCGTAACCCTCGACTCTAACGATGACTTGCAGGAAGAGCGCCTAGCCTATGGTAGCGTTAACGTGTCTGGCTACAACCGCTACAACCGCACCTATCGGGAGGCAAACTTCGACCTAATTGGCAACTTCAAAGCGCGCATTGCGGAAAACATAAGCTTCACGGGCTTGCTTGGAGCCAATTTGCGTCGTCAATCGACTAGGTCTATCTATGCTGCCACGAATTGTGGCCTTGCTATACCTGATTTTTACGCCTTGTCGAACAGCATTTCTCCCCTAATTCCGCCGACTGAGGCTGATATTCAACAGGCAGTTGATGGGGTATTTGCCAACGCTACTTTTGGGTACCGCGATATGGTGTTCTTAGATCTGACGGCAAGAAGAGACCAATCCTCTACGCTACCAAAGGGTAACAACGCCTACTTCTATCCTTCAGCTGCTCTGGGCTTCGTATTCTCGGAGTTAACCAAGGAAAGTGCTCCGTGGCTGTCCTACGGCAAGGTGCGAGCCAACTACGCAGAAGTTGGTAATAGCGCTCTTCCCTACAGCGTATTCAGTGGTTTCGACAAGCCTACCCCTTTCGGCAACACTGCCTTGTTCTCGGTGCCGAGCACTCAGAATAACTCTAATTTGAAGCCCGAGCGTACGAAAAGCGCTGAAATTGGGGTAGAAACCTCTTTCCTGAACAGTCGCCTTGGCTTCGAGGCCAACGTTTACCAGTCTAACACTATCAACCAGATTATCACTATAACCACTTCTGGAGCTATTGGCTACACTGGCCGCGTTGTAAATGCTGGTACTGTACGTAACCGCGGCGTTGAACTCACGGGCTACATCAGCCCTATTCGTAATGAGAACTTTACTTGGACCATTAACGCTAACTGGACGAAAAACCAGAACCGTGTTACGGAGCTTCTCAATGATGTCCCCAACATTGTACTAGCGTCGTATCAGGGTGGGGTAACGACCAACGCCACCGTTGGCCGGCCTATCAACAGCATCCGTGGCCAGAACTTTGTATACAAGGATGGCCAGCGTGTAGTTCGCACGAATGGCTACTACCAAAAGTCAACTACCTCTAACGATGAAATTGCCAACCCTAACCCAAACTGGACAGGGGGCGTTTCAAACACCCTCTCCTACAAAGGCATTTCGCTCTATTTCCTAGTTGACGTTCGCCAGGGTGGCTCTATCTTTTCGCTCGACCGGGCTTATGGTCTAGACACGGGCCTGCCGGTAGAAACTGCTGGCCTAAACGACCTCGGAAACCCTTCGCGTGACCCAATAGTGCGAAATGCTGATGGTACCTATGCTGCTAATAGCGGCGGGGTTATTTTCGCTGGTGTACAAGCTGACGGCACTCCCAATACGGTTCGTGCTGACAACAACGGGGATGCTAGCGGGGCAACTGCTTACGGTATCACGGCCAACCCAGCAGCAGCATTTGTATACGACGCCAGTTTTGTTAAACTGCGTGAAGTATCCTTAACTTACTCGCTACCCAAAACGTGGCTAGCTAAGTCGAAAGCTGTGAGAGGCGTCGACCTCTCTATTGTTGGTCGTAACTTGTGGATTATCCATAAGAACTTGCCCGATGCTGACCCCGAGGATGCAGCAAGCTCTGGCAACTTTGGCCAAGGTTACTCTACCGGTGCTTATCCTGCGGTCCGCACGGTTGGTGCCAATATCCGCCTCAGCTTCTAATTTGAATATGAAAAAGTCATTTTCTCTTCTTGGGATAGCAGCACTCGCGCTGACTACTTCTTGCGTCAATAATCTGGGTGATGATTATAATGTCAATCCCAAGCTTGCTGCTAGTGCTTCCGCTTCCGGCTTTATTGCCAATGCAGAGCGTACGCTGGTTCGAACAGTTAACAGCTCCAGTGTTAACCTGAACCCACTACGCTTTTATATGCAATACTGGGCTGCTACCGACTACCCAACCGAGTCGCGGTACGACCTTGTTACCCGAAACATTCCGCTCAATTACTGGAATGCGCTATATCGGGATTGCATAACCGACCTACGAGCTGCGAAAGCGGCCGTTCCAACTGATATTGCCGTACCTGCTGCTAACAAGAACAATACATTGGCAGTAGCAGAACTACTGGAAATCTATGCCTGGGCCAACCTAGTGGAGGTTTTCGGCAATGTTCCGTATACGCAGGCTTTCGACGCAACCAACTTACAACCGAAGTATGATGACCAGGCAACTATCTATGCCGACCTTATCACTAGGCTAGATGCTGTCATCGGTAAGTTTGATGCATCGAAAGACATAGGAACTGGGGAGAACGACCTACTCTTTCCTCAAACTTCGGCAGGCTCTACTACTGCCCAGTGGATTAAGTTTGCTAATGCTATGAAGCTCCGCATGGCGCTTGTACTTGCGGATGTCGACCCAGCCAAAGCAAAAACTATGGCGGAAGCTACCGTTGGCAAGCTGCCTGCTTCAAGTGCTGACGCAGTTGCTCTCGCTTTCGACCGAACCGTGCCGAATACTAGTCCGCTTTACGAAGACTTGGTATATAGCAACCGTATCGACTTTGTTGGGGCCAACACCTTCATCAATCCATTGAAGGGGCTAGCGGGAAATGCAACCGGAGTGCCAGTAACCGGAGCAGTAGACCCGCGGTTAAATGACTACTTCAACCAGCCCACATCGCCTAGCGTGCCTGCTGGCACCTACGCTGGTGGCAACGTAGGCAGAACTAACAACAAAGAAACCTTATCGCAACCCGGTGATAAGTTGCGGGCACAGACGTTGCCTGGAGTACTCGTTTCGTATGCGCAAGTAGAGTTGATGCTGGCCGAGGCTGTAGAGCGGGGCTTTGCTGTTGGAGGCACTGCTGCTTCGCACTATAACGCTGGCGTTACAGCTTCTATCCAAGAGTGGGGTGGCACTACTGCCGAGGCCACTACCTACTTGTCTTTGCCCACTATAGCCTATAGTACGGCTCCTGGTACTTATAAGCAAAAAATCGGTTACCAGTACTGGGTAGCCCTTTATAACCAGCCTACTGAATCCTGGACGCAGTGGCGGCGACTAGACTATCCGCAGTTACAGCTTGCTTCCAGCCCTGTGAATGGCATTACGGTTATTCCTCGTCGCTTTACCTATCCATCTAGCGAGTCGAGCCTTAACGGCGCCAATTATGAAACTGCTGCTGCTGCTCTTGGTAGCACTGGTGACAATGTTGCGACCAAGCTCTTCTGGGATAAGTTTTAATTGTTCCTAGACTAATAAAAAAGGGCTGCTCAAATGAGCAGCCCTTTTTTATTGTTCATCCAGCAAGGCAAAGGCGTTCATCAATTCTGCATGAGGTACGCTTTGATATACTCGTCTAGGTCGCCATCAAGGACGTTTTGCACGTCGGTGCGCTCGATGCCGGTACGCAGATCCTTGATAAGCTTATAGGGATGCAGCACGTAGTTGCGAATTTGGGAGCCAAAGTCGATGCGCTTTTTGGTGGCTTCTACCTTGTCGCGCTCGATATTGCGCTTGTCCATTTCCTGCTGGTAAAGGCGCGACTTGAGCATGCGCAACGCGTGCTCTTTATTCATGAGCTGCGAGCGCTCAATCTGCACGGCGATAATAATGCCGCTGGGCGCGTGGGTAAGGCGCACAGCGGTTTCGACCTTGTTCACGTTTTGGCCGCCCGCGCCACCCGCCCGGAAGGTATCCCAGGAAATATCGGCCGGGTTGATGTCGATGACAATCGTATCGTCGACGACGGGGTAAGCAAATACGGAAGCAAACGACGTGTGCCGCCGGCCGCTGCTGTCGAAGGGCGACATGCGCACCAGTCGGTGCACGCCAATTTCGCTCTTGAGATAGCCATAGGCAAACGGCCCGTCAATTTCGAGCGAAGCCGACTTAATGCCCGCGCCTTCGCCTGGCTGGTAGCTGAGCTGCTTCACGGTGAACCCCTTGCTTTCGCCCCACATGATGTACATGCGCATCAGCATCTCGGCCCAGTCCTGGCTTTCGGTGCCACCAGCGCCGGGGTTGATGTCGATAATGGCCGCCAGTTGGTCTTCCTCATCCGAAAGCATGCGCTTGAACTCTAGCGCTTCTACTTTGGCTTGGGTGGCGTCGTAGTCAGCCTGAATTTCGGCCTCCGTCACGTCGCCTTCCTTATAGAAGTCGTAGAGCACGTCGGTATCAGCCATGGCTTGCTGCACCGCCTCGTAGTCGTCGGTCCAGGTCTTGATGCTTTTGATTTCACGCAGCTTCGCTTCGGCGGCCTTCGAGTCGTCCCAGAAATCGGGCGCCAGCGTTTCGGCCTCGGCGGCCGTTACTTGTTCTTTACGGGTATCGTAGTCAAAGATACCTCCTCAGGGCCTCAGCGCGGCCCTTCAAGTCCTTTATCTGGTCTTGAGTCATGGTGGAGAATGGGTTGATTTAAATGCAAAGAACGTCATGCTACGCTTTGCGCGACATGACGTTCTTCCTTAGGTAGACGCACAAGGCACCTTATACGGCCACCATCCAGCCGTGCGAGTCGGGAGCGTCGCCGGTGCGAATGGCATCGAGGGCTACCCCCACCCGGCGCGCGAAAGAATTATCGGCCAGCGCGGGCAGGTCGTAATCGTGGCCTTCGTGGCCGATGGTAGCAATAACGGCCACCGTGGCAGCTGTGCCTACGCCAAAGGCTTCGGTGAGGCGGCCTTCCTGCAGGGCAGCCACTACTTCGCGGCTCGATACGCGGCGCTCTTCTACGGGCACACCCCAATTACGGGCCAGCTCCAGCACCGAGCGGCGCGTGATGCCGTCGAGGATGGACGTCGAAAGGGCCGGCGTAAGTAGTATGCCGTCGATAACGAACATCACGTTCATCGCGCCCGACTCTTCTACATACTGGTGCTCCGAGGCGTCGGTCCAGATAAGCTGGTGGTAGCCTTCCTGCTGAGCCAGCTTGCTAGGCAGCATGGCGGCGCCATAGTTGCCGGCGTTTTTAGCGTAGCCCGCGCCGCCGGGGGCGGCGCGCACGTATTGCTGCTCGAAGCGCACGCGCACTGGCTTGGTGAAAAACGACGCTACCGGACAGGTAATGATGCCGAAGTGATACGTATTAGAGGGCCGCACGCCCAAGAAGCCGTCGGTGGCAAACATGAACGGCCGGATGTAGAGCGAGCTACCAGCCGCGCTGGGCACCCAACCCGCGTCGAGTTTTACTAGCTCGCGCAGGCCCTGCATAAACACGTCTTCGGGTATGGTGGGCATGGCCATACGCTCGGCCGAGGTGTTGAGGCGGCGCCAGTTGTCGAGGGGCCGAAACAGGGCCACGCTGCCATCGGTCTGGCGGTAAGCCTTCATGCCCTCAAAAATGGCTTGGCCGTAGTGCAGGGCCGAGTTGGCGGGGCTCACCGAGAGCGGGCCATAGGGCACCACACGTGGCTGCTGCCACTCGCCACCTATGTATTCTACAGCCAGCATATGGTCGGCAAAAACTTTACCGAATTCTAAATTGGCTAGGTCGAGCTCGGCGAGGCGCCACGTGGCGGCGCGCTGCACGTCGATGGTTAGGGTATCAAGCATGGAAATCGAGGTGTAAGGGTAACTAAAAGTGGGTGGGAAGAGAGGGGGTAGGGACAAGCCAACTGGCCAAAGGTTGCTACTCGGCACTAAGTAGCTGGCTAGCAAACGGCACGTTACACGCGGGGTTTCCAGGTCACTTCGGCCACGCCCAGGTCGTGGGCCATGGCGCGGCTTAGTACAAAGAGGTAGTCCGACAGCCGGTTGAGGTACATCACCACTAAGTCTTCGACTGGCGACTCTTCGCGCAGGTGAATAACCAGGCGCTCGGCGCGGCGGCACACGCAGCGCGCCACGTGCCCAAACGACACCGCTGGGTGCCCACCTGGCAGCACGAACGCCCGCAGTGGCTCCAGTAGCTGGTCCATTTGGTCCATTTCGGTTTCCAGCAGGGCCACATCTTCGGGGTGCAGGTCGGGTAGGCGCTGGCGCGCATCCTTACCGGGGTCGGTGGCGAGGTGCGAGCCGATGGTGAAAAGGCGGTCCTGAATCTCTTTCAGCAGCGCGCGACGGGGCGCATTCACGTCCTGGTCGCGCAGCAGCCCGATGTACGAGTTCAGCTCATCTACGGTGCCGTAGCAGTCGATACGCAGGCTCGACTTGGGCACCCGTGTGCCGCCGATGAGCGACGTCAGGCCCTGGTCGCCGGTTTTGGTATAGATTTTCATCGCAGAGTTAACGGATTAAACAGATGTCGCGGATACGAAGCTGCGCTCTTGGCTATTAAAAGCAGGCGCAGATTGGGCTTCCGTTAATTGGCGAGGGAGTTGATGGCGGGCTGGCTTACGTTGTGGTTGGCCTCGTCGGTTTCAATAAGGCCGTCGCGCAGGCGCACAATGCGGTGAGCGTAGTGCGCAATATCTTCCTCGTGCGTCACCATAATAATGGTATTACCCTTGGCATACAGCGCCTCAAACAAGCCCATAATCTCGTAGCTGGTTTTCGAGTCGAGGGCGCCGGTGGGTTCGTCGGCCAGCAGCACGCTGGGCGTATTCACGAGTGCCCGGGCAATGGCCACGCGCTGGCGCTGGCCCCCGCTGAGCTCGTTGGGCCGGTGGCCGGCGCGGTCGGCCAGGCCCACCGAGCGCAGCGCCTCCAAGGCGCGCTCGTTGCGGTCGCGCTTATTCAGGCCGGCATAGATGAGGGGTAGGGCTACGTTTTCGAGCGAAGTAGAGCGCGGCAATAGGTTAAACGTCTGGAAAACGAAGCCTATTTCCTTGTTGCGCACCTCTGCCAGCTGGTTGTCGCTCATGCGGCTCACGTCCTGGCCATTCAGGATATACTGGCCCTGGGTAGGCGTATCGAGGCAGCCAATAATATTCATGAGCGTGCTCTTGCCCGAGCCCGACGGCCCCATAAACGCCACGTACTCGCCGCGCTTGATGTCGATACTCACCGAGCGCAGGGCGTGAATGTGCTCGGTGCCCATCACGTATTCCTTGGCAATGTCGGTCGTCTTGATGACGTAGGGGGTAGGGCTGGCAGCAGACATAGAAGGCAGAAAAAATCAGCGGGCGGGCGGTGGCAACTGGTCGAAGGCGGCGCCGGCCGCGGCGTGGGCCGCTTGGTGCGCCGCAAATTGCGCCAGCAAGTTAGCGTACTGCGCGGGGGCAAGGCGCGGGCGTAGCTGCACGAGCGCCGCTTGGCCAAGGTCGGCTAGGCCGGCATCGGCGGCAGCCAAGGCGTAGGCTTGCAACAGTGGCCCCGAGGTAGGGTTTTCAGCTAGGCCCTGGTTGAGCGCGTCGTAAGCATCCGTCACGGCTTTTTGTCCTGTAAAGAAGCGGCCAGCCGCCAGCACCGCCGTTTCATTAAACGGCGCTTGCTTCACAATTTGCGCGTACAGCTTTTGCTCAAGCACTGGTTGATGGCGCAGTTTGGCTATTAAGGCTTGGCCGTAAAGTACACCGCCAACTGGCAATAGCTTGGCATATGTCTGAAGCCAGTTTTCCATCCGAGACGCATCATTGTTTTCAGCCATCCCTCTCATGCGTTGGGCCCACCGACCAGCCTGAATACCTTCGCCTTCTTCCATTCGCCTAATCAATTGCCTCGCAGTTCGCTTCGAAGCTGAATCGGGAAGAAGTTGTACTCGTCTTTGCACAGCTAGCATTGAATCGAGCTGCCCATAGCCTAGACACGTTGCAAACAGCTGCGCTGGCACTGCTTCCCGTGCTCCGTTAGCAACAGCCTGTCCTAGCTGACTAGCCGCCGTAGCATACTGCTCTTGCTGCAACTGCCACAGCCCCAGTATATATTGGTAGTAAGCGCTAGTAACTGAGTTACCAGCCGTGAGCGGCGCAAGCGTTTGGCGGGCGGCCAGCTCCTGGCCCGCCGCGTGGCGTAGGAGCGCTTGCAAAAAGAGTAGCTGCTCGTAATACGGCTCATTGGCGGGGCGCTCGGCCAGCTGGGCTAGCGCGGCCACGGTGCGGCGGCAGGCGGCGGGCTGGGCCGCCCGCGCCGTGAGCAGCGCTGCGTGGTACACCTGTGCAAAGGCTGCCGCGTCAAGATTGGGACCCGCGAGGGGGGTAGGGCCGGCTGTAGCGGCGCGCGGCGCCAGCAGCGCCAGCAACGCTTTATTAGCGAGCAAGCCTGGCTCCGAGGTGGCGGCCGGCCGCGGCTCGGCTAATTTTTGGGCGGCGGGCAAGAGATTTTGGCTCAGCAAAAAACCGAGCTGATTGGTGCGGCTGACGTAGCTGCCGGGTTGCAGCCGCTCGGCTTTGTCGAGGTAAAAAGCTATGGAGTCGGTGAGGGCAGAGCGGGTAAAGAGCTGCGCAGCATCGGAAGCCAGCGCAAAGCTGCGCGGCGCGGCGCGGCGGGCCTGGCGCAGTACTTCCAGCGCATCCAAAAACTCGGTGGGGCCAGTGAGCAGGGCGTTCAGCTTCAGGCTGATTTTGGTGTCGGGCTGGCGCAGCAGGGCACGGCGCAGGGCGTTGGTTTCGTTTTGGCGCTGGTCGCGGAAGCCGTAGAGCGCCGCTCGCCCCAACTGCGACGAGCGGTTGAAGCGGGCGAGCACGTCGCCGCTTTCGGCGTAGTAGCGCTCGGCCAGCAGGGCCAGCGGCAGGTCGTCGGGCCGGGCTTCGCTTTGCTGGCGCGCCAGGTCACCGAGCTGGTTGTACTGCCCAGCTTGCACCAGGTCGAATAGCGGCCAGCCGTTGCGCAGCTCAAACAAAAACAAGGCGGCTACCCCCAAGATATACACGGTGTAGAAAGGCAGCCGGCGCGGCTCAAATACCACCCGGTACACCCGCAGCCGCTGCTGGATAAGCGCGCCAAAATTGACCAGCACGTACAGCAAAAACGCCGCCCCCAGCAGCAGCAGCGCCCGCGCGCTAAAGGCGCGGGCCGCCGTCAGCAGCGGCGCGTTGGCCGTGGCCAGGGCATAGGCCAATGCGGCCGCGGCGGCCGCGGCCAGCAGCCAATATAGTGCCCGCGCCGCCGCAAATGGCAGCCACCCGATGTAGCTAGGCGCCCGCTGGCGCAGGCCTAGCCCACCCGTGAGCACGGCCGGCAGCAGCAGCACCAGGGGGTCGAGGTGCAGACCGCCGCCCAGGGCCAGGTCGTCGCCGTTCCACCAGTACAGGGCCAGCGCGCCCAGGTAGAGTAGGCTTGACAAAATGAATGGTAGCCGCCCAAAACGGCTTTCGGGGCGCTCGGCCTGGGTATTAAACCAGAGCAACGCGCGCACGTTTTCCACTCCTACCCATAGCACCAGCGCTGCCACTAAGCCCGCCTCGGCAAGCGTGGCGTAGGCGGCTAGGTGCAGGGCAGTTTCGGCTAGCGGCAGCTTGGTTTTGAGTAGCAGCAGCGTCACTAGCCCGCTTAGCAGCGCGCCAAATAGCACCACCCGCTTCCCTACCCCCACCCGCTCACCAAAGAGTTGCAAGCCCAGCGCCGCCGCACCCAGCACGCCCAAGCTCAGGTACAGGAAGTACTGCCTGACGGGGCTGAAAATACCCAGCGCGTCGGCGTTGAGCGCAGCTAGCAGAAACACTACCGGCACTGTACCCGCCAAAAAAGCTGGCCGCCGCAGCATGCTCACCACTGCTAGCCAGCCAGCCAGCGCCAGCGCCAGCATGCCCAGCCACAGCCCGGCCGCCAGCGGCTGAGTGTAGGGACCGCCCACGTCGTGGGTAAGTGTGGTGATAAAGCCGCTCACGGGCAGCGGCAGCCGCACCGGGCCGATAGCCACCGAATCGAGGGTGAGGGGCACAGGCGCCAGGTGTGGCATTAACACCACAGGCAACGTCGCGCTTTCGCCCACAAAATAGTAGTACACGGCGCCTGCTATGGCTAGCAAGGCCAGCAGCGCGGGTAGCCCCGGCAGGCGGCGCAGAAAGGAAAATTCAGGCAAGGGGTAGCTTAGCTAATGAGCAGGTTATCAATAATAATGACAAAACGTCCATGACACTCATCTAGCGGACGCCAGATGAGCATCATGGACGTTCTATCTACTTATCGCTTTTTACTCCAACACCTTGGGCACTCGGAAGTAGTCCGAGTCTTTGCGCGGGGCGTTGCGCAGGCCGTCTTGGTGGCTGATGGTATTGTGGGCCTTAGCGTCACGCAACACGTTGATTTCGTGCGATAAGTGCACCAGCGGTGCCACGCCGTCGGTATCTACTTTCGAGAGCTGGTCTACCCAATCCAGAATCTTGTTGAGGTCGGTGAGCATCTGCTCCTCACGGGCGGGGTCAAACTCGAGGCGGGCCAGGTGCGCCAAGCCGCGCAGGGTTTCGGTGTTCATAAGGCAAGGGGTAAGAAGTTGTTCGTAAGAAGTAGCTAAGCAGGGGGTAGGAAAACGCAGACAGACGGGAGTTATCGCTTCTGTACTTAATGTGCTACCCCATTGCTCAGCGCCAAGTGCTGGCAACCGGAATGCCACGGCCCTCGGGCACGAAGTCGTCGGCAATTTGGGCCATTACCTGGGCTTTGAGGGCGGGCACATCGGCCTCGGTGAGGCCTTTTGTTTCGATGGCTTCGTGAAACACGATACGCAGCCGGGCGTGGCGCACGCGCAGGCCCTCGACCGAGGGCATGAACTTGTGGTTCAGCGGCATACTCACTGGCACAATGGGCACGCCAGCGCTGATGGCCAGCTGAAAGGCGCCGTCCATGAACGGCTGCAACTCTTCGCCGGGCTTGGGGCCGATGGTGCCCTCCGGAAACAGCGCCAGTGGGCGGCCTTCGCGCAGGCTTTGGCGGGCTTGGGCAAAAGCCCGGCCCCGGCTCACTACGCTGCGGCGGTTGACAGGAATATAGGTTTTGCCAAATATGGGGCCCCACAGCGGAAATTTCACCAGCGCATCCTTGCCCATCATATTGAGGTAGCCCGGAATGGTGTAAAACAGCACCAGAATATCGATGTAGGAGCCGTGGTTGGCCACGTAGATGCAGGGCTGCGGCACGGGCCGGGTGCTTTCGCGAATGATTTCGAGCGGCACGCCCCACATCAAAATGGAAAACTTGGCCCACTGGCGGTTGATGCCGTGCAAATGACGACGCCACTCGGGCCGGCGCACCAGTATCCGCTGCAGCGGGTAGGTAACGAAAAACGGCAGCACAAACCAGAACGTAGCCCAGGTAGTGTACAGCCGGTGACCGATATAACGCAACAAAGCAGGCATGGACGCGAATTTACGGCGAATAATGCGGTAGGGCCCCGCGTGCCCGGGGCCCTACCCCCTCCTTAGCGCACAGAAATTGTCCGGGCGGCCAGCAGCTTTTCGGCCTTAAATAAGCCAGCCACGCTAATGGCGTCGGTGATGCGGTCGGTCATGGCCAGCTCGATGGCCTGGGCCAGGGGCAGCTTCCAGAGGCGCAGGTCTTCGCTTTCTTCGGGCTCCCACTCGCCCTGGGTAAGGTCTTCGGCTAGGAAGACGAAGCCTTCTTCGTCGGTGACGGAGTTGGAGGTGTGCAGACGGGAAATTTGGGTCCAGCGGGCGGCCAGCAGGCCGGTTTCCTCGCGCAGCTCGCGCTGGGCCGATTCTACGGGGTCGACGCCGATGACGCCGCCGCCCATCGGCACTTCCCAACTGTACTCGTTCAGGGTGTAGCGGTACTGGCCCACGAGCCAGGTATTGCCTTCCTCATCAATGGGAATGATGGCGATAGCCTTGTTTTGCATCGACACCACGCCGTAGACGCCTGCGCCACCCTTGGGGTTCAGCACTTTGTCTTCGCGCACCCGAATCCAGGGGTTTTCGTATCTGGGCTCCGAGCCTAGGGTTTGCCAGGGGTTGTGCTGGGGGTCGAAGTCGGTAGGGGGCTGCGTGTACGTCATAAAGTAGGTAATGAAAGGAAAGTAATCGGCGCAAAAGTAGCTCCGCCTGGCCCGGCCACCTACCCCAACCTCGGCTCCGCCACCGCGTAGTAGGAAGCAGCCGGCCGCCGCTTACTTTCCGGGGCCGGGCTTTTCTGATGGCTGACAAACCCCACATTCCCGCCGAAGACTCGCTGCTCAACCTCAAATTTGCTCAGGCCGAAGCCGACCTGGCCCAGAAAACCGGTGGCCTCGGCCCCACCACGAACGAGTACGTGTCGACCGATGAGGACGATGAGATAACCAACGCCGAGGGCCCGCTCGATAGCCAGGGCCAGCGCCGCGGCGAACCCAACCCCACTGGCGACGGCTCGGCGGCTGGTAGCCACAGCTAGCCCTACCCACATGCATTTCTTAGACCTTAGCCCGGCTGTTCACCGGCCCCTGCGCAGCCGTTTGGGCTTGCAACTACTGGCGCTGGCCATTGCGCTAGTGCTGCTGGGTGGCTGTCGAGCCAGCAGTGGCGGGCCCGGCACACCGGCCCGCACCGTAGCAGCTTTCTTCGCCAAATACCGTGACCGCCCGGGCTTCCGCACCACTGAGTGGTCGGCCGACTTGCTGCAGCGCCTAGCGCTGGTACGGGTGGGCAAACTACTTGGCGGCAACGACTTGACTAACGCCATCACCGGCATTCGCACGGCCCGCATGATGACCTTTTTGCCTACCAGCGGCAGCGCCCAAAACCTGGTACGCGAAGGCCTCAACGGCGAAGTGAGCGGCCTGCTCCAGGCCGAGCGCTATACGCCGCTGGCTAACTCGGCTACCGGCGCGGCCCCGTACCAGTATGTGGTGAAGGCCAACGGCGACCAGGTAAGCGAAATTGTCGCTACTGGCGCCATGCCCGATGCCCTGGGCTCGTTTGTGCTGGTGCAAGTGCAAGGCAGCTTCACCCGCGCCCAGGCCGAGGCGCTGACCCGAGCCCTACCCCAAGTGGTGCAGCAAACCTCGGGTAACTAATCCATTTATTCCTTCCAGCAAAAAGCCCTACCCCCGCGCGGGGGTAGGGCTTTTTGCTAGAGGCTATGGCTGACTTAAATATCAAACTTGATGCCCTGGGCTAGCGGTAGCTCGGTGCCGTAGTTCACGGTATTGGTTTGGCGGCGCATGTACGCTTTCCAGGCGTCGGAGCCAGATTCGCGGCCGCCACCGGTTTCTTTCTCGCCCCCGAAAGCACCGCCGATTTCGGCGCCGCTCGTGCCGATGTTCACGTTGGCAATCCCGCAGTCGGAGCCCGGCGCGGCCAGAAAGGCTTCGGCTTCGCGCAAGTTCAACGTGAAAATGGCGGAAGACAGGCCTTGCTTCACGCCATTTTGCAGCGCGATGGCCTCCCCTACCCCCCCGCTATATTTGATGAGGTAGAGAATAGGCGCGAAAGTTTCGGCCTGCACGGTGGGGTAGTGATTTTCGGCAGCCACCAGGGCGGGCAGCACGTAGTGGCCACCATGCAGCTCGGCGCTGCTCAGCACCTGGCCACCGGTAAGTAGGGTGGCGCCTTCGCGCTGCACGGCTTCGAGTGCGTTGGTGAAGAGCGTTACGGCATCGGCGTCGATGAGCGGGCCCACCAGCGTGCCGGCTTGCAGCGGGTGGCCCACTGGCAGCTTGGCATAGGCGGCCAGCAGCCGCTGCTGCACCTCTTCGTAGATGCTGTCGTGGATGATGAGACGGCGGGTAGTGGTGCAGCGCTGCCCGGCCGTGCCCACCGCCCCAAACACAATGGCCCGCATGGCCATGTCGAGGTCGGCCTGCGGCGTGAGGATAATGGCATTGTTGCCGCCCAGCTCGAGCAGAGCGCGGCCCAGGCGCTGGCCCACGGCGGCGCCCACGGCCCGGCCCATGCGGGTGCTGCCAGTGGCCGACACCAGCGGCACGCGCTCGTCGGCGGCCATGGCGGCGCCTACTTCGGGGCCACCGCGCACGAGGTTGAACACGCCCTCGGGCACATCATTATCGGCCAATACTTGCCGGATGATGTGCTGCACGGCCACGGCAGCCAGCGGCGTTTTTTCGGAAGGCTTCCAGATGCTCACGTCGCCGCACACGGCGGCCAGCATGGCGTTCCAGCTCCACACGGCCACCGGAAAGTTAAAGGCCGAGATGATGCCCACGATGCCCAACGGATGGTATTGGTCGTACATGCGGTGCGCAGGCCGCTCCGAATGCATCGTGAAGCCGTGCAACTGCCGGCTCAGGCCCACCGCAAAGTCGCAGATGTCAATCATTTCCTGCACTTCACCTAGGCCTTCCTGCAATATTTTGCCCATCTCGTAGCTTACGAGCTTACCTAAGGCCTCCTTGTGGTGGCGCAACGCCAGGCCAATCTGGCGCACGATATCTCCCCGTTGGGGCGCTGGCACCAGCCGCCACACCGGAAACGCCGCCTGCGCCGCCTGCACCACAGTTTCGTAGTCGGCTACGGTAGCGGTAGCTACGGCCGCAATGCGCTGGCCATCGGCCGGCGACACGATAACTCGCGGCGCACCCGTGGCGCTACCCCACACGCGGCCCGTGCAGTAAGCAGGGTTTTCGGCACCCACGCCGAGCTGGCTGAGGACGTCCTGAATGCCGTGGGGGTCGTGGTGCGGGTGCGGCACCGTTACGTCGGGAGTAGTTGCTTCTTCGAGGGCCTGTTTCATGGGGGCGGGCTTGGGGAGGTGAGTGGCCCCAAAGGTAGCAGTCACGGCCGGGCCCCTACCCCCCACTACGGTTGCTGAACCAGCCAAGCCAGGCAGTCGCCTTCCTGGTTGAAGTAGTGATAATGCATACCCAAGATAGTGCCCTTCCGAATGTTAGCTTCTAGGCCGGGGTTATTCGTGGCCTGGTCGTGTGATATCATGGCGAAGTAAGCCAGGTATACAGGCTTCGCAAAAGCAGCCGATAGCTGCGGCGTAAACTCCACCCCAAACCACTCTAGGGCGGGGGTAGGGCCGACGCCCCGGCGGCGCACGTCGAGCAGCCAGTGGCGGCAGTCGTGGGCTACGGCGCTGGCCAGCGGCGCCTCGTAATGCGTTTTTATTTCTTCCAGCGCCGCGGCGCGCAGCCAGCGGCCAATAAGCAGGTGCTGGTCGGGGTAATAGCTGAGAGAAAAGTCTTCGGGCGAATACAGCGGGGCAGTGGACATAGCAGCGTGAAAGCCAGATGAAGGCCTCAAAAGTAGTAGCTACCCAGCGCTGCTTCCCCGACTGGGGGTAAGGAAATTGCCCCTACCCCCGCACTGAAACGCAAAAAGCCCCCGCCAGTAGCTGGCAGGGGCTTTCTTATATCCTGTCGGGCACTTATTCGCGGCCGATAGGATAGTAGGCCTTACGGCCATCGGGGTAAACGCCTTCTACCAACGCACCCGAATTGTCCTTGGCTTGGTCGAGGTAGGCTTGTACATCGGCGGGCTTGCGTACCGGGTTTTTGTCGATACGCGTGATAATGAAGCCGTCGGCCATGCCGGTTTCCTTAAAGTTGCTGCCCTTAATTCCCGACATCTGGGCACCGCCTTCGATGCCGAGTGAGTTTTGCAAGCGAGCCGTTACGGGCGCCACTTTCGCGCCTTCGTAGCTGATGGCAGCGTCGGCGGGCATTTCGTGCACTACTGCCGTAGTATTGGCAGCATTGTAGAGGGTAGCGCTGGCCGTTTGCTTCGAGCTACCACGCAGGTAGCCCACCTTGATTTTATCGCCGGGGCGGAAACGCGATACCTGCTCTTGCAGCTGCGAGGCCGTGTTCACGTTTATGCCATTGATATCGGTGATGATGTCGCCGATTTTGAGGCCGGCTGCGGCGGCCGAGCTCTTCTCATTCAGGCCCTGCACATACACGCCGTTCAGGGTGTTCAGTTTTTTCTCCGACGCCAGGCGGGCATCTACTTCCTGAATGTGCACGCCTAACAGGGCACGCTGCACCACTTTGTATTTCAGTAGGTCATCTACTACCTTGCTCACAATGGCGCTAGGCACGGCAAAAGCATAGCCCTCAAACGAGCCCGTGTGCGACGAAATAGCCGAGTTGATACCAATGAGGTCGCCAGCCGTGTTTACGAGTGCCCCGCCCGAGTTGCCGGGGTTCACTACGGCATCAGTTTGCAGGTACGACTCAATGCCCGTGGCCTGGTCCCGGCTCAGGATGCCAATGCTACGGCCCTTAGCCGAGATGATGCCCGCTGTCACGGTCGAGTTCAGGTTGAAGGGGTTGCCCACGGCTAGTACCCACTGGCCTACTTTCACCTCGTCCGAGTTGCCATACTTTACGAAAGGCAGGTTATCAGCCTTCACCTTGAGCACGGCGAGGTCGGTGCTGGGGTCGGTGCCCACCAGCTCGGCGTCAAACTTGCGCTTGTCGTCCATCACCACCGTGATTTTCGATGCTTTATCAATCACGTGGTTGTTAGTCACGATATAGCCGTTGGCCGCGATAATCACGCCCGAGCCCGAGCCTTCACCCCCACCCTGCGGCTCGCGCTGGCCACGCAGCTGGCCCTCAAACTGGTCACCGAAGAACTGGCGCAGAAAAGGGTCCATTTGCATGCGGCTGTGTGCCTGCGGCTCGGCCTTGTATTCAGTCATTACGTGCACTACGGCGGGCGTCACGGCGGAAGCGGCGGCCACGAAGTTGAGGCCTTCGGGCGCGGCATACGTGCTGCTGCGCATAGCCGAAGTGTAGCGAACCTGCGGGTCAGAAGCCACTAGCGACTGAGCCACGTTGCCCGGCTCGGATTCCAGCAGCTTATATCCCCCCACGGCCACGCCACCGCCTAGTACGGCGGAGGTCAACAGGCCGAGCATCATGTTTTTAGCTTGCATCGGGGTTTATTTAGAAAACAAGTGAGAAGAAAGGCGAAGTAACAAAAGGAGCGTAACAAAATCAATCACCCCGGCAGAATAATGCAGTCGTTGCGGCTGAGTTTATGTGCTATTCTTACTAACGCTAGTAAGAGTAGCTTTCGTGCCCAAAGGTTGCCAGAAAGGCGTAATTATAAGGCGCAGACAATCTAAAAAAAGGCGCCTAATAAGCGCCTTTTTTTAGATTGTTTTCTAGCGCACTTCGATATGCTGTTTGGTCACTTTTTCCGTGTCGAAAGGCAGCGTCACGCGCAATAGGCCATCGATTAGCTCCGCGCTGATGCCTTTCACATTCACCGTTTCGGGCAGGCGGAACGCCCGGCGAAAATCGCCAAAACGTGTTTCAACGCGGCGTAGCTGTGGCGCATTCTCACCATCGGTGGCCGGGGCTGGGCGGCTGCCCGCCACCACTAACTGGCCCTCCTGAAAGTCGATGCTAACGGCGTCTTTGGCCACGCCCGGCAGCGCTAGGTGCAGCTCGTAGCCTTGAGCATTCTCAAAGATGTCAGCAGCAGGCACAAACGAGGTAGACGGCTGCACGGCAGCTGGTTGCGCGTCGCGCAGCAACTCATTCAGCATAGAGTTGAAAGCGCGGGTAGGGCGTTGGGTTGGCTGGGGGTTATACAGCAAGGTTGCCATAACAATAAATAAAATAGAAAGTGTTTGGAGGAGAAAAGCCGCTTCAACTAGCGGCGACACTTGCTATTCTATAAACTTTATGCCGAACCCTATTTACTGACAAAAAGTCCCAATCCTTGTGTACACAGCGAAATGGCGCTGTCAAATTTACAAACAATAATGCCCCTATTGACTACTAGGGCACATTATTGGACTACCGAGATACAGACATTTTGTCGGCATGAAGTACTAGTGTTGCGTAGGTAGTTGCTGCCGGTCGGACTTAGAGCCAGCAGCTAGTAGCGTAAAGCGCAGGTCTAGCCCCACTGTAGGATACACGTTATTCACCTTGCCGCCGCGCACTTGCACTTGGTTACCATTAGCATCAAGCTGATACTGCGGTAGCTCTAGAATGTAGCTGGTCTGGTAAGCAAACCAGGGCGTAAAATCGAGGCGCGGCGACAGGCGTACGCCCACTTCCGCGCGCAGACTGGTGTATTGGATGGTACGTTCGTCTTGGTCAGTAGTAGCTTTTTGGAAGCGCAGGTGTGTGCTGGCTTCGTAGCTCAGGCGCGGGCGTAGGGCTAAGCCAGTGGTGGCGTCGCCGCTTAGGGGCAGCACCTTTTCTAGGTCTAGGCGCAGGCGCGTCCAGGTTTGGCCATCGGGGCCCGAGCCCAACGGCATGCCAACCGCACTGCCAAAATTGTGCTCCACACTCAGGCGCTGGCCAAAGGTGATGCCGCCAATTATGGGCGAGCGGTGTCGCAGCAGCACCTCCGGGATAACAACAGTGCCGCGGCCGTCGCCCACTAGCTGCACCGTAGCACCGTAGCTCCAGGCAGCGCTGCCAAAATGCTCGTAGGCCAGCCGCGCGCGGCGGGTATCGAACCCCAGACGGCGGCTCGCAAAGCCGCCAGCAGAAGCAACCCGCTCTCCACGCACGGCCAGCAGTAGGTAGTCACCATTTTGCAGCGCCAGCTCGCCCTGTAGTTCGGGCCACAGTAGTAGCGGCTGCACCGAGCGTCGCGTTTCGTTGGGGTTGTAGGAGGGGGTAGGCGCCTGCGCACGTGCAGCAAACGAGCCAGCCAACAGGAATACTGGAAATAATAGACGGCGCATAAATACTTACTAATTAAGCCGTAGCAGAATCAGCTAACTCCTGCAGCGTAAGCCAGGCCATAAGCCCCGCCCCGATGCTGAGCGCCTGCTCGTCGATATCAAAAATGGGCGTGTGCACTGAGGCAGCAAAGCGCCCATCGGTGGCCCGCGTGCCGAGGCGGTAGAAGCAAGCCGGCGCGGCCTGCGAAAAATACGCGAAGTCCTCAGCGGCCAGCCACTGGTCGAGCTCAATCACGTTTTCGGCACCCAGGTATTGCTCGGCAGCGGCGCGCACGCGGGCCGTCACGGCGGGGTTATTGTCGAGGCAAGGGTAGCCGCGGCGGATTTCGAGCTCACACACCGCGCCCATGCTGGCGGCTAGGCCTTCGCAAAGCTGCCGCAGGTGCTGGTGTGCCTCGGTGCGCCAAGCCTCATCAAGGGTCCGGAATGTGCCTTCGATGTACACCTCGTCGGGAATAACGTTGGTGGCGCCGTTAGCAATGACTTTGCCGAAGCTCAGCACCGAGGGCATCTTAGGGTTGGCACGGCGGCTCACCACCTGCTGGGCCGCCACAATGAGGTGGGCCGCCACCAGCACGGGGTCGAGGTTGAGTTCGGGCATGGCACCGTGGCCGCCTTTGCCCTTTATGGTCAAGTAAAGCTCGTCGGTACTGGCCATGTAACGGCCCGGCCGTAGGCCAATCTGCCCCACCGGCAGGCGCGGAAACACGTGCTGGCCCAAGATTTCGGTGGGGGTAGGGTTTTCGAGCACGCCATCCTGTATCATCAGCGAAGCACCGCCAGGCAGCAGTTCCTCTCCGGGCTGAAAAATCAGCTTCACGGTGCCCTTAAAGTTTGCGCGCTGCTCGGTGAGCAAGCGCGCCGCACCGAGCAGGCAGGTGGTGTGCACATCGTGGCCACAGGCGTGCATTACGCCAGGCTTGGTCGATTTGTAGGGAATATCCCTTAGCTCCTGGATGGGTAGCGCGTCCATATCGGCGCGTAGTGCTACCACCGGGCCACCCGGCTGCCCTTCAATGAGGGCCACTACACCCGTACCGGCCACGGCGTAGGGCGCCAGGCCTAGCGCCCGCAGCTGCTCAGTTACAAACGCGGCCGTCTCGGTTTCCTTAAACGAAAGCTCGGGGTGGGCGTGCAGGTGGCGGCGCAGGGCCGAAAGCTCGGGTGCCAGCGCAGCGGCGCGGGTTTTCAGTATATCCAACATAAGTACAGTAGTATAATCGTTGCCAGGCTCATCTGGCATCCGCTTGCTGAAGCATCGCTAGCGCACAACTAATCCTACCCTTTGAAAGTAGCCACGCAGTAGAGCTGCTTCGGTAATAGGCCCCCAGATGAGCCTTACGTTCCTTTTGAGCCGATTCCTACGGCGTTTTCTCCAGCAGCACTTGCATGGGCTCGAGTTCGGCGCGAGACACAAACTGCCGCACCCGCGCCAGGCCGCGCGCCGCGTCGAGCTTGCTAACATAATCGCCGATATAAAGCCGATACACCGGCTGCTTGAAGGTAATGTAGTCGGTTTCGTCGGGGTAGCGCGAAATTATTTGGCGGCGAATACTCATCACTTGGTCACGTTCTAGCCCCAAGTAGGCCCGCACACGGTAGCCGCTGGCATACTTCACATTCTGGTTAGTGAAGGCCTGGTCGCGCAGGCGCTGTTCCACCTGGGCATTTACCTGGCTAGAAGGCAGCGGTGCAGTAGCTCGGGTAGGTGCCGTGGACTTGGCTGCCGCGGGGGGGGTAGGGCCAGCGGTGGGCAATGCAAATACCGGCCGATACTTAGTCAAGTCTTCGGTAGGGGCGGTGGTGGCCACCACTGGCCGGCGGACAGTAGTGTCGGCAGGCGTTTGGGCGCGGGTGGCGGGGACCGTGGCCGCACAGGCAGCCAGCAGTGGCAAACTCAGCAGTAGCACGGCGTTACGAAAGTGTAGAATCATCTTCTTGTAAGATAGCCAGACTGTTGGAGGTACCTAAGCGGTCGGCGCCGGCCGCGAGCAGGTCTAGCGCCTGCGCCCGCGTGCGAATACCGCCGCTGGCCTTGATGCGAATAAAGGGGGATAGCACCCGGCGCAGCAGCTCTACATCGGCTACCGAGGCGCCCCGGCTGGCAAAGCCGGTACTGGTTTTGACGAAATGGGCGCCGGCTTCAGCGCAGAGCCGCGCGGCGGCTTCCATTTCCTCCTCCGTTAATAAAGCTGTTTCGATAATAACCTTAAGCAAGGCGTCGTGTACGTCAGCTAGGTCGGCTACGTCTTCAATTTCCGCCTTTACGGCAGACAACTGGCCCGACTTGAGCAGCGACACGTTCAACACGATATCCAACTCAGTGGCGCCCTCCGCCAGCGCAATTTCGGCCTCCCGAAACTTCACCCGAGCACTGCTGTAGCCCAGCGGAAAGCCGATAACCGTGCACACCGCCACGCCCGAGCCGCTAAGCTCTCGGGCAGCCACCGGTACATAGCACGGCGGCACGCAGGCACTAGCAAAGCCGTGCTGGCGCGCCTCCTGGCACAGCTGAACTATCTGGGTTTCGGTGCAGTCGGGGCGCAGTAAGGTGTGGTCGAGGGTAGCAGCGAGATTCGGCGTAGACATGGGGCAAAGGTACGGCGGGGGTAGTGGCAGTGCAGTAGCGATGGCAGCGCTGCTTACCAGCCCTACCCCCTATTTATAAGCAATGCGCTGCTATTCTTGGTCAGCCAATCAATATACTGACTACCTGCGCAGTAGCGAACGCATCTGCTAACCACTGCATTAAAAACAAAAGGCCCACCTAGGTGGGCCTTTTGTTTTTAATGCAGTGGTTACTTACGCTTCCTCTACCAGCACGCAGCGCTGGGCGGCGAGGTCTTCTTCTACGGTCTTATATTTCACGTCGCGCACCACGCGGCCGTCCATGTACTGCACCGTCACCTTCTCGTTGCGGTTGGCAACTTTCTGGCTGCGCATTGGCTCCTGGCGCACAGACGGCGCCAAGCCCAGTTCGGCAGCCTGCTCCAGGTCTTCGGGGCCCGCCCCAAGGCTTACGTCTGAGATAGCTTTCTCGGCCTTCAGCTTGGGGAGAGGCTCCGATATATCATCCTCATAGAAGAAATCCGGCTCAGCAAAGCCGGCTTCGGCGGCTACTGGCACATCCGCCTTGAAGAGGAAACTGCTGGTGCCGTGGTTAACCTTGCTTAGCATGCGCTTAAACAGCTCAAACGCCTCGAACTTGTAAACCAACAGTGGGTCTTTCTGCTCATACACTGCGTTTTGCACTACCTGCTTTAGGTCGTCCATCTGGCGCAAATGCTGGGTCCAAGCTTCGTCGATGGTCGAGAGCACGGCGCCCTTTTCCATCTGGCGCACGATATCGAGGCCATTGCTCGCCTGCGCTTTGCGCAGGTTGGCTACTACCTGAGTATGCTTGTGGCCGTCGGTGAAGGGAATGGCGATGTTCTCGTAGGGCGTATTCTGACTCAGCAGGTCGTTTATCATCGGCAGCGCATTTTGGCCGATGTGCTCGTTTTTACTGTCGTAGTAGCCGGTAGCTTCGTCGTAGAGCTTCTGAGTGAGGCGATCAGCCGACAACGCACTTAATTCCTGCGGTGTAATGTGCGTATCGTAGCCAAAGTCCTTGATAACCGACAGCTTGAAGTCCGCAAAATCGTTAGTGATTTTGTGGCCAGCCGCGATGTCTTCGCTCACATCGTAAATCAGGTTCAGAATGTCTAGCTCCAAGCGTTCGCCGAACAGCGCATTGCGGCGGCGGCGGTACACTACCTCGCGCTGAGCGTTCATCACGTCGTCGTACTCCAGCAGGCGCTTGCGGGTGCCGAAGTTGTTTTCTTCCACTTTCTTCTGCGCCCGCTCAATGCTGCTCGTAATCATCGAATGCTGAATCACTTCGCCTTCTTCCATACCCATGCGGTCCATGAGCTTGGCAATGCGCTCCGAGCCAAACAGACGCATCAGGTTGTCTTCCAGCGATACGAAGAACTGCGACGAGCCCGGGTCGCCCTGGCGGCCGGCCCTACCCCGCAACTGGCGGTCAACGCGCCGCGACTCGTGGCGCTCAGTACCAATAATAGCCAGGCCACCCGCCTCGCGCGAGGTTTCGCGCAGCTTAATGTCGGTGCCGCGGCCGGCCATGTTGGTGGCGATGGTCACAGTGCCAGGGTAGCCAGCAGCGGCCACAATCTCGGCCTCGCGCTGGTTTTGTTTGGCGTTCAGCACCTGGTGCTTGATGCCGCGCAACTTCAGCATCCGGCTCATCAGCTCGCTGATTTCAACCGAAGTAGTACCTACCAGCACAGGCCGGCCGGCTTCTACCAGCGCTTGAATCTCTTCGGCTACGGCGTTGTACTTCTCACGCACCGTACGGTACACTTTGTCGTGGTCGTCCTTGCGCGAAATCACACGGTTGGTCGGAATCACGACTACGTCGAGCTTGTAGATTTCCCACAGCTCGCCAGCTTCCGTTTCGGCCGTACCGGTCATGCCCGAAAGCTTGTGGTACATGCGGAAGAAGTTCTGCAAAGTCACCGTAGCGTAGGTCTGGGTAGCATCCTCGATGCGCACGCCCTCCTTGGCTTCGATGGCCTGGTGCAGGCCGTCGGAGTAACGACGGCCTTCCATCACGCGGCCGGTTTGCTCGTCCACAATCATCACCTTGCCTTCCTGGCTCAGGATGTACTGGTCGTCGCGTTCAAACAGCGTGTACGCCTTCAGGAGCTGGTTCACGGTGTGCACGCGCTCCGATTTGTCCTGGTAGTCGCTCATCAGCTGCTCTTTCTGGTGCAGCTTTTCCTCAGCAGTGAGTGCCTCGGCCTTCTCAATGTTAGCAATTTCAACCCCGATGTCGGGCATGATGAACAGGTGCGGGTCTTCACCCTGCGCCGTAATCAAGTCAATGCCTTTTTCGGTTAGTTCAATCTGGTTATTTTTCTCGTCGATGGTGAAGAACAGGGGCTTGTCGGCCTCCGGCATCTGGCGCGAGTTGTCTTGCAGGTAGAAGTTCTCGGTCTGCTGCAAAATCACGCGCATCCCCGATTCGCTCAGGAACTTGATGAGGGGTTTGCTCTTGGGCAGGCCGCGGTAGGCGCGGAACAAAGCCAGGCCGCCATCGCCGTTCTTACCCCCCTCTTCCGAACCAGTTTTGCCTTCGGCAATGGCCTTGCGGGCTTGCACCAAGTAAGATTGCACCAGCTTCTTCTGCTCGTCTACCAGGCGCTGAATGCGTGGCTTGAGCTGCAAGAACTCGTGTACATCGCCCTTGGGCACGGGCCCCGAGATGATGAGCGGCGTCCGCGCATCGTCAATCAGTACGGAGTCTACTTCGTCTACCATCGCGTAGTGGTGCTTGCGCTGCACCAGTTCCGAAGGGTCGCGGGCCATGTTGTCGCGCAGGTAGTCAAAGCCGAATTCGTTGTTGGTGCCGTAGGTAATGTCGGCCAGGTAGGCGTTGCGGCGGGCATCGGTGTTGGGCTGGTGCTTGTCGATGCAGTCCACGGTGAGGCCGTGAAACTCAAACAGCGGCGCATTCCACTCCGAGTCACGCTTGGCCAGGTAGTCGTTCACCGTTACGAGGTGCACGCCCCTACCCCCTAGTGCATTAAGAAAAGCCGGCAAGGTCGAAACCAGCGTTTTGCCCTCGCCAGTAGCCATTTCAGCAATTTTGCCCTGGTGTAGCACGACGCCACCAATCAGCTGCACATCGTAGTGCACCATGTCCCAGGTAATTTCGGCGCCGGCCGCCAGCCACTTATTGCTCCAGATAGCCTGGTCGCCTACGATGGTGACATTCTGCTTAGTGCGGGCAATGTCGCGGTCCATGTCAGTGGCCGTTACCGTCAGCTTGCCGTTTTGGGCATAGCGGCGGGCAGTTTCCTTCACAATGGCAAAAGCCTGGGGTAGCACGTCCGTTAGGGCTACTTCCAAGTCCTTATTGCGCTGCTTTTCGAGCACGTCGAGCTGCTCAAAAATCCGCTCTTTGCTAGCCACATCAAGCTGCGGCTGATTGTCAATCTGGCCCTGTAGGCTCGCAATCTGCGCATCCAAAGTAGCGAGCTTGTTGTCCAGCTGCTGGCGTACCTCTTGGGTACGCTGGCGAAGCTGGTCGTCGGTCAGGCCGGCCAGTTTGGCATATTCCGCATTGATGAGGGCCACGTAAGGCACCACGTCCTTGAGGTCCTTTTCTGCTTTAGAGCCAAACAGCTTGGCGACGGTTTTGCCGAGGAAATCTAACATTGGGTAAACAAATTGACTAAAAAGGACAGCGCGAGTACGGCAAATTTACGCCCTACCCGCCGAACCGGGCCGCGCGCCGTAAACTATAAAACCCCGCACGCTCAAAAAGAGTGCAGGGTTTTAGGAAGCGGTAAAATTGACAGGAACACCGCCAAGGGTCTCGGCACTGCATAAACGGCGGCGCTTCCTGCCTTCAATGCTGCGCCGCGAAAACGATGCGCTACGACTTTGCTTAAAGGGACTGGGCAAACTTGCGCAAGTCAGCGGCCAGCAGGCCTGCTTGCTCTAGCGCGGCGAAGTGGCCACCGCGGGGCATTTCTTGCCAGTGCTGCACGTTGAAAAACCGTTCGGCGAACTCGCGAGGAGCAGGCAATATATCCTTCGGGAAAATGGCGAAGCCGGTGGGCACCTTTGCGTAGCTAGGCTTGGCTAGAGCGGGGTTGTGTTGCGTTTCGTAGTACAGCCGCACCGACGAGCCAATGGTCTGCGTCACCCAGTAAATCATAACATTGGTGAGCAACTCATCCTTGGTGAGCGTGTGCTCAACGTTGCCATCGTTGTCGCTCCAAGTTTGAAATTTCTCTATAATCCAGGCTAGTAGGCCCACCGGCGAGTCGTTCAGACCATAGGCCAGCGTTTCGGGCTTGGTGCCTTGTATTTTCTGGTATCCAGCTTCTTTTTCGAGCCATTCTTTGCTCTTCAGTATAAAAGCTTGTTCAGCCACCGACAAGTCAGTTAGTTCGTCGGCCGTTTTGGCGTGGCTCGATGGCACATCGGTGAGGTGAATGGCCAGCAGCGAATCCGCGTGGTGCAGGGCTAGTTGCTCAGTAATGATGCTACCCCAGTCGCCACCGTGCGCCAAGTACTTGGTGTAGCCTAGCGTTTGCGTCATCAATTTATTGAGTACTGCTGCCATGCGCTTGGCATCGTAGCCCGTTTCAGTAGGCCGCTCCGAGAACCCGTAACCGGGCAGGCTGGGCACTACCACCGTGAACGCATCCTCGGCGCGCCCACCGTGGCTGGCCGGGTCAGTGAGCAGCGGAATCAGCTTCACCATGCGGAAAAAAGAATCGGGCCAGCCATGGGTCAGCAGCAGTGGCGTCGGATTTGGCCCCTTGCCCTCGATGTACAGAAAATGGATGTCTAGCTCCTCAACCTCGGCCGTGAACTGAGCAAACTCATTTAGCTTGGCTTCTTGCGCCCGCCAGTCGTAGCTGTGCTGCCAATAAGTTGCTAGTTGCTGCAAGTACTCGCGGTTAGTACCATAGTCCCAAGCAGCGTTGGTTATTTCATCGGGCCAACGGGTGTGGGCCAGCCGGTAGTGCAGGTCGTCCAGCACGGGCTGGGGTACGTCTATTTTGAAAGGATGCATAGCAAAGCACTGTATAAAAAAAGCGCCTCCCCAGTAGTGGGGAGGCGCTTTATACGCTTACTCAGCGGAAGCCGATACTACTCTTTGGCCGGCTCGCGGTTGATGAGCTTCTCGACCAAGGCGGTCGAGCCAGCGATGGCCGGGCGCACGGGCTTAGCAGCCTCTTCTTTATCCGTTAGCTTCTTGTAAAGCGTCAAGGCCTGGGCTACTACCTGGTCCATATTGTAGTACTTGTAGGTAGCGAGGCGACCCACGAAGTGCACATTAGCCGTCTCATCAGCGAGCTTCTTGTATTTGGCGTACAACTCGGCGTTTTCGGGCATTGGTACGGGGTAATATGGGTCACCCTCGGCTTGTGGGTATTCGTACACGATAGCCGTCTTGGGGTGGCTCTGGCCGGTGAGGGCTTTGAACTCCGTGATGCGCGTGTAGGCGTGCTCGTTGGGGTAGTTTACTACCGGTGCGGCGAGGTGCTGCTCCTTGTTCAGGGTGTCGTGCTTGAACTCGAGCGAGCGGTAAGGCAATTTGCCAAACTGGAAGTCGAAGTACTCATCAACCGGACCCGTGAAAATCATCTCCTTGAAAGGAATGAACTTGATGACCTCGTGGTAGTCAGTATTGAGCATGATTTTGATGTTCGGGTGGTCGAGCATCTTCTCAAACATGCGGGTGTAGCCGTGCAGCGGCATCGCCTGGTAGGTATCGGTGAAATACCGGTCGTCGCGGTTAGTACGGGTAGGAACCCGGCTCGTTACCGACTTGTCCAGCTGCGAAGGGTCGAGGCCCCACTGCTTGTTGGTGTAGTTCTTAAAAAACTTGTTGTACAACTCCCTACCCACCTTGCTTACTACCACATCCTCCGACGTCTTGATAACCGGTACTTCCTCGGCTACCGACTCAAAAAACTGCTCCACCTCAAAGCTGGTCAAGCTCAGGCCATACAATTTGTTGATGGTATCGAGGTTAATCGGCATAGGCACCAGCTGGCCATCAACCGAAGCAAGCACGCGGTGCTCGTAGGGGCGCCAGTCGGTGAAGTTGCCGAGGTAATCGAAAACGTCCTTCGAGTTGGTGTGAAAAATGTGCGGACCGTACTTGTGAATCAGGATACCGTCTTCGTTGTAATGGTCATAGGCATTACCCCCAATATGGCTACGCTTGTCAATAACAAGCACTTTTTTGTTGCTGCGGGTAGCTAGCCGTTCGGCCAACACGCTGCCAGCGAAGCCGGCCCCGACGATGAGGTAGTCAAACATGGGAGTAAAAATTAGAGGGATGTGGAAATTGAAGACACAACAGAGGGGTAGGACTTAGCGGCGAGGCGTTCCTGCATCAGGTTCACCATATTTTGCCAAGTCAGGTCCCAAGAAATAGTAGCCAGGTAATCGTCGGTACGGGTGCGCCAATCGGCGTCCTTACCCTGCTCAAGCGCGCGGGCAATGGCTTGGCCAAACTCCTGCGGCTCATCCGCAATCTGAACCAAGTTCAAGTCGCCGTAAGGCCGCACCACATCGCGGATGCTTGTACTCACTACGGGCCGGCCAGCTGCCAGGTATTCTGGTGTTTTGGTAGGCGAAATAAACTCGGTGCTTTCGTTGCGCGCAAACAGGAGGGTAGCTACGTCCCAACCGCGCAGGTAAGCCGGGAGCTCCTGGTAGTTTTTGCCGCCCAGGTAATGGATGTTAGCATTATGAGGCAGCGTGGCATGGTCAATCTTGACCACTGGTCCGATGATAACGAACTGCCACTGGGGATGGTTCGTAGCCAAGGCTCCGAGCAGCTCAATATCGAGGCGCTCATCTACTACTCCGAAAAAGCCGATGCGGGGGTGGGCAATGCCGGCTTGGTCATCGGGCTCGGCTAGCTGCGGGTTGCGCGCTTGGCCAAAATGGTCTTTGTCGATGCTGCTCGGGAAGGCGTGGGCATCGGCGTGTTGCTCGCGCTTGGCTTCATAGAGGCGCTGACCACCCGTGAAAACAAGGTCAGCTTTTTCAAATAACTCTTGCTCGCGCTGGCGCAACTCGGGCGGGGCAAACTTGAACTGGGCCAACTCGTCCATGCAATCGTAGATGGTGAGCACGGGCGTGAAAAGCCGCGATTTGCCCAACGCCATCGGCGTGTAGTACCAGGCTACGAATTTGTCAACACTGTTATCAGCAAAAAACTGGTTTAATACACCAAACTGGGCTTGGTCGCTGGCAGCTTCGTCGTGGTGCAGATGGTTGGGCAGGTGGACTACTACTACTTTTACTCCGTTCTGGCGCTCTTTTACTTCCACGTGCGGTTCGATGTGGTCATCGGCGTGGAAGAAGGCATCTTCAACATAAAAAACGCGGCCCTGCTGCGCAAAGCGGGACAGCAAGTGTTGCGGGCGCTGCCACACAAAGTCCCAGTGCAGGTGTGCAAAGCAAACCAGGTCGGGCAGCGAATACGGAAGAGTTTTGGCGGCGGCTAAGGCCGCAGCCGGAGCGGTGGAGGTGGCACGCGTTGGTGTCACCGCCGGAGTAGAAAGCGGCATGAAAAAAAAGACAGGAAGAAGCTTGCGGGTGGAGGCAACCAGGTAAAAGCGTCTGGTGCGTAGTCCTTGGTTACTTCTACGGAATACCCCACCCAAAGGATATGGCTGAGTTTAAAATAGCTAACTTGGGGTGAAGGTACTGTCAGTTTCCCAGTATTAGTTGCATTTCTACAGCATTTTTCCACCCTAGGGGGGTATTTGTGCGTAGCCAGTCGTGCCTCACGCCAATTTGCCGGAAACCGGCTTTTTTGAATAAGCTGATACTGGCGCGATTATCAGCCGCTACGGTGCAGTACAACTGGTGCAGGTGCAGCGCGTGCTGGGCGTAGTCAATGAGCTGCCCCAGCGCGTGCTGGGCGTAGCCCTGGCGCCGGGCGCTTTGCAGCACCGTAATCCCTACCCCTGCCCGCTGGTGCAAAGCCGAGTAGTCAAATAAATCGAGCGTCCCGACTGGAAGACCACCTTCCAGACTGATAATCAAGCGCATTTGTCCGGCCTCGGACAGGCTAGCAGCAGCGTGGCGCAGGTATTCGCGCAAGGCGTGGCGCGAAATAGGTGCTGGTAGCACGTCGGAAAAGGCCCACAGCTCGGGGTCATTTTCTAAGTGAAATAAAAATTCTAAATCATCTGGCTCCAACGCGCGCAAGGTCACCATCGCGCTTAGACTTCGCCGCCAAATACGCGCACTGCTGGGCCACTCAGCCACACATCGGTGAAACTACCGTCGGGCTGGGTTTGAAACGCTACTTCGAGCAAGCCGCCGCCAGCCTGTAGCTGCACCGGCGATACCGCTCCGCGCGCCGAGGCGGCCAGCGCCACAGCTGTGACGCCAGTGCCACAGCTCAGGGTCTCGTTTTCGACGCCGCGCTCGTAGGTGCGCACCGGCCAGGGGTGGGCTGGGTCGGCGGGCACCTCCACAAAGTTGACGTTGACGCCGGCCGGGTCGTAGGCTTGGTCAAAGCGGATGTCGTGGCCGTGGCCATACACGTCGAACTCGGCTAGCGTGTGGTGCTCCTCGGGGTCCAAAAAATGAATGTGGTGCGGCGAGCCAGTGTGCAGAAAAACGTCGTGCTCCCCTACCCCCGCCGGCTGGGCCGGCGCCACGTCAATCATCTTGAGGCGCACGGTGCCATCGACTTCCACGCGGGCCTCATGTGGGCCATCGACGGCCAGAAAGTATGCTTTGTCAGTGACAAGGCCCAGGTGCTTGGCAAAGGCTACCAGGCAGCGGCCACCATTGCCGCACATGCTGCTGGGGTAGCCATCGGCGTTAAAGTACACCATCTCAAAGTCGTAGCCTTCGCGGTTGCGCAGCAGCATAAGGCCGTCGGCCCCGATGCCGAAGCGGCGGTGGCACAGCGCAGCAATGCGCGCGTGGTCGGTGATGTCGAACTGCGCGGCACGGTCGTCGATAATAACGAAGTCGTTGCCAGTGCCCTGGTATTTATGGAAAGTCATGGAAGAAAACGGGGGTAGGGCGCCAAAACTTGGCAACCCTGCGGTAGCCGCCCCACAAAATTACTGGTATGGCCGGTGACGATACTGCATGCGGCGCTCCCAGCGCTTGCGGCGGGGCGAAGAAACGGTGCCGCGCAGGTATTTTTCGATAACGAGCGCGGCGCACGGCGCGGCGGCAGTGGCTCCAAAGCCGGCGTTTTCGAGGTACACGGCAATAGCGATGCGGGGGTGCTCGGCCGGCGCAAAACCCACGAAGGTGGCGTGGTCGTCGCCCTCGTCGTTTTGCACGGTGCCTGTTTTGCCCGCGATGGCGATGCCCACATCGGCCAGCGTGGAGGCTTCAGCAGTGCCGCCCCGCTTCATTACGGCCAGCATGCCGGGCAGCAAGGCTTTGAAATTGGCACTGTCAACCAAGGTATAATGCTTGGGTCGAAAGCGCGGCAGCGGCTGGCCGGTGCTGCCAATAGCCCGCACAAAATGCGGCGTAATGTACCAGCCCTTGTTAGCGATGATGGCCATCATGTTAGCCATCTGCAAACCCGTCAGGTTGATTTCGCCTTGCCCGATGCTGAGCGAGTAAATGGAGCGGTACGTCCAGTTGGGCGTGCGGCGAGCCTTATCATAGTAAGCAGGGGTAGGCAGAAAGCCGGGGCTTTCGCGGGGCACATCGGTGCCCAGCAACGTATCGAAGGCAAACGACTTGGCTAGGCGGCGCCAGGCGGCCAGGTTTACGTGCCGGGACCGCACGGTGTCGGTCACCAGGCTGTCGGGCACCCGGTTGATGACTTCGCGCAGCACCTGATAGAAGTAGGGGTTGCAGCTGTATTGCAGGGCCATCGTCAGGTTGCGAGCCTCGGGGTGGCGGTGCACGCAACTAATGAGCGACTGGTCGCACGGAAACGGCGTTGCCGGCGTAATGGCCCCTAGCTGCAAAGCAATGGCGGCATTCACCAGCTTAAATACTGAGCCGGGCGGATTGGCCAGCATGGCAGGGCGATTGATGAGCGGCATATCCTCGTCTTCCAACAAGGCCCGGCGCTGGCTGGCCTGGTCGGGGTCGGTGAGCATGGCCGGCGCGTAGGTCGGGGCCGATACCGAGCACAGGATTTCGCCGGTGCGTGGGTCCAGGGCCACGAGGTAGCCCTTGCGGCCTCCGAGTAAGCTCTCGGCATAGGCCTGCAGCTTGCTGTCGAGGGCCAGGTGCAGGTCTTGTCCATCCTGAAAAGCAGTATCGGCAGCCCAAGTGCCGTGCTGGCGGCCTTGGGCATCAACGAGCGGGTGCTTATAGCCCCGGTGGCCGTTCAAAATCCCATTATAATAGCTCTCGACGCCACCAGTGCGTAGGTTGAAAAACCGGCCGCGGCGGTAGCGTTTGGCCTGGCTTAAAAAACCTTGGGCATTGGCGGCGGGGTAGCCCAGCACCGTGGCCGCGGTGCGCCCAGTGTAGGCCAGCATGGGCTGATGCGAAAGGACCAGCTGCGGCCACTCCTCTTGGTGGCGGCGCAGGCGGGCAGCCTCAGTAGGCGTGAGCACCAACTGCAAGGGCTGGCGCAGCCGGCCGCCGTAGGGCAGCGCGGTTAATACGCGGCGCTGTAGGGTGCTGTCGCGCCAACCAAATAGCTGATTGATGCGCACCGAGGTAGCTGAGTCGAACCATGGGCGTAGGGGCAGCGTGAGCAAGTCGACTGGCCGGGTAGTCACCAGCAGCGAGTCGTGGCGGTCGAGCACGTTGCCGCGGCGTGTAGGCGGGGGGCTCACCTCGCGCCGCCGGGTATAGGATTCGGCTGCCGGCGCGGAGGTAGGCGAGCTGGGCGACGAGCAGCCTGTCAAGGCGAGCAGCAGGGCTAAAAAGGCTAGTTGCAGGCGCATATATTTTTGGGTAAAGAAGTAGGCAGCCGGAAAATCCAGGGTTTTGTTAGTCAGCCTCAACCATGGCGTTAGCTGGAGCTGTGCTCACCGCTGCTGCCAGCCAACGGAGCCTGCATATTGTACTAGTCCATGTTACGTTTGCACTAGCCTAATGGATGTACCCGCCCGCAAACTACTTTTGACTACCCCGACAGTAACTTGCCCTGGGCTCCTACCCCCCTCTTTTACGGCAGTAAATTTTAATCGCATGCCTTTCACCAAACCCTTAGCCGCGGCCCTACTGCTGGCTACCAGCCTGCCCGCCATCGCCCAAAGCCGCCAGGAAACCTCACTCACCACCGACTGGAAATTCACCAAGGGTGACCAGCCTAACGGCGCCAAGCCCGAGCTCAACGACGCTAAGTGGCAAACGGTACGCATTCCGCACGACTGGGCCATCACGGGGCCGTTTAATGGCAATAACGACGCCCAAGTAGTTAAGATTGAGCAAAATGGGGAAAAGGAGGCAACCCTGAAGTCGGGCCGCACGGGCGGACTGCCGTTTGTGGGCGTGGGCTGGTACCGCCGGCAGCTGGCTGTGCCCACGCTGGGCAAGGGCGGCCAGGCTGTGCTGCTATTCGACGGCGCCATGAGCAACGCCCGCGTGTACGTCAACGGCAAGGAAGCTATGTTCTGGCCGTATGGCTACAACTCGTTCTCGGTTGATATCACGCCTTTCCTACGGGCCAAAGGCCCCAATACGCTAGCCGTGCGCCTCGAAAACCAGCCCGAAGCCTCGCGCTGGTACCCCGGCGCAGGCCTGTACCGCAACGTGCACCTCATCACCACGCAGGGCGCGCACGTGCCGGTGTGGGGCACCTACCTCACCACACCCGAGGTGTCGGCCGCGGCGGCCACTGTCAAGCTCAAAACCAAAGTAGAAGCGCCCGCTGGCACCACCGGCCTCACGCTGCAAACCGACCTGCGCGACGCGGCCGGCCGCGTGGTAGCCAGCGCCACTACCCCCGTATCCGGGGCCGAAGTTGAGCAGAATTTTAGCGTGAAGTCGCCCAAGCTTTGGTCGCCCGAAACGCCGGCTATGTACACCGCCGAGTCGAAGCTGCTGGCTGGCAAAACGGTGCAGGACAGCTACAAAACCCCGTTCGGCATTCGCTCTTTCAAGTTTGAGAAAGGCAAGGGCTTCTCGCTCAATGGGCAGCCGCGCAAGTTTAAGGGCGTGTGCAACCACCACGACCTCGGGCCGCTGGGCACGGCCATTAACGTAGCGGCGCTGCGCCACCAGCTGGCTATTCTGAAGGATATGGGCTGCGACGCTATTCGCACCTCGCACAATATGCCCGCGCCCGAGCTGATGACGCTCTGCGACGAGATGGGTTTTATGGTGATGGTAGAGTCGTTTGACGAGTGGAAGGCGCCCAAGGTGAAGAACGGCTATAGCCAATACTTCGACCAGTGGGTGGAGAAAGACCTGACTAACATGGTGCACCGCGACCGCAACCACCCGTCGGCCATTATGTGGAGCATCGGCAACGAGGTGCCCGACCAAAGCAGCCCCAACGGCCCCGAGATTGCTAAGCGCCTGCAAGACATCGTGCACCGCGAAGACCCTACCCGGCCCGTGACGATGGGCATGGACCGCTACGGCGACGACTTCAAGTATGGCATCGCGGCCGTGCTCGACATTCCGGGCTTCAACTACAAGCCGCATCTCTACCCCGACGCCATTACCAAGCTGCCGCAGGGCTTCTTGCTGGGCTCCGAAACGGCGTCTACCGTCAGCTCGCGCGGCGTGTATAAGTTTCCGGCCGTACTGGCTAAGGACAAGCAGTACTCAGACAATCAGTCGTCTTCCTACGATTTGGAAGCCTGCCGCTGGTCGCAAATACCCGACATTGAGTTTGCGGCGCAAGATGACCTGCCGTATGCGCTGGGCGAGTTTGTGTGGACGGGCTTCGACTACCTCGGCGAGCCTACCCCTTACGACGAGAAGTGGCCTTCGCACAGTTCCTACTTTGGCATCATTGACCTAGCTGGCCAGCCGAAGGACCGCTACTACCTCTACCGCGCCCGCTGGAACCCCAGCCAGCCCACTGTGCACCTGCTGCCGCACTGGACTTGGCCCGGCCGCGAAGGCCAGAACACGCCCGTGTTCTGCTACACCAACGGCGCCTCGGCCGAGCTGTTTGTGAACGGCAAAAGTCAAGGCCGCCAAACTAAAGCCGCTACCGGTGCCACCGACCCCCAAACCCGCTACCGCCTTGAATGGAAAGACGTAGTGTACCAGCCCGGCACTATTAAAGTAGTGGCCTACGACGCCCAGGGTAAAACCATTGGTACCGAAGAAGTACGCACGGCCGGTGCGCCCCACCACATTAAGCTGGTAGCCGACCACCAGAAGCTGGCTGCTGACAGCGAAGACTTGGCTTACATCACTGCGCGCGTCGAAGACGCGCAGGGCAACCTCTGCCCCGACGCCACCCAGCAGCTGCACTTCACGGTGAGCGGCGCGGGCAAGTTTCGCGCTGTGGGCAACGGTGATGCTACCAACTTAGAGCCTTTCCAACAGCCGCAGATGCACGCCTTTCAATGGCAGCTTGTGGCCATTGTGCAGGCTGGGGCAGCGCCCGGTGCGGTGCAGGTGCGCGCCACAGCTACTGGCCTGAAAGACGGCGCTTTGCAGCTGAACACGGCCAAGTAGCAGCCGGCCCTACCTCCCTTTAGCTACGCAAAAAACCCTGGCTTATCGGTTTGCACCGATAAGCCAGGGTTTTTAATTTTCAGAAGCAGGCTGCCTAGTTTACGTCGCGGGTGGCTTCGAACAGGAACCAAGCCCGGCGCTCGGCTTCGTCGATATATACTTCCAGCAGGCTGGCAGTAGCTACGTCTTTGAGGTCGTCGGCAATCTCATGCGATTCGCGCAAGTGTTTTACCAACTCACGGTTCTCATTTTGCAGGTCGATGAGCATGTCGAGTGGGTTCTCGTAGATGTCATCATTATCCTTCACGCGCTGCTTGCGGTTTACTTCGCCTATCGAGTGAATAGTGGGGTAGCCCAACTTGCGCACACGCTCGGCAATAGGGTCAATTACTACAAAAAGTTGGTCGGCCTGCTCATCTAGCAGCAAGTGGTAGTCACGGAAGTGACGGCCGTTCATGTGCCAGTGATAGTTTTTGGTTTTGATATACAGCGCGAAGTAGTCGGCAACCAGCAGGTTGAGGCTATCGCTAAGTTTAGCGCGGCCTTGCTCGTTGAGGTCCGACGGCGTGTGCAGTAGCGTGGGCTTGGCTAGTTTGGACTGGGCAGCAGTAGGCATAAAGATGAATTTAAATTAAAATTTTAGCAATCAGCAGCTTATTTCCTAAGCCGTAAGTACTGGTCTGTTTACGCAATCTGGGCGGGGCGGTTTAAAAAGAAGGGAAGAATCCGCATCTTTCCGTTGGCCGCCCGACCTTTGCCAGTCGCGGCTCCGGCTGGCGGCCCGCTAAACCTGTTTTTTGCTCGTGTACGATTTTCTGACTACCTCCACCTGGCCCGATTATGAGCTAATTGACTCCGGCAATTTCCAGAAGCTGGAGCGCTTTGGCGCCTACGTGCTGGCGCGCCCCGAGCCGCAGGCCATCTGGGACCCATCCCTACCCCCTACCGACTGGCAAAAGGCGGATGCCACCTTTGCCCGCGCGCCCGGCAGCACCGAGAAAGGCCAGTGGAGCCTCAAGAAAGGCATGCCCGAGCAGTGGGTCATTGCCTACGAGCGGCCCGGCGGGCTGCGCCTCAAGTTCCGGCTGGGGCTGTCGTCGTTCAAGCACGTGGGGTTGTTCCCGGAACAAGATCCCAACTGGCAATTCATTTATAACCAAACCAAAGCGCGGCGCGCTACCCTGCCCCGCGTGCTCAATTTATTTGCCTACACGGGCGCGGCTACGCTGGCCGCCCGCGCCGCCGGCGCCGACGTAACGCACCTCGACTCGGTAAAGCAAGTCAACTTTTGGGCGCGCGACAACATGGAGGCTAGCCAGCTCGACGGCGTGCGGTGGCTGGTCGAAGATGCCATGAAATACGTGCGCCGCGAGGTGAAGCGCGGCAGCAAGTACCAAGGTCTTATCCTGGACCCGCCCGCCTACGGCCGCGGCCCCAACGGCGAGAAATGGCAGCTCGAAGATGAACTAAATGAGCTGCTCAAACTCAGCCAGCAGCTACTCGACCCGGAAGACCATTTTTTCGTGGTGAACTTGTATTCGTTAGGTTTTTCGGCCCTGATTCTGGATAACCTTACGCAGGCCATTTTTCCCGGCAAAAAAGCCGTGCGCGAGCTGGGTGAGATATACCTGCACGATGCCGGCCAGCGGAAATTGCCCCTGGGCACGTTCTGCCGGTTTGCCACGCAGGGGGCTAGCTAGGGGCGAGCGGTTGAGCCAGTAGTGAAAACCTAAAGTGCCGAGGCTATAAGCCACGATATCGAGCGGGTCGGCCACGGCCTGAGCCGACCACAGTGGCAGCAGGCCCTCAAACCACCCGGCTACCAACAGCCACGCCCCGGCCAGCCAGCCCACCGGCAGCGTACCCGTCCGGTCGATAAGCAGCCGGTGCGCCGCCAGCGCCAGGCTCAGCATAAGGTGCAGGCTAAGCAAGTCGCCCAGGTGGGAGGTAACGACCGAGGGCAGCGGCCAGTGCAGCCAGTGCTTATTGGCATATACCCCGCTGTACAGCACCGCCGCCGTTACAAATAACGGGTGGCGTAGCCCCGCCCACGGCTAAGCGGCAATGGCGGTTGCCACCCACACAAAAAAACCGAGCAGCGCCATAAAAAGTAGCTGCCCACCACGGCCTATCCACTTAAAAAAGCGTAGTAGCGCCCCGTCTTCGGGGTTTATCTGAATAAGACGAACTGGCAACTTCTGTTTATTATGGGCAGCAGCCGCATCTTGCTGAGCTCGGTGGTGCGCCTGCGGGTCGAGCAGCTTGCCGCAATGCGTGCAGCGGTCGGTGGGTTGCTGCTGCCAATCCGACCATTGCTGGCAGAAAGGATACTTTTTCGTAGAAACTATAACTTCATCTTACATACATCTTTCTTACGCAGCGCCAACTAGCATGTTCGGGCTAGCCTGCCCCAGCTATCTTGCGCTTCGCTGGCCTTGCCCAGCCCTTATTCCTTATGCACCAAGCTCCTACGCACCATCGCCGCCTGGCCCTTATCGACATGGGCACCAATACCTTCCACCTACTGATTGTGGAAGAGCGGCCCGGCCAGCCACCGCACAAGCTGGTGCGCACCAAGGTGGGCGTACGCCTGGGTGAAGGCGGCATTAGCCAGGGCGAAATCGCGCCCGCGCCCTACGCCCGCGCCCTGCAAACGGTGCGCGGCCTTAAGGAGGAAATTGAGCTGCACCAAGTGACGGAGGTGCGCGCCACGGCTACCAGCGCCATGCGCGTCTCGCGCAACGGCCCCGATTTGGTGCGCGACATCCTGGACCAAACGGGCATTCAGGTGGAAGTAATCGGCGGGGAGCGCGAAGCCGAGCTCATTACCAAGGGCATTCGGCAAGCGGTGCCACTGGGCCAGGCCAAGCACCTGCTGATGGACATCGGCGGCGGCTCGGTCGAGTTTATCATTGCCAACGAGGACACAATTTTCTGGAAGCAAAGCTTTGAAATCGGGGCCCAGCGCCTGCTAGACAAGTTTTTTACCGACCCCAGCGGGGTGCTCCCGCGCGAGCAGCTGGCGGCTGAGCTAGCGTACGTGGCCGAGAAGCTGGCTCCGCTCACGGTGGCCGTAGCAGCGCACAGCCCACTGGCCGGCCTGGTGGGCAGCTCAGGCAGCTTCGACACGTTGGCCGACCTGAGCGTAGGCCAAGTGCGCCGCGAAGCTGACCTGCCGCCCCGCACTACACTATCGGTGGCCGATTTTGAGCACTACTTTGGGCAGCTGCTCACGCTTAGCCATGACGAGCGCGTGGCACTACCCGGCATGTTCCCGATGCGGGCTGATATGTTGGTGGTAGCCAGCATTATTATCAAATACGTACTGACTACCTATCAGTTAACGAATATCACGACCTCAGCTTTCGCCTTGAAAGAAGGTCTGTTGGCCGAGTTGCTAGGCTAGTAGCGTAAGCCTTATAGCCCGCGTTTCGTATCGTTTTCGAATAGTGAAACGCGGGCTATAAAGCTTACGCTACTGGCTGCTGGCTATGCCGGCCCTACCCCCCGCCACGCGGTGAATAAAGGCCAGTTTTTCGACCACCGCCGGGCTGATGATAAAGGGATAAGAATCGGGCTGGCCCATGCTGCGGTTGAGGCTATTCATGGCGAAAGTGAGCGGCAGCCACATATTCATAATTTGATTAAAATCAGCTAGTTGATACGGGTTTTGCATGGCTGCGTGCCAGCTGGTGGGTGCGCTGGCATCGAGCGGATCGAGGCGCAGCCCGAAGGCATGGGCCGTTTGCAGCGTGTCAATAATGTGCAGGTAATGGGCCCAGGTCTCGGCCCAGTCCTCCCAAGGGTGGCTGCTGGCATAGGCGCTGATGTAGTGCTGCGGCCAGTCGGCCGGCGCGCCTTGGGCGTAGTGCCGCTGGAGCGCCTCGCCATAATCGGCGCGGTCGTCGCCGAATAGCTGCCGAAACTCGGCCAGCGGCGGCGCGTCGTCGATAAGGCGGTCCCAGTAGTAGTGACCGACTTCGTGGCGAAAGTGGCCCAGCAGCGTGCGGTAGACCTCGTTCATCGACTGCTTGGCTTGCTCGCGCTCGATGGCATCGGCCTCCGCAATATTGATGGTAATGAGGCCATTATCATGGCCTGTCATCACGCGCTGATTGGGGCCTTCGTCGGCCTTAAAGTCAAATTGCAGGCCTTCCTTGGGGTACACACTCTTGCTCACCACGGGCAGGTGCAAGCACAAGAGGCTGTACACGAGGCGGTGTTTGGCCGCCTCTAGGCTACGCCAACGGCTCAGGTAGCCCGGATGGCTCAGGTCTGGGATCGTGCGGTTGAGGGCGCAGGCGGGGCAAAAGGGGGTAGGGCTATCGGTAGGCACTAGCCAGTTGCACACGCCATGCTCATGGTTGGCGCAGTAGCTATAAGTGGAGCCCCCGGGCTCACTATGGAGGTGATAGGAGCGGCCATCGGGCGCAGCTACTAAGGGCAGCAACAATAGCCGCGTGGCCTCAAAACCCAGTGGAAACTGACATTTTTCGCAGCGGCTGTTTTCGAAGTACAGCACTTGGCCACAGTGCGTGCAAGTAAAAAGCTTCACAATAAGAAGAAGTTAAGTAGCCTGGCTCAACGGCGAGAGGCGCCAAGGGGTTGGCTAAAAAAGTGATTTTATCGAATTACGGTCATTCAGATTGAGACTGGTATTTTGAAAGGCATATTTATAAAAAATATAAGCAAGTTGATTTTTTGATCGTTTATTTAGCCCCAGCATCCGGATAATGATATGCTTTTGACGCCCTACCCCCTATTTTAACTTAGCCTCATGGTAAATCCGATTCTTTCTTCTTACCAGAACCAGCCCCAGGTGTGGGACGAGATGTTTCGGGCCGAGGGCGTGCGGGCCGAGTACCAGCACTTCGTGGCAGCCATCGAAAACCTGGCCGGTGCCGAAATGACCCGCAAGGACGAGTTGGCCAAAAAACTCTTTATGAGCCAAGGCATTACCTTCACGGTATACAGCAGCGGCGAGGGGATTGAGAAGATTTTTCCGTTCGATATCATTCCGCGCATTATCTCCAACAGCGAGTGGCTGCGCATCGAGGCGGGCATCAAGCAGCGGCTAAAGGCACTCAATATCTTTTTGAAAGATATTTACCATCAGCAGTTTATCATCAAAGATGGGGTAGTACCGGCGGCGCTGGTGTATTCGTGCCCGCAGTTTTTGCGCGAGATGATGAATGTGGACGTGCCCCACGATGTGTATACCCACGTGGCGGGCGTGGACCTTATTCGGGACCACGACGGCGAGTTTTACGTGCTCGAAGACAACCTGCGTACGCCCTCCGGCGTGTCGTATATGCTAGAGAATCGGAGCATTACGTACCGCATCTTTCCCGACTTGCTACCCAAGAGCAACGTGCTGCCGGTGAAAGACTACCCTGGCCTGCTCTACCGCAACCTGCTGGCCCTGGCCGACCGCCAAACAAGCGACCCCACAGTGGTGCTGCTGTCGCCGGGCATTTACAACTCGGCTTACTTTGAGCACAGCACGCTGGCGCGGCTCATGGGCATCGAGCTAGTCGAAGGCCGCGACTTGCTGGTGCACAACCACTTCGTGTACATGAAAACTACGCGCGGGCTGCAAAAAGTGGACGTTATTTACCGCCGCGTCGATGATGAGTTCTTGGACCCGCTGGCGTTTCGGCCCGATAGCGCGCTGGGTGTGCCAGGCCTCTACTGGGCGTATCGCAAGGGCAATGTGGCAATAGTGAACGCCATGGGCAACGGCGTGGCCGACGACAAGGCCGTGTACTGCTACGTGCCCGACATGATTCGCTACTACCTCAACGAGGAGCCGATTCTGAAAAACGTGCCCACCTATCAGCTCGGCAATCCGGAGCATCGCGAATTGGTTTTCAGCCAGATGGACAAGATGGTAATTAAGCGCACCAACGAGAGCGGCGGCTACGGCATGCTCATCGGCAGCGCGGCCACCGAGCAGGAAATGGACGACTTCCGCACTGCCATCACCGCCGACCCGCGCAGCTTCATCGCGCAGCCTATCATCAGTCTTTCTTCCACGCCCTGCTACATCGACGGCAAGCTGCAACCGCGCCGCATCGACCTGCGGCCGTTTGCGCTCTGTGGTCCCAGCGGCATCGATATTGTGCCGGGCGGCCTCACACGGGTAGCCCTACGTGAGGGTTCTTTGATTGTGAATTCGTCGCAAGGGGGGGGTAGCAAAGACACTTGGGTGCTGGGAGCCTAAATAATTCCATAGCTGTCGTGGCGTGCCTGCGAAGCCATCGTGCCGCAACAGTTCATTTGGTGTCATCTAGCGGCAGTTATTTCGCAGATTTACCTTGACAAACGGCTTTTTATTGACCGAATAGTAATCGATAAGTGAAAAAATGCTAAGCAGAGTTGCCGATACTATCTACTGGCTGGCCCGCTACATGGAGCGCACCCAGACCATGCTACAGGTCATTCGTATTCAATACATTGCCTCGCAAGACGAGCCTCATTACTGGGGCTGGCAGCCGCTGCTGTACACCTACGGCGACCTCAGCGAGAAGGAGGTGGCCAAGCGGGCGCCGCACACGCCGCAGGTACTCTACCACTTGCTGTTTGACCGCGACAATGCGGCCTCGGTGTACCGCAATATTGTGCAGGGCCGCGAAAATGCCCGCGCCGTGCAAGACCACATTACCAAGGAAGTGTGGCAAAGCCTGAACGACTACTACCACCTCATTCGAAACGATGCGCTGGCCCACCAAACGCTGGGCGAAGACCCGGTATCGGGCATGGATAACCTATTGCAGCAAAGCATCTTGTACGTAGGCACCGTAGAAAACACGATGCCGCGCGACGAGGGCTATATCTTTCTGCGGCTGGGTAAGTTTTTGGAGCGCGCCCTGCAAACGGTGGACTTGCTGCGCCTCAACCAGCACCTGTTTGAGGAAGCCTCCAGCGCCAGTAGTCACGAGCTGCGCTACCTGCTGTATAGTCTGCTCGGCTACGAGCTGTATGTAAAGACTTACCAGGGTGATTTTGAGGCTGGTAACGTACTGGAACTAGTGCTGTATAGCCTCGATTTTCCGCACTCGCTGCTCTATAGCCTGGGCCAGCTGCTGAGCTACTGCGAGCGCCTCAAAGACAAAAGCCGGCCCGAAAGCTATGAGCAGCTGCGCTTCCTCATTGGCAAGGCACGCACTACGGTGGCCTACAGCAGCTTGCGCGCCCAAAAAACTGAGGGCTTAGAGAATTTTCTAACTCAGGTACGTAGCGAATTGCTGGCCATCACGTCGGCTCTCAGCACTTCGTATTTTAGTTAACAGGGCGCAAAAAACAGGGCGCAATTCATGCCCTGGCTGCTTCATCGCGCACTGTTTTTTGCTCATTGCTTTTTAGATTATGTCTTCCTATAAAATTCAGCACCGCACCCGCTACGTGTACGCCGCGCCGGTTATCGATTGTGCCAACCAGCTGATGATATACCCGCTGCCCGATGAGCGACTGACCGTGAAGAGCCACGCCGTCAGCATCACGCAGCACCCGGAAGTAGCGTTGTTCACCGATTATTTTGGCAACCAGGTAGGCGTGTTTTCCCTCATTCAGCCGCACACCGAGCTGATTATTGACTCGCTGGCCGAAGTTGAAACTCACGCCATTCAGTTTCCGATGGATGCAGAAACCGCCGACGAGCAGTGGGCCAGTATGGCTGAGCTGCGCGCCGACGGGGCCTTTATGGATTTTTTGCGTGCGCCGCACTGCGACATCGAAGCCGAGCTGCGCGAGGCCCTGGGCGGCATCGTTACCTACGGCGCCAAGCCGCTCAAGCAGGCGCTCGAACTATCGGAGTACGTGCACGATAACATCCAGTATCAGCAAGGCGTAACGAGCGTAGAAACGCCGGTGGAAGATATTTGGCGGCTGCGTGCCGGCGTGTGCCAGGATTTTGCGCACCTGCTGCTACACTTGCTGCGCCTCAACGGCTTGGCCGCCCGCTACGTGAGCGGCTACGTGTGCCCCCGTGAGGAGGGCGTGCGCGGAGCCGGTGCCACCCACGCCTGGGTCGAGGTCTACATCCCGTTTTACGGCTGGCTGGGGCTCGACCCTACTAATAATTGCATCGTCAACGATGGGCACGTGCGCATGGCTATCGGCCGCAATTTTGCCGACTGCACGCCCGTGAAAGGCACTTACAAAGGCACTGGTGCCCACACCCTGGAAGTGTCGGTGCACATCGAAAATGGCCAGCCCATTCCGGGCAATGAGCCGTCAGACCAGCCTACCTATGTGCAGCAATCCCCTACCCCCGCCGCGCCCGTCAACTCCTACCGCAAGTACCTGGACTGGGAGCAGCAGCAACAACAGCAGCAACAGTAACTAGCAAAATTGCAGGTCATACTTCGACAAGCTCAGCATGACCTGCAATTTTTTATCTTTTACTCACTTAGGCAAAAAAGTGGCTGTTCACCAACGCCTTACGGCTTCTCTTTAAACAGTATAGGTACTGTAAAGCTCACCGCCACATCGTGGCCCGACTGCTTGCCCGGCACGAAGCGCGGCAGCTTTTCGATGGCGGCTAGCAAGGCTGCGTCATAAGTAGGAGCGAGGCTCTTCACGATTTTCGCATCGGTCACATTACCGTTGGCAGTCACCGTAAAGCTGGCGAAGACTCTACCCTCCTGGTGCGGCCCGGTGGGATACACGAAGTTATCCAGAATCTGCTGCACGATGGGGGCCATACCAGGCTTACCGGGCAGCGCCGGCATTTGATCAGCGTATGCATAAACTTTTTGGCCGCTACTGGTCGTAAGTTGTGGAGAAGCTGACGGTATCGGCACTCGCGTGATAGTCACAACATCCTGACCTGGTTTAGCCCCATAAGTGATATTGACCTGCTGCGTAGTACCCGGCTCAAACTTGCCACCTGTTCGCATAGAGTCCTCCCGCTCAGCCAGATGTCTTTTACGACTGATATCATCTTGCCAAGCTTTTTGCTGCGCCTCATCAGGCACTGGCGTTACTTCTGGCGTTACTTGAGCTAGCGCCGCGTGGCTACCGAGAAAGAACAACCCACCTAGGACAGGCAACACAAGCCACTGCTTCCAGCGGCGCACGGGAATTTGATTCTGCAACATGGCAATTCGGGTTAGGGTGAAGGAAAATGTGAAGGGCTGAAGCAACGCAGTGTAGCTGCCGCGCGCCGCGCCGCGCAGGGCTAGCCGGGCCAGCAAGGCGGAATAGGGCACGGCAGTTTCGGTAGGTGCGAGGGGGGTAGGGAGGTAGGCCGCAGCCTGGTCGGCCAGCAGCTCGTGGGTGAGGCGCAGGTCCGGCAGCAGCAGGTGGGCAAAGGGATTGGGCCACAGCACGGCCCGCCACAGCTCCAGCCACAGCACGTCGAGGCTGTGGCCCTGGCGCACGTGGGCCAGTTCGTGCACGAGCACCGAGGTAGCCTCGGCGGGCGCAAGGCCGGCCGTTTCATCCCAAAAAATAGTGCGGCCGAAAGAGCTGGTCGGCAGCTGCCCGCCCGTGTAGGCCACGGTGTAGCCGGGCCGGGCTTCGCGCGGTAGCCGGCGGGTGGCCTGGTGCAGCCGCCAGGCTTGGTAAGCCAGTCGGCCCAGCGCCAGCCCTACCCCCATCGCATACACCCAAATCACCCAACTCCAACTAGCGCTGCCCACTGCCGCCACGGGCGTAGCAACCGGCAAAGTTGGCAGCAGCACAGGGGGTAGGGCCACGCTGGGCGCGTCGTGGGCTACCAGCCAGGTAGGCAACGACGGCAGCGGCAGTAGCGGCAACCCGGCCGCCAGCAGCGGAGCCAGCAGCAGCAAGGCGCGGTTGTAGCCAAAGCAGCGCTCGCGGCGCAGCGCCAGCCGGTATACTAACCACAGTGTGCCCAGCGGTAGCAGCGTGCTACCCAGCCAAACCAGCAAAAAAGAAGCATCCATACGCAGAGGTGAGAAGAGGGTGGGAAGAAGGAGTGGCTACCTTACTAGCGGTCAGCCACTTTTCGCTTATCAGTCAAATACTTTGTGCTCGTGCGGTGGCCAAAGCGGTAGGCCTGCACGCTGTCGAGGGTACCGGCTGGCGAGTAGAACTGCCACTCGCCCAGCCAGTAGAAGTGCGCGCCTCCGGGCTCATCCACGGTGCGGGCCCGGCCGCGGCGGGCCACCCGGCCGCCAGGGTAGTAGTAGGTAATATCGCTGAACCCGTGGCGGCGGTAGCGTTCCTGGCGCTGCAACTCGCCGGCTTGTGCGTAGTAGCGCCAGCGGCCCACCGCTTGGCCATGCCGGTAGCGGCTGCGCGTGAAAAGCTGCGTGCGGGCATCGTCGTAGTAGGTGCGGTAGCGGCCCTGGCGCTGGCCGCGCCGGTCGGTGCGCTCGGCCAGCCGGGTGCTGGTGCAGGCCGCAGCCAGCGCGCATAGCAGGAGGAAAAGCAGTGGCGGACGCATCGGCGCGGAGACTTGGCTTAGTGGTTTTTGCCTTCGGTTTCCGCGTCGGGGTCGGGGGTAAGGTCGTCGAGCTGTGCCTGGCGCAGCAGGGCATCGAGCTGGGTGGCGTCGAGGATTTCGTCTTGGGCAAAGAAGGAAACCAGCTGGCTAAACGAGCCGCCGAAGTAGCCACGCAGCAGCTTGCGCAGCGAAAAGCGCCGGTAGTCGTCTTGGGCCACCAGGGCGTGATAGCGATAGCCGCGCCCCACCGGCTCGTAGCCCACGAAGCCTTTTTGCTCCAAAATGCGCACAATGGTGCTCACCGTGGTAAGCGCGGGCAACGGTGCCGGCAGCGCTTCGCGCAGGTCCTTGACGTAGCTGGGGCCGCGCTGCCACAGCAGCTGCATCAGCTGCTCTTCGGCACGGGTGAGTTCGGGGAAAGGCGGCTGCATAACGAGCTAGGTGAATTGACAAAACGAAGTACGGGGTTTTTCAACGTAAAATTTAGTTTATAACTAAAAAATACGTTTAATATTCGCAACTGCTTAATTTACAGTGTTAAATTTTATGAAGGAGTCATGCATTCGCTGGCCATGGTGCGCCTTTGCTACAGCTGCGCCGGCGGGGACGGTAGGTTTGTGGCTCGCTACACCCTTTGCTACCCCCCTCACGCGCCATGACTATTCCGTACCAGCAGCTTTTCACTTTTGCCGAGCAGGTTTTTTTGGCCATGGGCTGCCCGCCCGCCGATGCCACGCTGGCCACCGAAACCCTGCTTTCGGCCGACCTGCGGGGGGTAGACTCGCACGGCGTGGCGCGGCTGAGCGGCTACGTGCGCCTCTGGGAAGCGGGCCGCATCAACCCTACCCCCCGCGTGGGCGTCACCTACGAAACGCCGAGTACGGCCGTGGTCGATGGCGACGGCGGTCTGGGCCTGGTGGTGGGCCCCAAGGCGATGCGCGTGGCCATGCAAAAAGCCGCGCTGGTGGGCACTGGCTGGGTATCGGTCAAGAATTCCAACCACTTCGGTATTGCGGGCTACCATGCCATGCTGCCCCTGGCCCAGGACATGATTGGCATTGCTATGACCAACGCCTCGCCGCTGGTAGCGCCCACGTATTCGCTCGATAGGCTCTTGGGCACCAACCCGATAGCCGTGGCCGTGCCGGCCGGCGAGCAGCCCGACTTCGTGCTCGACATGGCCACCACTACGGCCGCCAACGGCAAGCTCGAAATTGCGCAGCGCAAGCATCTGCCCATCCCCGAAGGGTGGGCACAGGATGCGGCCGGCCAGCCCAGCACCGACGCCAACGCCGTGAAAAACGGCGGCGCTTTGCAGCCGCTGGGCGGGGCCACGGGCTCGCACAAGGGCTACGGCTTGGGCGCGGTGGTCGATATTTTTTCGGCCGTACTGAGCGGGGCCAACTATGGGCCGTGGGTGCCGCCATTCGTGGCGTTTCTGCAGCCGCCGGCCGACCCAGTGGGCCAGGGCCTGGGTCACTTTTTTGGGGCGATGCGCGTCGATGCTTTTCGGCCCGCCGACGAGTTTAAAGCACACATGGACAACTGGATAACAACCTTCCGCCAGGCCAAAGCGGTGAAGGGGAAGCAGGTGCTCATTCCTGGCGACCCCGAGCGAGATATGGCCGCGCACCGGCTGCTCGAAGGCATTCCGCTGCTCGACGCCGTGGTGCAGGATTTAGAAAAGACCGGTGCCAAATTCGGCGTCACGCTGTAGCGCTTTTGGCTGTCACACTTCTTATTACGAATTGGCGTGCAAGCAGGGAGCGGGCAACACCGGGCGGAGGCAAGCCCCACTCCTTACTTCGCAAGGCGGAGGACTAACGGTTGACAGGCTTTGAGGCAACCACCTGCACTAGTAGCACCCAGCCCACAGCGGCGCCCCAGCCAGCCAAGACATCAGACGGATTGTGTACGCCCAGGTACATGCGCGCCCCGCCTACGGCCAGCGCAAACAGCGGCGCCAGCGCCCAGGCCCGCCGGTGGCGCGGCAGCACAAAAAACAGCGCTGCTGCCAGCGCTGCCGTGTCCATGGCGTGGCCGCTGGGAAAGCTGAACGTGTGCTCGGGCCGCAGGCTGGCCCACAGCGCCGGCCGGGGCCGAGCCACCGTGTACTTTATGGCTTGCGTGAGCAGCATGGAGCCGCCCAGCCCAGCCACAAACAACCAGGCAGCGCGGCACTCGCCAGCCCGCCACAACGCCGCAGTGGTGAGCACGCCCGTAGCTATCATGGGGCCAGTATTGCCCACGACGGTGAAGAAAACCGCGGCCTGGTCGAGCGCTGGGGTGGCGTGGCGGTGCAGCGCCAGCAGCAGGGGCGCGTCGAAGGGTGCCTGGCCAGCGCGCAGCACCAGCGCCGCCATGCTACCAAATATGCCCCAGGCCAGTGCGGCCGGCAGCCACAAGCGGCGGCGAGAAGAAACAACGGCCATAGCAAGCGGATAAGAATGCGCCTGCATACGCAAAACTGCCGCCTGCAGTGGCCACACGGCTACCAGCTTTATTTTGCTCACTTAGTTTACTCTACTATGCAGCCTTTCCTTACCCCTCGCTTGCTATTGCGCCCGCTTGCGGTAGCCGATGCGCCCGGCTTGTTTGCGCTCGATAGTGACCCAGCTGTGCAGCGCTACCTGGGCGGCATTGGGGGGCCGCGCCCAGCCAGTGTGGCCGACAGCGTGGCTCAACTCCAGCGCAGCGAGGCGCAGTACGCAGCTGGCGAGCTGGGCCGCTGGGCGGTGGTGCTGCGCGCCACTGGCGAGTTTGTAGGCTGGGCCGGCCTGAAACGGGTAGCTGGGCCGGTAAAGGACGAGCACGATTTTTACGACATTGGCTACCGCCTGCTGCCGCGCTACTGGGGGCAGGGCTACGGCTACGAGGCGGCGCAGGCGTGGCTGGCCTGTGCTTTCGGTCCGCTGGGCTTGCCTCGTGTGTGTGCCTACGCCGATGTGCGCAACGCGGGCTCGCGGCGCATACTGGAGAAGATAGGGCTAGCCCCAGGGCCTATTTTTGTGGAGAACGGCACCCGCTGCGCCTGGTACGAAGCCCGCCACCCGACGCCGGCGTAAGTTGCCCCCTCCCACTCTTAGCGCTTCCTTCATGCGAAAGCTTTTTGGCCTGCTGCTGGCGCTGGCCGCTTGCTCGCCCGCCGCGCCTACCACGCCGCCCGACGTCGCTATTCCGGCCGACTGCCGGCCGGCCGCGCCCTTCACCATCCAGCACCCGGCCTGGGCCACCAACGCCAGCCTTTACCAGGTGAATGTGCGCCAATACACACCCGAAGGCACCTTTCGGGCGTTCGAAAAGCACTTGCCGCGCCTGCAAAAAATGGGGGTAGGGATACTGTGGCTGATGCCGGTGCAGCCCATTGGCGAAGCCAAGCGCAAGGGTAAGCTCGGCAGCCAGTACTCGGTGCGCGACTACCGCACGGTAAATCCTGAGTTTGGCTCGCTGGCCGATTTGCAGCACCTTATCCAGGAGGCGCACCGGCTGGGCATGCACGTTATCCTCGACTGGGTGGCCAACCACACGAGCTGGGACAGCCAGCTGAGCCAGCAGCACCCCGACTGGTTTACGAAGGACGCGAAGGGCAATTTTCAGCCGCCTGTGGCCGACTGGCAGGATGTAATCGACCTCGACTACTCGCAGCCCGGCCTGCGCCAGTACATGACCCAGAGCATGGAATATTGGGTGAAGGACATAGGCTTCGACGGCTTTCGGTGCGACGTGGCCGGGCTGGTGCCCACCGATTTTTGGAACGACACCCGGGCGACGCTCGAAAAAATCAAGCCCGTGTTTATGCTCGCCGAGTGGGACGAACTGCACGACCCGCCCTTCCTGAAAAAAGGCGCGTTTACGCCCAATACCCACCTGCTGGAAAAGGCATTTGACGCCACCTACGCGCTCAAGCTGCACTACTTGCTCGACAGCGTGGCGCAGGGCAAGCGGCCGGTGGCGGCCCTACCCCCCTACTTTGCCGCCGAGCGCCGCAAGTATCCGGCCGGGGTGTATTTGATGAATTTCACGTCGTCGCACGATGTCAACAGCTGGGATAACCCGGAGGGCGTGCGCCTCGGGGCCAATGCCCAGGCGCTGGCCGTGCTCACGGCGCTGGTGCCGGGTATTCCGCTGGTTTACAGCGGGCAGGAAGCCGCTTCGACCAAAAAGCTGCGCTTCTTCGACAAGGATACCATTCAGTGGCAAGACTACCGGCTAAATGCGTTCTACGCCGCGCTGCTGCTCCTCAAGCAGCATAGCCCGGCGCTGCGCAATGGCGATGCCTGCGCCACCTTTACCATCCTGCCCGCGCCGGCCGACTGCTTTGTTTTTGAGCGCGCTAGCGGCGATGGCCAGGCCAAAGTGTGGGTGGCCATCAACCTGGGTGCGCGGCCCCAAACCCTACCCCGCCCGGCCGAGCTGGTCACCGACGCATTTGCCGATGTAGGCGCGCCGCTCGAAGGCCCTACCCTACCCGTGCCGGCCCACGGCTGGCGCGTGCTCAGCACCAAGAAACCGTAACTTGCTCCGGCGCAGCTGCTTCCGTATTTCATCCGCTGCCTCCCTTTTTCTATGAAACAACTTCTGCTTTTGTGGCTACTGGCCGGCGCTACGCTGGCGCGGGCGCAAACCGTTACTAATAATGCCGTTGTAATCGGGCGCGTCGATAGCGTGACTTCGGCGGTGCTAAAGGAGAAGCGCAAAATCTGGGTGTATGTGCCGGCCAGCGCCCACAGCCCGACGTATCTGCCGCAGCGCTACCCGGTGCTGTACCTGCTCGATGGCGATGCGCATTTTGCCTCCGTGATGAGCATGGTGCAGCAGCTAAGCACGGTCAACGGCAACACGGTGTGCCCGGAGATGATAGTGGTGGGCATTCCCAACACAGAGCGCAGCCGCGACCTTACGCCCACATATGCGGCCAGCGCGGGCCCACCGGGCAGCAACGGGGGAGGCGAAAGCTTCACCGCTTTTTTGGAAAAAGAGCTGATTCCGTACGTGGATGCCCACTACCCCACCCCCCACCGCACCTTTATCGGCCACTCGCTCGGCGGCCTGCTCGTGCTGAACACGCTGCTGCACCACCCCAGCTTGTTTGACAACTACGTGGCCCTCGACCCTAGTATATGGTGGGATGGGCAAAAGCTGCTGCGGGAGGCCCCTAGCCTACTGGCCCAGCCCCAGTTTGCGGGCCGGTCGCTGTTCGTGGGCATTGCCAATACGATGCCGACTAGCTTCGACACGGTGCAGGTGCGGAAAGACACTTCCTCAGCCACCGATTTTATGCGCTCCAAGCTGACTTTACGCGATGAGCTGGCCCGCCACCCCCACAACGGCTTGCGCGTCGTGGCCAAGTACTATCCTAACGATACCCACAGCTCGGTGCCGCTACCCGCCACCTACGACGCGCTCCGCTTCCTATTCCAAGCCTACGCCCCTTCGCCGTCGGCCATAGTTGATTTGTTTGAGCCCGGCTTAGTAACCAATCCCGCCGCTTTTGTAGAGGCACACTACCAGCGCGCCTCGGCAGCAATGGGCTACCCGGTGCTGCCGCCTGAGCCGATGGTGCACGACCTCGCCTACTACCTGCTCCAGAGCAAGCAGGCGACCCAAGCCCTGGCCATGTTTCAGCTGAATGCACGTACTTATCCGGCCAGTTTCAGCGCCCACGACAGCCTGGGTGACTACTACAGCGCCCAGGGCCAGCCTACCCTAGCGGCCGCGGCTTATACCAAAGCCTTGCGGCTGAAAGACACCCCCGCTACCCGGCAGAAACTCAGCAAGCTCCGGGCAAAAAAGTGAGTGCGCCGGCCGGCAACCCCTGGCCCGCCGGGCGTATTTTTCAGTTTGCTACCCCCTCCCGCTCGTATGAGGGCCGAAACGCGCGCCGTACTGGGTGCGCTCTTGCCCTATGACCGACCATCCGCTTGCTTCCGCTTTTACGGTGCGCCACCCCGAGTGGGCCGCCAACGCGACCATTTACGAGGTAAACCTTCGCAACTACACGCCGGAGGGCACTTTCCGGGCCTTTGAGGCACACTTGCCGCGCCTGGCCAAGATGGGCGTAGTCATCGTGTGGCTGATGCCGATTCACCCCATCGGGGGGGTAGGGCGCAAGGGTTCGCTGGGCTCGCCTTATGCCGTGCAAGACTACTTTGGCGTGAGCGAAGAGTTTGGGACGCTCGACGACCTAAAGCACCTCGTGCAAACGGCCCATGACCTGGGCCTGCGCGTTATCCTCGACTGGGTGGCCAACCACACGAGCCGCGACAATGCGCTCATCGCTGAGCACCCCACCTGGTACCAGCACGATGCCGAGGGCCAGCTGGTGCCGCCCGTAGCCGACTGGACCGATGTGGTGGCCCTCGATTACACCAACCGCGACCTGCGCGCCTACATGATAGAGGCCCTGTGCTACTGGGTGCGCGAGGCTGACCTCGACGGTTACCGCTGCGACGTGGCAGGCCTAGTGCCCACCGATTTTTGGGACGAGGCCCGGCCGGCGCTGGAGGCTGTCAAGCCCGTGTTTATGCTGGCCGAGTGGGACGAGCTGTACCCTTCGGGTGGGCTGACCTGGGAGGAATTTAACTCCGATACGCACTTGCTGGAGCGGGCGTTTGACATGACGTTTGGCCTGCGCCTGCACTACCTGCTCGACCACATTGCCGAGGGCAAAGCCACGCTGGCCGATATTGATACCTACCTGGCCGCCGAGCGCGAAAAATACCCGCCCACGGTGTATTTGATGCACTTTACCAGCAACCACGACGTAAACTCCTGGGACGGTACTGAGTACGAGCGCCTCGGCCCGCTGGCCCTACCCTTCGCCGTACTCGCCGCTTTGCTGCCGGGCATGCCGATGCTCTACAGCGGCCAGGAAGCGGGCCTGAGTCGCCGGCTCGCCTTCTTCGAGCGCGACACCATCGACTGGGCCGGCTACCCGCTGCAAGACTTCTATACCAAGCTCTTGCAGCTCAAAAAGCGCCATCCGGCGCTGCGCAACGGCGACGCGGCCAGCCAGTTTCAGCGCCTCAACGGGCCTGCTGGGCTCTACGGCTTCGTGCGCGAGAAGAATGGCTCGGCGGTAATCGTGCTTATCAACGCCACGGCCGAGCCGCTGCTACTGCCGGGGCAGAAAACGGTTGTTAATCCGCAAAAAGGCTTGTTCGACGTGTTCAGCGGCGAAGCTTGTACCCTGGCGCAGGCCAAGGCGCGCACCGTGCCCGCCCACGGCTGGCGCGTGCTGCGCACCCGCGACTAAACACGTAAAGTAGCT
>Ga0160428_1000198_pt1 | contig 75392 bp, 52 predicted proteins | sample SolpanmetagenomM_FD_108198 | JGI IMG/M metagenome (GOLD analysis project Ga0160428, IMG submission 108198) | Solar panel surface microbial communities from Lawrence Berkeley National Laboratory, California, USA - M | ecosystem: Engineered > Built environment > Solar panel > Unclassified ... | reverse complement strand
TGGCCGCGCTGCACGAGCGCGGTTTCGGGCTTGAGGAAGATGACCGGGGCCGTGGGCACCTCGTTTTGCAGCTCGGCAATGTGGTCGGCGTAGTTGCGGCCGATGCAGATAATTTTCATGACGGAAGACGATGGAATAAGCAGAAGGGGCGAGGCTGGCTAGCCGGCGCCGGGGGCCGGCGCGCAGCATAGCGCGGCCCAGCACCACAAAGTAAACATTTCCCCCGCCCCGTTGCGTATAGGCAGCACGGGCGGGCCAGCCAATCGGGCGGCCCGCAGCCGCTGGCTAGCCCGGTTACCCACTCTCTTTCTAAACCTTACCAAGCACTTTTCATGTTCAAGAAACTCCTACTAGCCAGCAGCCTGCTGCTCGCCGCCGGCTGCACTACGGTGCCCATCACGGGCCGCCGCCAGCTCAGCCTGGTGTCAGACGACGCGATGAATTCGCTGGCCATGACGCAGTATAAAGAGACGCTGGGCACCGCCAAGCTCTCGACCAATGCCGCCGACGTGGCCATGGTGCGCCGCGTGGGCCAGCGCGTAGCCGCCGCCGTAGAGCAGTATTTCAAGCAGCAGGGCCAGAGCAACCAGCTCGAAGGCTACCAGTGGGAATTCAACCTCATCGACGACCCCAAAACGGTGAACGCCTGGTGCATGCCCGGCGGCAAGGTGGCCGTGTACTCGGGCATCCTGCCCCTCACGCGCGACGAAAACGGCTTGGCCGTGGTGCTGGGCCACGAGATTTCGCACGCTGTGGCCAAGCACGGCGCCGAGCGCATGAGCGACCAGCTAGCCGCCCAGCTTGGGGGCACGGCGCTCTCCACGGCGCTGTCGCAAAACCCGACCGTCACCAAAAACCTGTTTCAGGAAGCCGTGGGCGTGGGCACGCAGGGCCTGCTGCTCAAGTTTAGCCGCCGTCAGGAAAGCGAGGCCGACCACCTGGGCCTCATTTTTATGGCAATGGCGGGCTACAATCCCGAGGGTGCCGTTCCGTTCTGGGAGCGCATGGCCGCCCAGAGCCAGAGCAACACGCCGGAGTTTCTCTCCGACCACCCCGCCGACGCCACCCGCATTGCCGACATTCAGCGCCTGCTGCCCGAGGCTATGAAATACTACAAGCCCCGCTAGCCCACGGCTGCACCGCTTGCCCAAAAAGGCGCGCTGGCTAGCCCGGCGCGCCTTTTTGCGTGGGCCACCTATGGCCAGCGCGGGGCGCGAAATCAATTTGCCGCGCTGGCTCGTATGACGCGCATATCGACCAGCCCCGCTGCCTATTATGCGTACTCTACCCCGATTGTTTGGTTTGCTGCTGCTGGGTATGCTCAGTGGCTTGCTGCTGCTCGCCTCGTGCGAAACCACGCGCCGCCGCGAATCTGCCGACCCTACCCGCGAGGCCCAGCGCCTGAGCGATGCGGCGGGCGCGTCGCTGTCGGGCTCGGCCAGCAGCCGCCAGATAATGCAGCTCGACGGCAAGGGTACGGTAAAGTACAAACTGGCGCAGTCGGTGATGGCGGCTGCGCTCATCCGGCAGTTTCACGACGGCACGGTTATCGACCGCATCATGGTGCGCAAGGCGCCCGGCAGCGAGGAGAAACAGCCCGTGTACTACCTCATTGGCATGGGCCACAACAACGGGGCCTACCGGGCGGTGGCCCTGCCCCTGCGCGGCACCGACGACAGCACCTATTACCTCACCCCCAACGCCAGCCGCTACGTGATAACGGGGGTAGGCTGCCCCAACTGCTACTTTGATTTTGAGGACGGGCACATCATTGGCACCACCTGCGACGACAACTCGGGCGGCAGCAGCTGCACCATGAAAGTGCTGGAAGCCAACGAAGTATTTGCCGCCACCCGCCCCGAGTTACCTGCTAAAGCCACCAAATGAGCACCGCCGCCAAATGGGCCCTGCGCCTGAGCTTGGCCGCCCTGGCCGTATTGCTCGCCAATGATAGCGGCCGCCCCAGCCGGCCCCGGCCCAAAGCCTAGGGCCGGTTGGCGGCGCGCTGCCGGGCCAGGGCCGGGCGCGCTGCTTCCAACTGCTGGGCTGGCTGCCGCAGGGCCAGCGCCCGGCAGTAGCAGCCGTGCAAAAACAGCGAAATAACGGAGTGCACCGTCCATACCTGCTGGTTAAACAGCAAAGAATAGTGCTGGAGCATGTAGTTGCTGAACAGCGCAATTTCGAGGTAGCCCAGAAAGTACAGGGCTAGCCCCACCGACACCCAGAACATGGGCTCGCGCCCCAGGCGGGCCACTTGGGCATCTTGCAGCAACTGCCGAAAGTACAGGGCTACCATGCCCAGTATCAGCAGGCCTTGCAGCACTTGCTGGCCGGGCTTGAACCACGCAAGGTTGGGAGCCAGCAGGCAGTCGAGAATCGTGTAGCCGATGAACAGGCCCACCAGCCAGGGCATTACTCGGTGAAAAGTGGCCGACCGCACCGCCGCCCCGTACACCAGGGCCAGCAGCACCAACTCGCCCACCGTGTAAAAAGGCATGATAAACAAGTTGTTCTGGCGATAAAACGCCATGCCCGTGGCCAGCACTTCCAGCGGCAGCTCAAACCAAGCCAGCCAGGCCAGGTAGCGCAGCGGCGGCGCCAGCCGGCGGTAGCGCCAGGCGCCAATGGCCGCCGCGCCCACAATCAGCAGCAGCGACGCGGCTGGTTCGAGAATTTGCCGGAGCGTGTGGGGAGGAGGCTGCATATAGAAAAGGCAAGAGGCCGGGCCAGGAGGCTAGCCCCCGCCCGGCCGGGGGCTACACCAGAAGCCACCGCACTAGGCCGTGACCTCGGCCGCCAGTGCGTTTAGGTCGAGCCCATCGAAGGTGCCCGAGGTCATGAGCAGCAAGTTGGTATCGGCCCACTGCTGGGCGTGCAGGAAGTCGGCCAGCGCCTGGCTATCCGTGAAAACCTGCAAATCGGGCCGCTGAAAGGCCTCCTGCACCGCCGCGGGGGCCAGCGGGGGCAGGCGCTTGTGCTCCAGCACGTGGGGGTTGAAGTAGACCACCGCCACGTCGGGCGCGTCGAAGCAGTGCGCGTACTGCGGCAGAAACGCCGGGTTGAGCGAGCTGAACGTGTGCAGCTCCAGGCAGGCTACCAGCCGCCGCTGCGGAAACTGCTGCTTGAAGGCCGTGGCCGTGGCGCGCAGCTTGCTGGGCGCGTGGGCAAAATCCTTGTACACCACCGACGTAGCGCCGGCCTGCACCAGCTCCAGCCGCCGCGCCGCGCCCTTGAAGGTGGCCACCGCCTTGTAAAAGTCCTTGCCCTTGATGCCCAGCTGCTTACACACCTCCTTGGCGGCCGAGATATTGCGCAGGTTGTGCTCGCCAAACACCTGGATGGGTACTTCCTCGTCCTTTTTGGTGATGAGGAACGTTTGGCCGTTGCGAATGACGTGCTCGTGCGGGCCGTAGCCCACGTAAGTGACATCAGGGCTACTGGGCACGGCCACGAGCTGGGTTTGCTCGTCGTCGCGGTCGTAGATGAGCACGCCAGCCTTGGGCGTCTGGCGGGCAAAAATCTCGAACTGCTCGCGGTAGATTTCCTCGGTCGGAAACACATTGATGTGGTCCCAGCTGATGCCCGAAATCACCCCGATGTGGTGCTGGTAGAGGTGAAACTTGGGCCGGCGGTCTACCGGCGACGACAAGTACTCATCGCCCTCAATGATGATAATCGGCGCCTCATCGGTAAGCTGCACCATCAAGTCAAAGCCCGCTAGCTGCGCCCCCACTGCGTAGTCGAACTTGCGGTTGTGGTAGCGCAGCACGTGCAGAATGCAGGCCGTGATGCTGGTTTTGCCGTGCGAGCCGCCGATGACCACCCGCTGCTTGTCCTTGCTGGCCTCGTAGATGTACTCGGGGAAGGAGTAGATTTTGAGGCCCAGCGCCTGGGCGCGGGCCAGCTCGGGGTTGTCGGGCCGGGCGTGCATGCCCACAATTACGGCCGAAAGCCCGGCGTGAATCTTCTCCGGAAACCAGCCCTCGGCCGCGGGCAGTACCCCGGCCGCCGCCAGGCGCGCGCGGGCCGGCTCAAAAATCTCGTCGTCCGAGCCCGTTACCTGGGCGCCGCGGCGGTGCAGCGCCAGCGCCAGATTGTGCATAATGCTGCCGCCCACGGCAATGAGGTGAATCTGTTCCAAAACGTTTTTTATGAGAATCTTACGGCAGGAAATTAGCTAGCCGGCGCGGCGCATTTGGGTCCGCACCACCGGCCGGGGCAAGGCCCTAAGCCACCCGCAGCCAGCCCGTTGGCCGGCGCGAAAGTACGGCCCGGCCTGCGCCCGGGCCTCGCCCGCTGCTCTTGCTACTGGTAGTCGATAGCTTTCTTTTCGGGCACTTATTGGTTAGCTTTGTTAGTTCGGGCACCCAGTTGCCCGGCTGCTTTTTCCCAAAGGCAGCCACCGGCGCTGTTATCTGCCTTTTGCCCAGCTTATCTGATTATGAACGACCGTATGGACGACCGCCTCAAGCAATCTGCGGCCCGCGCCGTGGCCGCCTTCCAGGGCGGCCGGGGCCAGCGCGGCCCCGTGCCCATGTCGCCCACCGGCAAGCTGCCCCCGCAGCGCCTCGAAATGGAAGCCGCCGTGCTAGGGGCCCTCATGCTGGAAAAGGATGCCCTCACCACGGTAGTGGACATCCTGAAATCGACCAGCTTCTACAAAGATGGTCACCAGCGTATCTATAAGGCCATCAGCAACTTGTTTGATAAGTCGGAGCCCATCGACCAGCTCACCGTGGTGCAGGAGCTGCGCGAGATGGGTGAGCTCGAAGCGGCCGGCGGGGTGGGCTACGTGGCTGGCCTCACCATGCACATCAACTCGGCGGCCAACATTGAGGCGCACGCCCGGGTCATTCTGGAGGCGGCCATCAAACGCGAGCTTATTCGCACGGCCACCGACATCCTGCGCGACGCCTACGAGGAAACCACCGACGTGTTCGAACTGCTCGATGCCACCGAGAAGAACATCTTCCAGGTGTCGGAAGACAACATGCGCAAGGGCGTCGACTCGATGCAGGACTTGATGGTGAAGGCCATTAAGGAGCTCGAAGAAAAGAAGCACCAGAAAGACGGTCTCACCGGTGTGCCCACCGGCTTCGCGGCCCTGGACCGCGTCACCAGCGGCTGGCAACCCTCTGACTTGGTGATTATTGCGGCGCGCCCCGGCATGGGCAAGTGCCTCGCGCTGGGTACCCGCGTGGTAATGTTCGACGGTACGTTGCGCTGCGTGGAAGACGTGCGCGAAGGCGACTTGCTGATGGGCGACAACTCGACGCCGCGCCGGGTGCTGAGCCTGGCCCGCGGCCGCGAAAACATGTACTGGGTACGCCAGAACAAGGGCGATGATTACCGGGTAAACGAGAGCCACATCCTCTCGCTCAAGCGTTCGCGCAACGAGGGCCCGCACCGCCACGGCGATGTGCTCAACATCGAAGTGCGCGACTGGCTGAAAAAAGGCCCCAAGTTTCAGTCGAACTACAAAGGCTACAAAGTGGCCGTAGAGTTTGAGGAAAAATCCGTGCCGCTCGACCCGTATTTCCTGGGCGTATGGCTCGGCGATGGGGCCAGCGGCAACTGCCGCATCACGGGCCAGGATGCCGAAATTATTGACTACCTGCATGAATACGCCGATGAGCTAGGGATGCAGGTAACCACCGGCGTGGTGGCCAACCGCTGCAACAGCTATGGCATCACGCGCGGCCGGCAGGGCGGCAGCCTCGCCGACTACTCGGTGCAGGACGAGCTGCGCCAGCTAGGGGTGCTGAATAACAAGCACATCCCGCAGGCTTACCTCGTCAACTCGACCGAGTATCGCCTGCGCTTGCTGGCTGGCCTCATCGACGCCGATGGCCACCTCGACCCGGTTAGCAATGGCTACGAAATAACCCAGAAAAACGAGGAGCTAGCCCGCCAGATTAAGTTTTTGGGCGATTCGCTGGGCTTCCGCACCTCGCTGAAAAAGAAGCGCGCCGCCATCAGCAGCATCGGCTACGAGAGCGAAGTGTGGCGTGTGCGCCTCTACGGCGACATTGAGCGGGTGCCGGTGCGCGTGGCGCGCAAGCAGGCCAAAGCGTGGGCCTCGCCCGTCGATTGGCGGATGACGGGCATCACGGTGGAGTTTGACAAGGAGGACGACTACTACGGTTTTGAAATTGACGGCAACCACCTGTTCCTGCTAGCCGATTGCACCGTGACGCACAACACCGCTTTTGTGGTGTCGGCCATGCGCAACGCGGCCGTCGATTTCAAGAAGCCGGTTGCCATTTTCTCCCTGGAAATGTCGTCGCTCCAGCTCGTCAACCGTCTGATTTCGGCCGAGGCGGAGCTGGATTCCGAAAAAATCAAGAAGGGCAACCTCGCCGACTACGAGTGGGCGCAGCTCAACCACAAAATTTCCTCGCTCTCGTCGGCCCCAATTTTTATCGACGACACACCCGCGCTCAGCATTCGGGAGCTGCGGGCTAAGTGCCGGCGCCTCAAGTCGCAGCACGATATTCAGCTCATTATCATCGACTACCTGCAGCTGATGAGCGGCAACGAGGGCGGCAAAAACGGCAACCGCGAACAGGAAATTGCCAGCATCTCGCGGGCGCTCAAGGGCATTGCCAAGGAGCTCAACATCCCGGTGATTGCGCTGTCGCAGCTCTCGCGCTCGGTGGAAACCCGCGGCGGCGACAAGAAGCCGCAGCTGAGTGACCTGCGCGAATCGGGCTCTATCGAGCAGGACGCCGACATGGTTATCTTTCTGTACCGGCCTGAGTATTATAAGATTACGGAAGACGAGATGGGCAACCCGACCCAGGGCATGGGCGAGGTTATCATTGCCAAGCACCGCAACGGCTCGCTCGAAACGGTGCAGCTCAAGTTCATCGGCCGCTTCACCAAGTTTGCCGACCTCGACGGCTTCGACGGGGGGGGCGACGCGGGCGGCTTCGGCGGTGCGCCGGCCTTCGCGTCCAACTCGTTCCCGACCAGCAGCTTCGACTCGGAGCCGGCCGGTGGGCCCGCCCCGGGCGGCGGCTTCGGGGCGCCCAATACCATCCGGCTAGGCTCGCGCATGAACGACACGCCGCCCTCGCCCACGCCGTTCCCCAAGGGCAACAGCTTTGGCGAAGAGCCGCCGTTTTAAGTTGTCTGCATTTCTCACAACGAGTTCATACTGAATGCAGTGAAGCATCTCGCTCGCATCAACTGGGAGCCGTCCCGATGATGCGAGCGAGGTGCTTCACTGCATTCAGTATGACCGTTCTTTTGCTCTTTCTGCCCGATGTCCCTAAGCGACCCCGCCCTTATCCTGCCCCTCCTTTGCGCGGCCTCGCTGCTGGCCGGCCTCATCGACGGCATGGTGGGCGGCGGCGGCCTCATTCAGCTACCTGCACTGCTGTTGCTGTTACCCGAAGTGCCGGTGCCTACGGTGCTGGGTACCGGCAAGGTGGCTAGCCTGGCGGGCACGTCGGCCTCGGCATTTCGCTACCTGCGGGGGCTAGCGGGCGTGGCCATCAACTGGCGCACGGTGGCGGTGGCAGCCGTGGTGGCGGGCTGCTTCGCGCTGCTAGGGGCGCGGGCCGTGAGCGGCCTCAACAAAGAGCTGGTGAAGCCGCTGGTACTAGCCCTGCTGGTGCTGATGGCCGCCTACACCTTCTGGCGCAAAGATTTTGGTAGCCTGCACGCGCCGCGCCTACGCGGCAGCCGTGAGCTGTGGACGGGCGTGGCGCTGGGTGCCAGCATCGGGTTCTACGACGGGTTTTTTGGGCCGGGCACGGGCAGCCTGCTGCTGTTTGCGTTCGTGGGGCTGTTTGGCTACGATTTTCTGGCGGCCTCGGCCTCGGCCAAGGTGGTGAATATTGCCACCAACCTGGCCGGGCTAGCCTACTTCATTTCGACCGGGCAAGTGCTGTATCACTACGCCCTGCCGATGGCCGCCTGCAACGTGCTGGGCTCGTGGCTAGGGGCGCGGCTGGCGCTGCGGCGCGGCACAGGCTTCGTGCGGGTGCTATTTTTGGTGGTCGTGAGCGGCTTTATTCTGAAGTTGGGCTGGGAAACCTGGCAGGCAATGCGCTAGCGGCTGGCTAGCCTCAGCCAATGAAAAAGAGCCTTCCGCTACCCGTAGCGGAAGGCTCTTTTCGCGAGTAAAGTCCAGACTTAGAACCGGTAGGCCACCGTGGTCAGGAACTGGCGGGGCGGAATGGGGTTGATGCTGTAGCGGTCATGCACCAGGAAGTTCAGCTCGTTGGTAATGTTGCTGAGCTTAGCCAGGATGGAGAAGTGCTGGTAGGCGTAGCCCACGCTCAGGTCGAGGGTGGTGAAGCCGCTCAGCGAGATGGTGCGGCTATAGTTGCCGGCCTGGCCCACAGTGTTGTTGTTGCCGCCCAGGCGCTGGCCAGTGTAGAAGGCCGAAGCCCCCAGCTTGAGGCCGCGCAGGCCGGGCCGGTCGAAGGTGTAGAAAATGGAGGCGTTGGCCGTGTGGGCGGGGTTATTGGTGAGGCGCTCGCCGCTCACGGGGCTGCCCGCGGTGGTGCCGGCGTTGGTGTAGCGGGCAAAGTTGTAGGCGTAGCCGGTGTTGAAGTAGAAGTTCTTCGAGAAGCTGCCGCTGAGGTCGAAGTCCACACCGTCGCTGGTCGTTTCGCCGGTCAGCTCCTTGATGTTGGTGTTGGCGTTGGGCTTGCCAAACTGGTCGAGGGGCGCCACCTGGGCAAAGTTGTTGTTGATGTAGCGGTACACCGTGGCGTTGGCAAACAGGCGCCCGCCGAGCAGCTCGGTCTTCACGCCGGTTTCGTACTGGTCTACTATCGAGGGCGATAGGTTTTGCAGGTAAATATCGGTGCCCGTGTTAATCAGGAAGTTGTTGGCGTAGCTGGCATACAGCGACACCACGGGCAGCGGCTGGAAGATAATGGCCGCCTTCGGCGACCACGCCTTGTCTACCTTATCGAGGGCCGCGCCGGGGCGGGTGCGCTGCTTGTCGTAGTTCTCGATGCTGGTTTGCTGCGTTTTCTGCCACGAGTAGCGCACGCCGGCTAGTACTTTTAACATGGGCGTGATGGTAATCAAATCCTGCACGTAGCCGCCAAAGCGGTACGAAGGCGAGGTGGTGCGGGCCGTATCGAGGATGCTCGGCACATCGCTACGCTCCAATTCGGGCGAGCGGTTGAGCAGGTTTATCTTATCGTAGGCCGTGCCAATCTTGCCCGAGGCATCGCGGTATTTGAAGGTGGCGCTGGTGCTGGTGATGCGCAGCGCGTCGCCGCCCACTAGTAGCTGGTGGCCCAGGAAACCGGTGTCAAACTTGCCGTTCAGGTTCAGCTGGCCGTTCCAGTCGCGCTCGCTGGTGCCCACGGCGCCTAGCGCGCGGGTGTAGTCGCCGTTGGCAGCAATGGCATTATTGGGCACGGCCAGCCCGAAGCCGTGCACGCGGGTATCCGTCACGCCGGCCAGCGCGCTCAGGCGCCACTGGTCCGAAAAGCGGTGGTTGAGCACCGCCGAGCCGCTAGCCTGGTCGGTTACGTTGTAGGCCCAGTTCGTGTTGATGAAGCGCGAGCGCGGCGTGTTAGGCAGTAGCTGGGCGTCGGTGTTCAGGTTGATGATGCCCACGCCGGCGTCGGGCGTCACGTCCGAGCGCAGGTAGTCGCCCTGCACCAGCAGGTCGGTTTTCTCGCCAAACTTGTAGAGCAGCGAGGGGTTCACGTACAAGCGCTTGGAAGTCACCACGTCGCGGAAGCTCTGGGCATTCTCATACGTGCCCACCACCCGGAACGCCAGGTTTTTGGTGAGCGGCCCGTACACGTCGATAATCGGCTTGTAGAAGTTGTAGCTGCCGGCGCGCATCTCCACCGAGCCGCCCCACTCGTAGCGCGGCTTCTTGGTTACGAGGTTGATAATCAGGCCGCCCGACACGTTGCCGTAGAGCAGCGCCGAGGCCCCCTTCAGCACTTCTACCGATTCCAGGGTGCTAGCGTCCGGAAAGCCCTGGGTATTGGTTAGCAGGCCATTCTTGAAAATGCTGCCGCCCGCCCCGCCAATGCCAATGCTTGAGCCGCGGGCCGAAAACGTCTCGGCCACGCCGCCGCGCTGCTGGGTCAGCGATACGCCGCTCACGTTGCGTAGCGCGTCGCCGAGGCGATTTATCTGCTGGTCGGCAATGACGGTGCTGCTAACCACGCCGGTGCTCTGCGGCAGGTCGAGGGGGGCTAGCCCCGCCTTGCTGGCCGTGGCCGGGCGGTTGATGACGCTGGAGCCCGTCACGATGACCTCGCTCAGGTCGGCCGCGCTTTCGCTGAGCGTGAAATCGGCCTTCGTGGCCCGGCCCGCCAGCACCGTCACGGTTTGCTGCTGCGGCTTCAGGCCCACGTACGATACCTGCAATTCGTATTCGCCCGGCTCAATGCCCGTGATGTGAAACGAGCCGTCTTCGGCCGTATTCGCCCCCTTGCCCAGCTTCGGAATCCCCACGCTCACGAAGGCGGCCGGCTGCCCGTCGCTGGTGCGAATAACGCCCCGCACCGAGCCCGGGCGCTCGTAAGTATCAGCAGTAGTAACCGAAGCAGCCGAAGCCAGCGCCTGGGTTTGGCCTACGGCCGGCACAGCAGCGCTAGTGAGTAGCAGAAAGGTGGAAAGGTGTCGCATGGGCTTATTTAGAATCGTTCAACGCAGCGCAAAGGTGTGGCTGAGTTTAGATTGATTCCAAATAGATTCTAAGGATTGACGTTGACCCGCTTAGTGCACGAAGAGTTGTTGTCTTGGATAAAGTATTGGTTTTCAATGTAAAACTCATAAAAAAAGCTCCGGACTCGGAGCTTTTTTATTTAGAATAATAGTAAATAGCCGCCCACTAGCCCATCTCCGCTGGCTCGGCTACCGGGAGGCTAGCGGGCGTTAGGTCGAAGGCTTCGGCAATGAGCTCGTACGAGCGCAGGCGGTCAGCGAAGTCAGCGGTGATGCTAGTCAGGATAAGCTCATCGACCGCGTAGGCCGCCGCCAGCTCGGTGAGCTGGGCGTGCACCTGGGCGGGCGTACCACTCACTACGCGGGCCTGGTGGTGGCGCAGGCGCGTGCGCTCCAGGGGGCCAAACTGGTAGGCGGCCGCCTCGGCGGCCGTGGGGTAGGGGCCGCGCACGCCCTGCTCGAAGCGCAGCAGCTGCATCAGCATGGCCTTGGCCAGGGCGTTGGCTTTGTCCTCGGTATCGGCGCACAGCACGAACAGCGCTACGCTGGCCGCGGGCGCCGCCAACTCGGGCGAGGGCTGAAACTGCTGGCGGTAGGCGCGCACCGCCGCCGGCCCGCCATTGGGGTTGATAAACTGCGCGAAGGTGAAGCCCATACCCAGTTGGGCGGCAAACTCGCCGCTCTGCCCGCTGCTGCTCAGCAGCCACAGCTCCGGCTGCGTCTCAATCTGCGGAATGGCCTGCACCCGCTCGTGAATGGTTTCGGGCGTGCGCTCGTCGCGCAGGTAGGCTTGCAAGTCAACGAGTTGCTCCACGAAGGCTTCTTCCTCAAACTTGTTGCTGGGGTTGAGGGCGTAGGCGGTGAGGCGGTCGGCCCCCGGCGCCCGGCCGATGCCCAGGTCGATGCGGCCAGGGTGCAGCGCTTCCAGCATCTTGAAGTTTTCGGCCACCTTCAGGGCCGAGTAGTGGGGCAGCATCACGCCGCCCGAGCCTAGCCGGATGTGCTGGGTGTGGGCGCCGAGGTGGGCCAGCAGCACCTCGGGGGTGGGGCCGGCCAGGGTGGTGGTGTTGTGGTGCTCGCTCACCCAGTAGCGGTGGTAGCCGAGGTGGTCGGCCAACTGGGCGAGCTGCGTGGTTTCTTGCAAGGCCTGGCGGGCGGTGGCGCCGGGCCGCACCGGCGACTGGTCGAGCACGCTCAGGCGCAGGGTGGGGGAGGTAGGCATAGGCTAGCGAAATAGGAAAACGAGAATCGACGGGTGAAAACATCGGCTTCCACCGCCTTGTTTCCGGCTCCGAATCCTTATCCAGTTTCGTAACTTCTTTTATGCCTACCCCCAACTCGCTCGTGCTGAACGTAGCCGACGGCACCCAGATGCACGCCTACGTGGCCCAGCCCCAAAACCCCGCCAGCGCCCCCGGCATCATCCTGTTTCAGGAGGCCTTTGGTGTGAATGGCCACATCCGCAACGTGGCCGACCGCCTGGCCGCCGCCGGCTACGTGGTGGTGGCGCCCGAGCTGTTTCACCGCACCGCCGCGCCAGGTCTCGAAATTCCGTACGCCGAGTTTGCCACCCAGGCCATGCCCCACTACGGTGCCATTACGCCCGAAGGCTTGCAGCAGGATGCCCGCGCTGCCTACGATTGGCTGCAAAGCCAGGCCAACGTGCAGAAAGACAAAATCGGCGCTATTGGCTTCTGCCTGGGTGGGCAAGTAGCCTTCGTGGCCAATGCCGCGCTGCCGCTGCAAGCTGCCGTGTCGTACTACGGCGGGGGCACCCACACCCGCACGGCCATGGCCAAAGACCTGCACGCGCCGCACCTCTTCTTCTGGGGCGGGCTCGACCAGCATATCTCCAAAGACCAAATTACGCAAGTGATTGATGCCGTGGAAGCGGCCGACAAGCCCTACATTAATACCGTCATCTCCTACGCCGACCACGGCTTTAACTGCGACGAGCGCCCGAGCTATAACGAGGAGGCGGCGGCTGAGGCGTGGGCGCTCACGCTGGCTTTCTTTAAGGAGAAGCTGGGCGCGTAGCGGGTTAAGAACGTGTTTAGAAATTTAAAAGAACGTCATGCTGAGCTTGCCGAAGCATGACGTTCTTTTAAATTTCTAAACACGTTCTAAGTATTGGTAGACTTTCAAGTTAGCTACCCGTCGGTGCCTGGGCTTTGGCTGAGGTGCCGGCGGGTTTGCTGTAGATAATGGGTTAGGTCGGGCGTGTCGGGGCCCAGCTGGTGGGCGCGCTCCAGGCTAGCCAGCGCGGGTGCGTAGGCGCCGTGCTCGAAGTGCCAGATGCCCAGGTTGCGGTGGGCGTAGGCGTTGGCCCCGTCGAGGTGTAGGCTGTGCTCGATGTCGGCCAGGCCGGCGGCGGGCTGGCCTAGCCGGAGCCGGGCCAGCCCCCGGTTGTTGTAGGCAAAGGCGGTGCAGGAATCCAGGGCAATGGCCTGGTCGAAATCGGGAATGGCCAGGGCGTATTCTTCGAGCAGGTTGTAGGCGTAGCCTCGGTTGTTGTAGGCCGCGGCATAGGGCACAGGCTGCGCCAGCAGGGCCGAGTAAACGGCCACGGCCGGGCGGTGCTGCTGGGTGAGCGAGCACAGGCTGGCCTGGTTCAGCAGGTCGTCTTCGCCAAACTCGTCGGCCAGCGTGCGCTGAAACTGCCGGCTCACGGTGAGGGCCGGCGCGTGGGCCCCGGCGTGGTAGTGGGCGCTGATGAGCCGGCGAAACAAGTCGGCCTGCCAGGCCAGCCGGCCCAGCAGCAACTCGTAGAGGCGGGCGCTTTCGGCGTAGCGCCCGGTCGCGAAGTGGGCCTCGGCGTCGGCCAGGCCGCGCTCCAGGCGCTGGTGCCGGAGCAGCTGCTGGGTTTGGAAGCCGTCGTTGTGGGTGTGGTGGCCATTGGCCAGCACTACGGCACGGCGGTGCGGCCGCAAGTTGACTACCGCGCTGCCGAGCGCGACCACAAAAAACAGCACGGGCCCGGCCTTCCACACATTGGCCGCCGCCGCAAAGCAGGTGAATGTCAAGACCAGGCCCAGCGAAGCTACCAACAGCGGCAGCAGTGGCCCGGCCAGCACCAGCAGCAGGCCCCGCCAGGCCTGGCCGCCTACCACCACCGGATACTGCGCCCGGCACAGGCCGCCGCCCAGCGCCAGCCGCAAAGGGTTGTAGCGAAAGTAAATGCGCAGCCGCCCCACCTGCCAGCGCCCGCCACCAGCGGTTTGGCCGTGCGACCCCAGGTGCACCGTGACGCGGCCCCGCTGGAGCGCCAGCGCCGCCAGGGCGTGGCCCAACTCGTGCAGCACCACCAGCCCAATGCAGCAGGCGGCCAGCACCAGCAGCAGCGCGAGCATAAAGGACAAGACTACCAGCATAGCGCCACCCAGTTATTTTGGGCACAAAGGTGCGGGCGCCGATGAGCCGGCGCAACCTTTCGGCCCCCAATTCCATAGAGAGGAGTATGAAACCAACCTCCCGCACTACTCCCTGGCTTTGGGCCGCCGGCCTGGGCATGGCCGCCCTGGCTACCACCGTTTGGCGCAACCGCCGCGGCTCGTACGAGCTGGCGGGGCGCACCGTGCTCATCACCGGCGGCTCGCGCGGGCTAGGGCTAGTGCTGGCCCGCCGCGCCGTGCGCGAAGGCGCGCGGGTAGCTATCTGCGCCCGCGACCAGCAGGAGCTGGACCGCGCCCGCCAAGACTTGCTGGGCTACGGCGGCTCCGAAGGCAGCGTGCTGGCGCTGACACGCGACCTCACCGACGCGGCCGACGTGCGCAGCCTGATAACGGAAGTGGAGGCGAAGCTCGGCGGTATCGACGTGCTCATCAACAACGCCGGCATCATCATTGGCGGCCCGCTGGAAAACATGGACACCCGCGACTTTGAGGATGCCATGAATAAGCACTTCTGGGCGCCGTTTCACGCCATGCAGGCGGTGCTGCCGGGGATGCGGCAGCGCGGCGAGGGGCGCATCATTAATATTTCGTCGTTAGGAGGCAAGGTGGCCATTCCGCACCTCACGGCCTACAGCGCCAGCAAATTTGCCCTCGTGGGCTTGTCCGAGGGCTTCCGCACCGAGTTGAATCAGCACGGCATTTACGTGACTACCGTGTGCCCCGGCCTGTTGCGCACCGGCAGCGCCCAAAACGCCGATGTGAAGGGCAACCATGAGAAAGAATACGCCTGGTTCAGCATTGCCGACGCGCTGCCCGGCTTCACGATGAGCGCCGAAGACGCGGCCCGCCGCATCTGGAATGCCGCCCGCCGTGGCGATGGCGAGCTGGTGCTGTCGCTGCCGGCTAAGCTGCTGGCTGGCTTTCACGGCATCGCGCCCGGCACTACCACCGACCTGCTGGCCTGGGTCAACCGCGCCCTGCCCGCCACCGGCGAGAGCGATGCCGCCAACGAGCGCCGCAAAGGCTACGAGAGCGAAACGCCCCTCACGCAGTCGTTCCTTACCAAGCTCAACCGCGACGAAGCAGCGCGCAACAATCAGGGGCAGGCGAAGTATTAGACGTTAGCCGACAGTAAGCATTAGCTTAAAGCCCGGTTGCTATGCTGCGTTTGCGCCGCATAACAACCGGGCTTCTAATTTGGCTAGCCTCCGCGGCTGCCGCTAAGGGGTAAGCAGCGCCGCCAACTGCCGTAGTGTAATCTCGGCCGACTTGGCATTGTAGCGGTACGTAACGAGCCGGTAGCCGGCGTCCTCGAAGCTTTGCTGGGCAATGCGCACGTCGACCAGCGTGGAAACGCCGGCATCGAGGCGCATTTGAATGAGTTTCAGGAGCCGGCGGGCGGTGGTGTAGTTCTGCTCGGCGGTATCGACCAGCACCAGGGTTTGCTCGTAGGCCAACCAGGCTTTGCGGGCGTTTACGAGGTTGTTTTGCTGCACCGTGTTGCGTTGCAGCTCGGCGGTGCGGGTGTTCACGCGGGCCACTTCTACCAGGCGCTTGTTGACGCCGCCGGTGTAGAGAGGCAGCGTGAGGCCCAGCCCGCCATAGGGGCCGTAGCTCTGGTTGAAGAGCGTGTTGCCAACCGCGTTCTGGGCGCGGTTGAAGTTGGTGCCCGCGTTCAGGCTGAGGGCCGGGTAGCGGTTGGCCTGGGCCAGGCGCGTCAGCAGCTCGTTCACGCGCACCTGGCGGTCGGCGGCCAGCAGGTCGGGATTGCGCTGCAAGGCCGTTTCGAGGTCGGCCCAGCGTAGCGAGCGGTCCACCGGAATGCTGTCTTCCACGGCAATGGGCGTGGCCAGGTCCAGGGTGAGGGCGCGCAGCAAATCGGCCTTGGCCTGCTGGGCGGCCAGCGCCTGCTGGGTCTGGGTTTGCAGCTGGGCGTTGAGGTCGAGCTCGGCCTGAAACTTGTCGGCATTGTTGGCTAGCCCCACCGATTGCCGCACCTCAATCAGGCGCAGCTTCTGGCGCGACACCTCCACCGAGGCCTCCAGCGTGCGGATGTAGCGCTGCTGCTGGGCCACGGCGTAGTACTTCAGGCTGGCATCGGCCAGAATATTCTGAATGGTCGAGTTGAGCTGCAAGGCCCCAATCTGCTCCAACTCGCCCAGCCGCTGGCGGTTGGCCACCACGTAGCCGCCGTTGTAGAGCAGGTACGAGCCGGCCAGCCCCGCCGTGTATTGCGTGCTGCGCGCCCCGGTGGCGGTGCGCGGGTCGCCCACGTTAAACTGCTGGTTGGTATTGTTAATCACCACGTTGTTGCTGGCATTCAGCCCCACCGTGGGCAGCCCGCCCGCAAAGCCCAACGTGTTTTGTAGGCGCTGCACCTCGGCGTTGTTTTGGGCAATCTGGATGTCGTAGCTGTTCTTGAGGGCCGTTTGCAGCGCCTCGTGCAGCGTGAGTACGGGCGCATTATTGCCGGCCGCTACGGCAGTGGGCGGCGGCACGGCGGGCGTGGGCGTCTGGGCCAGGCTAGCCAGGCTAAACGGAAGTAGCCCGAGGCCGATAAACAGAGATTTCATTGAAAACGAAGAACAATCGTTGTCATGCTGAACGTAGTGAAGCATCTCGCTCGCTTCGTTGGTTGCGTATCGAGGAGTGCGCCAGGCGAGATGCTTCACTGCGTTCAGCATGACAATCTTGAATATTACGCGGCTACTTCGGTAGTTTCGGGTGCGGCAACTGCTTCGGCTTCGGCCGCCGGGCGCTCCTTGGCAATGAAGGTGTAAATGGCCGGAATTACCAACAGCGTGAGCACCAGCGAAAACAGGATGCCGCCCACGATAACCGTGCCCAGCGGCTTGCGGCTGGTGCTGGCCGCGCCCAGGCTCATGGCAATGGGCAGGGCACCCAGCGCCGTGGCCAGCGAGGTCATCAAAATTGGCCGCAGGCGCTGCTGGGCCGCCAGGCGCACGGCCTCGCGCAGCGGGTGGCCCGCGTCGCGCTGGTGGTTGGCAAATTCCACAATCAGAATACCATTCTTGGTCACGAGGCCGATAAGCATAATCATCCCGATTTGCGAGAAGATGTTGAGCGTCTGACCCATTACCGCTAGGCTGAGCAGTGCGCCGGCCAGGGCCAGCGGCACCGTGAGCAGAATGGTGAGCGGGTCGCGGAAGCTCTCGAACTGCGCCGCCAGCAGCAAATAAATCAGCACCAGCGCCAGCATGAAGGCGAAGGCCGTGTTGCCCGAGCTTTCGGCAAAGTCGCGCGACGAGCCGGTGAGCGCCGTCGAGAAGCTAGCGTCCAGCTCCTTGTCGGCGATGGCCTGCATGGCGGCCACGCCGTCGCCCACCGTTTTACCCTCGGCCAGCTGGGCCGATAACGTGGCGGCTTTCAGGCGGTTGAAGTGAAAGAGCGTGCTCGGGTTCGAGTTTTCGACCTGGTGCACCACGGCCGTGAGCGGGATGCTCTCGCCGCGGCTGTTGGTGACATAGAGGCGGCTGATGTCGGTGGGCGCGCTACGCGAGTTGCGGTCCACCTGCCCAATCACCTGGTACTGCCGGCCGTTGAGTAGGAAATAGGCCATGCGCCGGCCGCCGAAGGCACCCTGCACGGCGGCCACCACGTCTTGCGTCGTCAGGCCTAAGTCACGGATTTTCAGGCGGTCAAACGTGAGCTGCACCTCGGGCTTGTTGAATTTGAGGTTGGCATCGACGTTCTGGAAGGTCGGGTCTTGCCGGGCAGCGGCCAGGAATTTAGGCAGCGCGTCCTTAATCTTGGCCAGGTCGGTGTTTTGGAGTACAAACTGCACTGGCACGCTGCTCTTGGCACCCGAGCCCACCGCAATGGTTTGCTCCTGCACCACGAAAATGCGGGCGTCGTTGAAGCGCTTGGTGTTCTTGGTGAGGTACTTGGCTATCTGGTCCTGCGAGCTTTGGCGCTGGTCGGGCGGCACCAGGCCGGCGCGCACCTGCGCGGTGTTGGCGCTGCCGCCGGCGGGCGTGCGGGCAAATACGAAGTCATTCTCGGGCACCGAGTCACGCACGAAATCGGCCACCTGGGCGCTGATTTTCTCCATCGCGTCGAAGCTCGTGCCCTCCGGCCCGGTCAGGGTCAGGCGCACGCTGCTGCGGTCCTCGATAGGCGCCAACTCGGTCGGGATGCCGCGGCCCACGAAGTAGATGATGACCGCGCAAAAGGCCACCACCACCCAGGCCAGCCCCCGCACCCGCAAAAAGGCCCCCACAATGCGCCCGTAGCCACTCTCCATGCTCTGGAAAAATGGCTCGGTTTTATCATACAGCCGGCCGTGGCCGCTGCCCTCTTTGTTCTTGTTTTCGCGGTGCAGCACCACGTTGAGCACCGGCGTGATGGTGAGCGACACAAAGGCCGAAATCAGCACCGCGCCCGCTACTACCACCCCAAACTCGCGGAACAGGCGCCCCGTGAAGCCTTCCAGAAAAATCACCGGCAGGAACACTACCGCCAGGGTCAGCGAGGTCGAGATAACGGCGAAGAAGATTTCCTTGCTGCCTTCGAGCGCCGCCTTTTTAATGTCCATGCCCTCTTCGAGCTTGCGGAAAATATTCTCCGTCACCACGATACCATCGTCCACCACCAAGCCGGTGGCCAGCACGATGCCCAGCAGCGTGAGGATATTAATGGTAAAGCCTGCCAGGTACATCACGAAAAACGTGGCAATCAGCGAAATCGGAATGTCGATGAGCGGGCGCAGGGCCGTGAGCCAGTTGCGGAAGAAGAAGAAAATCACGACTACCACCAGCCCGAAGGAGATGGCTAGGGTCTCTTCCACTTCCTCAATGGAATTGCGGACGATTTTGGTGTTGTCGGTGAGCACCCGCATCTGGATGTCCGACTTGTTTTCCTTCTGCACCTCGGCCAGGCGCTTGTTGAATTCGTCGGCGATTTCGACGTAGTTGGAGCCCGGCTGGGGCACCACGGCCAGGCCCACGGCGTAGGCGCCGTTTACCTTCCAGCTCTGCTCGTAGCTCTCGGGGCCGAGCACCACGCGGGCCACGTCGCCGAGGCGCACAATGCCTGACTTGTCCTCGCGCAGAATGAGATTGCGAAACTGCGCCTCGGTGGTGAAGCGCGCCATCGTGCGGATGGTCAACTCGGTTTGGCCGCCGTAGATTTTGCCGGCCGGCACCTCCACGTTTTCCGCGTTTAGCGCCTGCTGCACGTTCGTGAACGACACCTGGTAGGCGTCCATCTTGGCCGGGTCGAGCCACAGGCGCATGGCGTAGCGCTGCTGCCCGAAGATGTTGATGGCCGACACGCCGTTGATGGTTTGAAAGCGCTGCTGCAGGTTGTTTTCGGCAAAGTCGCTGAGGTCCATCAGGCTCTTGGTGCGGCTCTGCACGGCCAGAATGAGGATGTTGTCGGAGTTGGCGTCCGACTTCGACACCACCGGCGGGGCGTCGATATCCTGCGGCAGCGAGCGCACGCCCTGGCCCACCTTATCGCGCACGTCGGAGGCGGCGGCCTCCAAGTCCACGTCGAGGTTAAACTCAACCGTGATGTTGCTCGACCCCAGCGACGAGCTGGAGGTAATGGCCTTGATGCCCGGAATACCGTTAATCTGCTTCTCCAGCGGCTCGGTTATCTGGTTCTCGATTACGTCGGCGTTGGCGCCGGTGTAGGAGGTGCTCACGCTGATAATCGGCGGGTCGATGGCCGGGTAGTCGCGCAGGGCCAGAAACGAGAAGCCCACCCCGCCAAACAGCAGCAGCAGCAGGTTGAACACCGTGGCGAGCACCGGGCGTTTGAGGGATAGCTCGGAGATATTCATAAAGGATAATTGGCAAAGGCTGCTGTCATGCTGAGCGCAGCGGAGCGGAGTCGAAGCATCTTGGCCGCTTCATTGCAAACGCTAGGAGTTAGTTCACCAGCCAAGATGCTTCGACTTCGCTCCGCTGCGCTTGGCATGACAGACGTTTCTATCGATTCAATTTTTATTAGCCTTTCCGCGCCTTCCGCACCTTCACCGGCTTGCCGGGCTGGGTGAACAGCACGCCATTGGTCACCACCGAGTCGCCGGCCGCCAGGCCGCTCACCACGGCAATCTGGTCGGCCTGGCGGTCGCCGGTTTTTACGTCTTGCATCACGGCCTTGCCGTTTTTCACGAGCACCACCTGGTCCGACTTGTCGCCGGGCATGATGGCGTTGGTGGGCAGCACCACGCTGCGGCGGGCCGTGCCGGTGGGCACCAGCACCCTAGCAAAGGTGCCGGGGCTCACCTGCGCGCCGGCCGGCAGCAGGGCGCGCACCGTGAGGTTGCGGGTGGTTTGGTTAACCTGGCTTTCCTGGGCCTGCACGGTGGCCGGGTAGCTGCGCGGCGGGTTGCCGGCGAAGCGCACGGTCACCTTGGTGCCGGGCTGCACGATGCTGCCGTTGGCCTCGGGCAAGGTAAAATCGACCTTGAGCTTGGTATCGGCCTGCAAGGTGGCGATGATGGTGGCGGGTGTCACGTAGGCGCCCGGGCTCACCTGGCGCAGGCCCAGCACGCCGGTGAAGGGCGCCCGAATGACGGTTTTGGCAATCATGGCCTGGTTGTAGGCGGCGTCGGCCTGGTAGCTGCGCACCTGGCTCACGGCCAGGTCGTAGTCGGCCTGGTTCACGCCCTGCACTTTGAGCAGCTTCTCTAGCCGGTCCTGCGAGAGGCGCGCGACTTGCAGCTGGGCGCGGGTTTTTTGCAGCGTGGCTTGCAGGTCGGCGTCGTTGATGCGGGCGATGATGGTGCCTTTGCTTACGCGGCGGCCCTCGTTCACTTGCAGGTAAGTCAGGCGGCCGTTTACCTCGGGATGAAGCTCCACAAAGTCGTTGGCCACTACGGCGCCGTTGGCTTCGACCGAGTCGGTAACGGCGGTGGGGCTAGCCACCAGCACATCGACGAGGGCGGGGCCATTATTTTTCTTGCCATCTTTTCCGTCTTTGCCACCCTTGGCATCGTCGGTTTTAGAGTGGCAGCCGGCAAGTAAGGCCAGCGCGCCGGCCAGCACCAACGGGGCCGGGCGGGGCCAAGCCGCAGTAAAAAAGCGCATACAAAAATTATATGGAAATCAGCGGCTTAAGCTCCGCAGCAGCGGGCCGGGCTAGCCGAAGGTCGGTCAACAGCGGGCGCAAAGTTCGGGTTCAGTGCGGGCGCAAGGACGCGCTCGCCCCGGCCGGGTTGCGCCGCTGGCTAGCCCCGGCCCGTAATATTACCCTATGAAAACGCCCGCTAGCCCACCCGCCCACCAAACTACCCCCGCGCCCGAGCGCAACTACTTCGCCGATGTGCACGAGGTGGTGCGCCTCGTGCCGCCCGGCCGCGTCACGAGCTACGGCGCCGTGGCCCACTACCTGGGCGCCAAACGCGGCTCGCGGGCCGTGGGCTACGCCCTCAAAGCCTCCAACCTGGATGCCATAACCCACCAGCGCGACGCGCCCGTGCCTGCCCACCGCGTTGTGAACCGGCTGGGTCAACTCAGTGGACGCCACCACTTTCCCACGCCCACGGCCATGCAGGAGCGACTGGAAGCCGAGGGCGTGCGGGTGGAAGACGACACGGTGGTCGAGTTCAAAAAGCTGTATTGGGACCCTAGCCAGGAGCTGGGGTAGGGGCTAGTCCTTACTTTATCAGCTTGGTAACGGCCGCTGCGCCCACTGCATCTTTTACCTGGCGCAGGGGCAGCTCGGCGGCAGTACGGCACTCGAGGTAAGTAGGGGCCTCGGCGGTGGGCGTAACGGCCAGGTACACCGGCGGGCCGGTAGCGGGCAGCAGGCACACCCGCAGCGGCTGCTCGCTGGCCGGCTCAAAGGTGAGATAGTCGCCGGCGGCCAGCTCCTGGGCCGGTTGGTCGTCGGCCAGCCGGATGCGCACCGCCGGGCCTTTGTCGCCGCGCGGCCGGTACACAAACAGGTGCGTGGGCCGGCTGGAGGCGCCGGGCGTTTCGGCCAGGGTAGGGGCCTGGTCGAGGCTAGCCGTGCCGGGTAGCAAGTGCAGCGTAAACAACACCCGGCGCTCAAGCGAGGGCGAGCTGGCGGCGGCCACTAAGGCGCCCACCATCATCGCCTTGTTAAGGCGCTGGGAGTTTGCTAGCTGGCTGTATTGTGGGTCTTCGCCTACTTGGCCGTAGTAGACGAAGCCCGGGCCCTGCCGCCGCAGCCGGTAGTAGTGGTGCCAGCGCCGAAAATAATAATCCTGGCCATCGCAAAAGCCCCAGGCATCGGTTACTTGTTCAAGCTTAGTGGTTGGTAGGCGGCGGTAGATTTTGACTTCCGAGTCGCCGGCCCACTCGGTGTTCAAATAAGGATGTTTCTCCACAGTGGGCAAGCCGGGCTCACTAGGGTGGTTGGTCCAAAACTCGACGGGCGAATGATAGATGCCCGGCCGCGGCTGCACATCGGGCTGCAAGATGGGCAATTGCTCTTGCGGGTGGGCCGCCGGGGCTAGCACGAAGGCCGAGTCGAAGCTAGGCCCCGCGGGCAGCCAGGTTGCTTGGTTGCGGGCCACGGCGGCAATATCGAGCAGCAACTCTCCCAAATTGGCGGCGTGGCGCTTCGTGACGTTGGCCTTGCCGGTCGACTGCTCGTGCACTTGGGCAAAATGCGCCACCTGGCGGTACGTACTGTCGGGCTGGGGTGCGTAGAGGTCGGCGGTGCAGCCCACCACGGCCGCTTCGAACCGGCCCATGGTTTCGGCTATTTCCAGGCCAGTAATGCGTAGGACCAGGGGCACCGCGCCGGGGCCACCGGGCGCATACGTAGCAAAAAACGGTTGGAACGCCGCGCGTACCCCGGCCCGAAAGGTGGCCGGCTGCGGCAGCACGTCGCCCTGGTTCACCCAGCCCAGGCTAGCCCGCTGCCCCCGCGCATCCACAACGCGGGCAATGTATACCGGTCCCGGCGCCAGCGCGGCACGGGCAGTCGGGGCTTCCAGGTAATAAATGCCTTGGGCCGCTAGCGGGCCGCAACTCAGCCCACCAAGGGCTAGCAGCATAGAAAAACGAAATCGCATAAAAACTCCTAAGCTGCCCGCTCAAAAATAGCTTGCCAACTTGCCAGCAATAATAGCGGTTTTTTGCTATGCTACGCCGCGTTGCCCGCTACGCCGCCTGCGCCAAATGGCACTCCTTATACTTCTTGCCCGAGCCGCAGGGGCAGGGCGAGTTGCGGCCCAGCACCTTCTTTTTGGCGCGCAGCTGGCGCAGCCACTGGCGCGGGTCGAGGTGGCTGCCGTGGGCCGTCAGGGTTTGCTCGGGGTGCTGGTGCAGGGCCTGGGCCAGCAGGTCGAACAGCTCGGGGTGATGCTCCTGGAGCTTTTCGGGGCGCTCGAAAAAGTACTCGTTCACCACCGCAAAAAACTCAGCTTCGTTGGTGCCCGCGTAGGGGTCTATGTCGGAGCGGCCGGCCCGGATGGCGGCCAGCTCGCGCTGCATCACCTCGGCCCAGGCGGGGCGCAGGGCGGGCGGCAGGCCCGCGCCGGGGATGCCGTCAATCTCGCCGTCGGCCTCGTCCACGAGGTGGGCAAACTCGTGCACGCCCACGTTGTGCCGGTCCTCGGCATCGGCGAAGCCCTGCACCAGCGCGGCCCGCGAGAGGCGCATGTACTGCGAGGTCTGGAAGCGCTGCACCGACCCTAGCAGCGTGCCTTCCAAGGACTTCACTTCCTGGTTGGCCTTGGTTTCGAGCTGCCAGGCGTCGGGCACTATCAGCACCTCGTGCAGGGTGGGGTATTCCCAGCCGGGGAAGCCGAATACCGGAATAACGGCCGCCGCCGCCGTGAGTACCCGCGTGAGGTCGTCTACTTCGGTTTGAATGCCGGTGAGGCGCGTGCGGGCCAGAAACAGCTGCATGGCCTGCTCGAAGCGCGTTTTGTCGGCTCCTTCCAGGCCGTCGTAAAAGGCCACGTTTTCAGTGAGCAGGGTGCGCCAGGCGGCCGGGAAAGGGGTGGCCAGGGCTGCCTGGCGGCGGCGGGAGTCGGCGGTGAGGTAGCGGTAAAAAAAGAAGAGCAGGGCCAGCAGCGCCGCGCCGGCCAGGGTGTAGGGCAGCAGCATGGCCGCCTTAACGGCCGGGTGCGGGCCGGGGTTGGCGGGGCCGTTTGCCGTTTCATGCGCAAATTTGCGGCGCATCTACTTTTCATAGCCTTTCCCCTGCCTGCCCCGATGAACGCCGCCGACCTGAACAAAGCCCTCGTGGCCCTGATTGAGAAGAAAGCCGAGTTGCAAACGCTCACCTATGACGATGCCCGCTACGACGACGTGGAGGAAGCCCTCCACGACCTCGAAGACGACTTCAACGACGATTTCGGCCCCGACCTCGAAGCCGCGCTCGAAAAGGTGCACCTCGACCTCAAATCGGATACCGACGTGCTGCTGCCCACCGCCTACCTGCCCGCCACCGACAAGCCCCAGAAGGAAGACGGCGTGTGGATAGACTCCGAGAAATACCCCGGCCGCGTGCGCCTCGTGCTGCGCGCCAACCCGCCCCGCTTCATTCTCACCACTAGCAAAGGTCAGGAGCACGAGCTCTGGAAAGCCTAAGAATCAGCGACTAGTGCGTAAAACTAGTGGCTAATTTGCCGCAATGACAAAGCGCCCTGGCCGCCGGAGATGCTCCGGTTGCCAGGGCGCTTTGCTGGGTATTATCCCCGAAGTCATCCTGCTATGCCCTAGCGGGCGGCCAGTGTCTGCCGGGCGCCTTGTTTGGCGGTGGCCAGCGCGTCGTAGAGCTGGGTGCGCAGGGCGCGGTCCTGCTGCTGGCGGGTCTCCTCGATGTAGCGCTGGGTGGCAATCTGGCCGAACACGGTTTCGGCCACCACCACGCTCACCTCGCGCAGGCCGGCGGCCGTGGCGCGGGGGTTAAATTCGGCAATGAGCCAGGCCTGGGCCTTGGTCGGGATGGCGCCCATCTGGCGCACGTCGCCCACCCAGCCCCAAGGCTTGGCTGGGGTCGAGTGCGCCTCAAAATATTCCAGGGCAAAGCCTTGTAAGGCAATAAATTCGGTGGCGTTGGCAAAGGCGTGCCACTGCGTGATGACGCACGGCACGCTGGCATCGACCAGCACCGTGCCGTAGGGCTGCGAAAAAATAATCTGGTCGCGCACGATAGCAGAAAGAAGGCGGGTGGAAGTAGTAAAATAGTAAAAAGCCAAATACGCCAGGGTTGCCGCAGGGGTTTTGAGCGACCCGCCCGGCCAAAAAAAAGCAGCAACCCCTGGCGGAGCCGCTGCCTTTTTACGCTGCCATACTGGCGCTACATAAAGTCGCTGAGTTCCAGCCAGCGTTCGCCTTTGGCGTCAAGGTCCTTGTCCACGGCTTGCAGGCGGGCCGGCCAGTCGGTTAGCTCCTGGCGGGTACCCTGGCCGGTGGCCAGGTTGGCCACGAGCTGCTCCTTTTCTTTTTCGAGCTTGGCGATGTCTTTCTCCAACTGCTCAAATTCCTTTTTCTCGGCAAAGCTGGCGCGGCGCTTGGGCGGTGCGGCGGCGGCTACCGGGGCCGGCGCGGGGCTAGCCGCGGCTACCTTGGCGGCGGCACGGGCGGCCTTGGCAGCTTTTTCCTCGGCTTCGAGCTCGGCCAGCTCGTCGCGCTCGGCCAGGTAGTCGCGGTAATCGGTGTAGTTGCCGGGGAAGTTGAGCACGGCCCCGCCCGGCTCCAGCACGAAGAGGTGCTCGGCGAGGTTGTCGAGGAAGTACCGGTCGTGGCTCACGATGAGCAGGCAGCCGGTGAAGTGCAGCAGAAAGTCTTCCAGGATGTTGAGCGTGCCCAGGTCCAGGTCGTTGGTCGGCTCGTCAAGAATCAGGAAGTTGGGGTTTTTGACCAGCACGCGCAGCAGCTGCAAGCGGCGCTTTTCGCCGCCGCTGAGCTTGCTCACCAGCGTGTACTGCTGGGCCGGTGGAAACAGAAACAGCGTCAGGAACTGGCTGGCCGTGAGCACGTCGCCGTTGGCCAGCTCCACTACTTCGGCCACTTCCTTCACGATGTCAATCACGCGCTGGCTGGGGTCAAACTCCAACTCGGTCTGGGTGTAGTAGCCGAAGATAGTGGTCTGGCCCACATCCACGCTGCCGCTGTCGGGTTGCAGCTTGCCGGTCAGCATGTTGAGTAGCGTACTCTTGCCTGCGCCATTCGGCCCAACCAGGCCGATGCGGTCCTTTTTCTTGAACACGTAGCTGAAATCGTCCAGCACCACTTTGTCGCCAAACTTCTTGTTGAGGTGCTCGGCCTCGATAATTTTGCCGCCCTGGCGGGTGGTCTTCACGCTCAGTTCCAACTGCTGCTTGGTGAGGTTGGTGCTGGCCTTTTCCTTGGTCACGTAAAAGGCATCGATGCGCGCCTTCTGCTTGGTGCCGCGGGCCTGGGGCATGCGGCGCATCCACTCCAGCTCCTTTTTGAAGAGCTGGCGGGCCTTCTCGACCTCAATGCTTTCGCGCATTTCGCGGTCGGCCTTTTTCTCCACGAAGTAGGCGTAGTTGCCCTGGTAGCGGTACATCTGGCCCTTGTCGAGCTCCACGATTTCGTTGGCCACCTTATCCAGGAAGTACCGGTCGTGGGTCACCATCAACAGCGTGAGGCTGGGCGAGTTGAGTCGGTTTTCGAGCCACTCGATGGTAGCCAGGTCCAGGTGGTTGGTGGGCTCGTCGAGCAGCAGCACGTCGGGCTCCTCGATGAGCACGCGGGCCAGCGCCACGCGCTTGCGCTGCCCGCCCGAGAGCTTGCTCACGTTGCGCGAGAGCAACTCGCCCAGGATGCCGAGCTTGCCCAAAATCTGCTGCACCTGCGATTCGTAGTCCCAGGCGTTGAGGGCGTCCATGCGCTCCATCACCTTTTGCAGCTCGTCGGGGTCGTGGTTGGGGTCGTTGACGACGTGCTCGTAGGCTTTCACGGCGCGCAGCGTGTCGTTCTGGCTGGCGAAGATGGTTTCCTCCACCGTCAGGCTCTCATCGAACACCGGCTGCTGGCCCAGGTACGTGACCCGGATGCCCTGGCGGCGCGTCACGAGGCCCGTATCGGGCGCTTCGAGGCCAGCCAGCACCTTCATCAAGGTCGTTTTGCCGGTGCCGTTGATGCCCACAAAGGCGACGCGCTGCCCCTGTTGCAAGCCAAAGTTGAGGTTTTGAAACAGCCAGCGGTTGGCGTAATTCTTCGAGATATTCTCGGCGGAAAGCAAGTTCATAAGTACCCGTAAAGGTACGGCCTGCCGACAACGTGGGCATACGATGCCTCAAAAGGCTACATAAAGCACGATGGCGCGGGGCTTTGCCCCGTGCCGATTATCCGCAGGCCTCTGGCCTGCTACCGTTGAACGAACTAATTGCTTATCGTTCAAAGCAAATGGCCAGAGGCCCACCGATAGTCGGCACGGGGCAGAGCCCCGCGCCATCGTGCTAGCGGGTGGGATTATTTCAGCGCTGCCAGGCTCTTTTTAATGCGCATAAATGCCTCCATCAGCTTGGCATCGGCGGCGGCGGTGCTGAAGCGGATGCAATCGGGCGCGCCAAACGAGTCGCCGCCCACGGCCGACACGTGCGCGTCGCGCAGCAGGTACAGCGCCAGGTCCGACGAGTCTTTGATGACCTCACCATCGGGCGCGGTGCGTCCAAAGAAGGCCGACACGTCGGGGAAAATGTAGAACGCGCCGTCGGGCGTGGGCGTCACGAGGCCCGGGACGTCCTTTACCAGGTCCAGCACGAGGTCGCGGCGGCGGTGGTAGGCGGTCACCATCTCATCGGCTGAAGAGCGGCCGCCTTGCAGCGCGGCCAGCCCGGCGCGCTGGGCAATGGAGCAGGTGCCCGAGGTAATCTGGCTTTGCAGCTTGTCGCAGGCCGCCGCAATGGCCGGGTGCGCGGCCAGGTAGCCCAGGCGCCAGCCCGTCATGGCGTAGCCCTTCGAGAAGCCGTTGATGGTGATAACCTGGTTTTTCACGGCATCGAACTGCGCCAGGCTCACGTGCTCGCCGGTGAAGTTGATGTACTCGTAAATCTCGTCGGCGATGGCGAAAATGCCGGGGTGGCGGGCCAGTACTTCGGCAATGGCCCCGAGCTCGGCGCGGCTGAACACGGCGCCCGTGGGGTTGCAGGGCGAGGAATACATCACAGCCTTGGTGCGCGGCGTGATGGCGGCCTCAAATTCGGCGGCGGTCACCTTATAGTCGTTTTCGAGCGAGCCCATGATGGGCACGGCCACGCCCTCGGCCAGCTCAATCTGCGCGGCGTAGCTTACCCAGTAGGGCGAAAAAATGATGACTTCGTCGCCGGGGTTCACCAAGGTCATGATGATGTTGCTGAGCGCCTGCTTGGCGCCGGTGCTCACCACAATCTGGTTGGGGGCGTAGGTCAACTGGTTTTCCTTCAGCAGCTTATCGCAGATGGCCTGGCGCAGGTCGAGGTAGCCGGGTACCGGGGTGTAAAAGGTAAAGCCGTCGTCAATTGCCTTCTTGGCGGCGTCCTTGATGTACTGCGGGGTCTGAAAATCGGGCTCGCCGAAGCTCAGGTTAATCACGTCCACGCCCTGGGCAGCCAGCTCGCGGCTTTTCTTAGCCATCGCGATGGTGGCCGACTCCTGAATCTGGAGAATGCGGTCGGAGAAATACGCGGTCGGGTCGGCCGGCGCGGTGGCCGGGGCAGCAGTACTAGGAGACATAATTTTAGGTAATAGAGAAAAGGTGCGAGTCGCAAAAGTATTGGCCCGCGCGGGGTTACGGGTAAGGCTGCGCCGTTTTTTTGCGGATATTTTTCAGCTTACTCCGGCGACTGGTAGGGTTTCGGGCATCGTTTGGATAGCGGGCGGCGGGCCCACGCCCGGCGTTATTGCCAGTAGGCGCCGACCCCTGGCCGGGCTGCCGGGTATCTTTGCGGCTTCAGCAACGCGCATATGACTCCTACTACCCCTGACGCGGCCAGCGGCTTCGAGCGTGCCCGGGCGGGCCTCTGGGCCAGCCTGCAAAAGCACCTCGCCCTTATTCACCAGGCCGAAGCGGCGTTCGCCAAGGCGGTGGCCTTTGCCGATACCTTCCCCTTCGCCCCGGCCGACGTGGAGGCCGGGCAGCTGGCCGACTACACCCGCGAGCGCCACGCGCTACGCGACCTGTTTACCGACGAAACCACGCAGCTCGACACGCTGGCCAAGGCCATCCGCACCAAGAACTACGCTGAGGATGAGAAAAAGCAGCTGTACCTGCTGCTGCTGGGCTACCTCGATATGGCGGCCGCCGTGTTTGAGCGCCTGCCCCGGCAGGTGCCCCGGGGCCTGCCCAAAGACGAGGAGCTGGAAGCCACCCAGGCCCGCTTCGAGCGGGTGCGTAGCTTCGTGCGCCTGCACGTGAAGGGCATCGCCGGGCTGCTGGGCTAGCGGGGGCAGGGTAGGCGCTGCCGGGCCGGCGTAGCTTTGCGGCCCGCCCCGCGGGCTGCTGCGCGCAGCGCCCAGGGCGGCTCACCCTTGCCCGACCTTCCTCATGGCTGCGCCCAACCTGCCCGCTACCAAGCTGCTCACCTTTTTTTCGCCCCCGGCCCCGGCTGGTACCAAGGCGGCGCCTATTCCTTTTACCCGGGCCGAGCTACTCAGCTTCCCGGAAGTAAAAATTTGGCTGAAAATGGGCTACGAGCTGGAAAGCTTCGAGAACAAGCTCTCGCCCAAAGACCCGTCGCAGGTAATCGTGCTGGTAGTGCTCTCGCGGCCCGAGGCGGGCTAGCCCCGGCCGCCCCCTAGCCGCCCAGCGCCCGCCAGCCGCGCCACAGCACGCTCAGGTCGAAGGCCGGCTCGTAGTCCTGCGCATAGAGCAGTTCGAGCCGGTGGCGCGTGGCCTGGTCGAGCGCCGCGGGCGCCGCCGCCACATCGGCGGGCGAAAGCACGGCGGGCAGGCTAGCCGCCTCGGGCAGGTAGCGCAGGCCCACCCAACTGCGGCGGCCGCGCAGCACCTGGCCCACGTGGGGCAGCAGCCCGGCGGGCCGGCGCTGGGCCGGCAGCAATAGCGGGCTCAGCAGCAGCACGGCCAGGCAGGCGCTGAGGTCGAGCAGGCGCTTGTTGCGGCGCTGGGCGGGGTGGCTCAGCCGCCACGAGCGGTCGAGGGTGTAGTAGTCGCCGGGCGCGTCCTTGTCGCTGCTGCCAATGATGTAGCGGCTGCCGGCGGGCAATATCTTATATGCTACCGGGGGGCTGGCCGGCAGGCTGGCCATGAGGCCGATAATCTGGCTGGCCGGCAGGTCCTGGCCGCAAAAAATAAGCTCCGTGAGGCCGTAGAGGCGCACCAAGCCGGGCAGTCCGGCCACCGTGCCCAGGTGGTCGGGGCCGGGCGCCGGGGCCGCGTCGGGCGTCACGTAGCCGATGATTTTGGCCGGCACCTGGGCCTGGGCCAGCAACTGGCGCACGCGCTGGCTTTCGGCCGCCGAGCCCACGATGGCCAGGGTTTTGGTGCGGCCTTCGCTCAGGCGCAGGCTGCCGTGGCGCAGCCAGTGGCCCAGCACCCGGCGCCCCAGCAGCGCGGCCACCGCCCAGCCGCCACCCAGCACGATGAGCGCCTTGGAAAAGCGCCAAGCATCGAAGAAGTTAGAAACGGCCGAAATCAGCACCGTGCCCACGGCCACGCCGCGCACCACGCGGCTGGCGCGGGTGGGCTGGTCGTAGCCGCCGCTCAGCCACACGGTGGTGAGCCACGCCCCGATGTAGAGCGGCACGGCCACCAGCATGTACTGCGGCGGGTAGGGCACCCGCACGTATTTCTGGTTGACTTCCCAGTACGACTTGAGCACGTACATGCCCCCGAATAGCAGCGCCGCATCGAGCAGCACCGGGGTGGCGGCGGTGGCCAGGCGCTGAGCCAGGGCTAGCCCCGCCCGCAGCCAGATGGCGCCGTTTATGAGCCCCGAAAACAAGCCGGCCTGGCTGGTGGCGAAGTGCTTGCGGGCAAAAATGACCATGGCCCGGTAAAACACCAGCACGTAGTTGACGCTCGTGCGCTTGGTGCTTTCGCCCTTGTAGTGCAGGATGCGGGTGCCGGGGTAGTACCAGTTTTGCCAGCCGCCCTGCGTGAGGCGATACGAGAGGTCAATGTCCTCGCCGTACATGAAATAGTCCTCATCGAGCAGGCCCACCTCGGCCAGCGCGGCCTGCCGCAGCAGCATGAAAGCGCCGCTGAGCACGGCCACCTCATGGGCCTGGTTTTTATCGAGAAAGCCCAGGTGGTAGCGCCCGAAGGTGCGCGACTTCGGAAAAAAACTGGCTAGCCCGAAAATCTTATAAAAGGCCACCGCCGGCGTGGGCAGGCCGCGCTTGCTTTCGGGCAGAAAGCGGCCCTGGCCGTCGAGCATCAGCACGCCCAGGCCGCCGCAACGCGGGTGCGCGTCCATAAAGTCGCAGCAGCGGCGGAAGGTGGTTTCCTCCACCAGCGTGTCGGGGTTGAGCAGCAGCTGGTACTGGCCGGTGGCTAGCCGCAGGGCCTGGTTGTTGGCCCGCGAGAAGCCGGGGTTATCCTTGTTTTCCAACAGGATGACTTCGGGGAAGCGCGCCCGCACCATCGCCACCGAGGCGTCGGCCGAGTTGTTATCGACCACAAAAACCTCGACCGGCTCGCCCAGCCCCGCCGCCGCCTGCCGCACCGACAGCAGCGTCTGCTCCAGAAAGTAGCAGACGTTGTAATTGACAATGACGACGGAGAGCTTCACCACGGGAAGGCGAAGGTAAAGTAGCCGGGTGTAGCGCACATGCGTGCGCTACACCCGGGGCCCTAGCGGGTTTGGCGCTGGCGCTCTACGATGCTGCGGCCCAGCGTGATTTCGTCGGCGTATTCGAGCTCGCCGCCCATCGGAATGCCGCGGGCGATGGTGCTGATGTGCACGTGCTCAAAATCGCGCAGGCGGCGCGAGAGGTAAAAGGCCGTGGTGTCGCCCTCCATGGTGGGCGAAATGGCCAGGATAATTTCGCGGATTTCTGAGTCCTCGGCCCCGGCGCGGGCCACCAGCGAGTCCACCTGCAAGTCGGCCGGGCCGATGCCCTCGATGGGCGAGATGACGCCGCCCAGCACGTGGTACACGCCCTGGTACTGGCCGGTGTTTTCGATGGCAATAACGTCGCGCACGTCGGCCACCACGCACACCTGGGCGTGGTCGCGCAGCTTATTGGCGCAAATGGTGCACTCCTCGCTGTCGGAAATGCTGTGGCAGGTGCGGCAGTAGGTGATGTCGAAGCGCATCTTGGCCAGCGCCTCGGCCAGGTTGGCGGTGGTGTCGCTTTCGGCCTTGAGCAGGTGCAGGGCCAGCCGCAGGGCGGTTTTTTTACCGATGCCGGGCAGGCGGGCTAGCTCAATTACCGCGTTTTCAATGAGTTTGGAAGGAAAATCCATAAGGTAAGCAAACCGGCCGGGCCGGACAGCAACGGCTGGGAAGGAAAGAATGACGAGGTGGGCGCGGGGCCCGCTAGGGTTTGGAGCGGCCGGCGCCGGGGGCAGGCCCCGTAAAAGTAAAAAGCAGCGTAGGCATCGGCTGAAAACAAGCAAACCGCCCCCGCGCGTTCCCGCAAAGCAGCCTCGTTTTGCGGGCCGCCGGGCCCTGCAACTGGGCGGTAGGGGCTAGCCGCCGCACTACTAAGAGCAAGGAGGCGGGCAGCAGCGCACATAAGCAGTGGGTGGGGTAGAAGGGGAGAGCAGAATGCCGGTGGTCCGGCCGTGCAACAGGCAGGCACCGGGTCCGTCACCAGCCCATTGCAGAGTAGCATCGGGCGGTGCGTAGGGTTACCGGCTTTGCCGCCGCCTGCCGCTCGGCTTGGGCCGTTGAGCCTGTAAGCTAAAAACCTGGCGTAAAGTGAAATGGTCTAAATAATTGCTGAGTAGTCGTAAGTTTTTGCGGGTTACAATTACTTAATTCACCGCACCTATTTGCTTAAAAAGCCCCCCGTTAACCCCGGCAGTACCCGGTAATTTTGTCTCCATCAGCCGGGTTGCTACGCATTCAGATTTTGAAGCAAACACCTGCTCGCCCGGCCGGGGCCGCGCCCCGGCTAGCCCCGCCCCAAGTGCCCCGGCGGCTGGCCGGGCCCCCGCTGCCCACCGGCCATTCCCACCCCCGATTTACTATGAAAAGGACTTCCTTGCCAACTCTGCTGCTGACCCTGCTGGCGCTCGCTGCCCAGGCGCAGCAACGCACGTCTTTCCAACCCGGCGCCGTGCTGCCCGACAACAAGGGGGTGCACCTCAACGCCCACGGCGCGGGGGCCATCTACGACCACGGCCGCTACTACCTCTTTGGCGAGCACAAGGTGGCTGGCCCCGCCGGCAACAGCGCCCAGGTGGGTGTGCACTGCTACTCGTCGAAGGACCTGTATAACTGGCAGGATGAGGGCATTGCCCTGGCCGTAGCCCCGGCCGGCTCGGGCTCCGAGATTGAGCAGGGCTGCATCCTGGAGCGCCCCAAGGTGGTGTTCAATAAAAAGACCGGGCAGTACGTGATGTGGTTTCACCTCGAACTGAAAGGCCAGGGTTACGCCGCCGCCCGCACCGCCGTGGCGGTGGCCAGCAAGCCTACCGGCCCCTACAAATACGTGCGCTCGTTCCGGCCCGGCGCCGGGCAGTGGCCGCTGGGCTTTGCTAAATCCGCCGAGCAGCCCCAGCCTGGCGAGGACCAACTGAAATGGTGGACGCCCGAGTGGCGCCAGGCCGTGGCCGGGGGCCTGTTTGTGCGCCGTTACTTCAAGCAGGGCCAAATGGCCCGCGACATGACCGTATTCGTGGACGACGATGGCAAGGCCTACAACATCCACTCCTCAGAAGACAACCTGACGCTGCACGTGGCCGAGCTTACCAATGACTACCAGGGCTTTACGGGCCGCTGGAACACTATTGCCCCGGCCGGTCACAACGAGGCCCCGGCCCTGTGCAAGCGCGGCGGCAAGTACTACCTCATCACCTCGGGCTGCACCGGCTGGGCCCCCAACGCGGCCCGCTCGTTCGTGGCTAGCTCCATTTGGGGGCCGTGGCAGCAGCTTGCTAACCCGGCCGTGGGCACCGAGGCCGACAGCACCTTCCGCTCGCAAAGCACCTACATTCTGCCGGTGGCGGGTAAGAAGGATGCCTTCCTCTTCATGGCCGACCGCTGGACTCCGAAAAATCCCATTGACGGGGGCTACATCTGGCTGCCGCTGACCTTCGAGGGCGACCAGCCCCGTCTGCGCTGGGCTGATACCTGGGCGCTGGGCGTGTTTGACCAGCCTAAGGGCGTCGGAATGGTGAAGCCCACGAAATAAAAGCTGGTTAACCGGCTAGGTCGAGTATCTGCCAACTAGCCTCCCGGCCGCAGGTAGCTCAAAATACCCCCCTTTTTAGGGGAAAAAACCCCTGCCCGTGCCTCACTGGCTCCACTAGTTTTGTCTAGCTATCACGCAGGGTTTAGCTTGGAAAAGTTACACTTTGCAACTGCCTTCCTCTGGCGAGCCGAGCACCCGAAAACCTCGGTTTTCCTTCAGTTTCTTTCAGTGCCGGGCCGCCGTAGCGGCTGGCCGCTAGCCCGTAGTCTGCGCATTTCCATTCATCCCACTCTCTATTTGAAGAAATGATTACAAAACGCAAACGCCGCCCCGCGCCGCGCAACAAGATACTGAGCCTGTTGCTGGTGGCGGCCCTCACCACGCCGGCCGCGGCCCCCGCCTACGCGGCGCGGCTGCTGGGCACCCCCACCCAGCAAGCCCCCGTGACGGGCCAGGTAACCGACCAGAAGGGCGGCCCCCTGCCCGGCGTGACGGTGCGCGTGAAAGACCAGGCCGCCGGCACCACCACCGACGCCTCGGGCAACTACAGCCTGAGTCTGCCGGCCGGGGCCACCACGCTCGTGTTTTCCTACGTGGGCTTTGTGAGCCAGGAAGTGGCTGTGCGCGATGGCAGCAAGGTCAACATCAAGCTGCTGGAGCAGGCCAACTCGCTCGATGAGGTAGTGGTAGTAGGCTTCGGCACGCAGAAGAAAACCTCGACTACAGCCGCCGTTTCGACGCTGCCCGCCGCCGACGTGGCCCAGAAGCCGGTCGTGAACCTTACCAACTCGCTGGTGGGCCGCGTGGCGGGTATTGTCGCCACCCAGGGCTCGGGCGAGCCGGGCTACGACGGGGCTAGCATCCAGATTCGGGGTATTGGCACCACGGGCGGCACCTCGCCGCTGTATATCGTGGACAACGTGCCGCGCGATTTCAGCCGCCTCGACCCCAACACCATCGAAACCATCACGGTGCTGAAAGACGCCGCGGCCGTGGCGCCCTACGGCGTGGCCGGCGCCAACGGCGTAATCCTGGTGACGACCAAGCGCGGCAGCCAGGGCGCGCCCCAACTGTCGTACAATGGCTACGTGGGCGTGCAAAACCCCACCCGCCTGCCCAAGATGGTGAATTCGTACCAGTATGCGCAGATGCGCAACGCTACGGTAGCCAATGACTTCCCCAACGACCCCAACCGCGCGCTGCCCTACTCGGCGGCCGACTTGCAGAAGTTTCAGGACGGCTCGGACCCCGACGGCCACCCCAGCGGCGACGCCCTGCGCGACATCATCGAGAAGAACGCCATCCTGACCTACCACAACCTGTCGCTGTCGGGCGGCGGCGAGAAGGTGCAGTACTTCGCCTCGCTGGGCTACACCCACCAGCAGGGCATGTGGAGCACCACCTACCTCAATAAGTACAACGGCTCGCTGAGCGTGACGGCCCAGCCTACCAGCACCACCCGCGTGGGCCTCACGGTGAACAGCTGGATTGAGGAGCAGAACTTCCCCTCGTTTGGGGCGGGCACCATCTTGCAGCAGGCCTACCGCCAGGCGCCCACCACGCCGGCGCGCTTCAGCAACGGCCTGCCCTCGGGCTACATCGGCCAGTCGCTCATCGGTGAAATCTACGGCAGCGGCTACCAGATTAACCAGAACCCCACCACCCAGGCCCAGCTCCTCATCGAGCAGCAGCTGCCCTTCATCAAGGGCCTGAGCATCAAGGGCACGGCGAGCTTTGACCCCAGCAGCTCGTTTCAGCGTAGATACGTGACGCCGATTGTTTTCTATAACGTTAACACGAACACCACTCCGTACACCTACAACCAGGGTATCCAGGGGAGTACTAAGGCCTCATTCAATCAGTTTTACGGCCAGGACCGGGCGCTGACTTTCCAGGGCTACCTCAACTACGCCAACACCTTCGGCAAGCACGCCTTTACGGGGCTAGCCGTGGTAGAGTCGCGCAGCCTCAAACATCAGGAATTCGGGGCCCGCAAAATCAACTACAACACCTCGATTGACGAGCTCGACTTTGGCGGTCCGGCCGCCTCGGATGCCACCAACTTCGGCTCGTCGTACCAGACCAAGCAAATCGGCTACATCTACCGCGCCAGCTACGCCTACGACGGCAAGTACCTGGTGGAAGCCTCGGGCCGCTACGATGGCAGCTACCTCTTTGCGCCCGGCAACCGCTTCGGCTTCTTCCCGGCCTTTTCGGCCGGCTGGCGCCTGAGCGAGGAGTCGTTCATCAAGGACCGCTACACCTGGCTCGACAACCTGAAAGTGCGCGCCTCGTGGGGCCAGTCGGGGGCTTATCCCTACATCAACGGCAACATCGCGGCCTTCGAGTACCTGAGCCCGTACTCGCCCTACAGCCCCGGCGCCGTGCTCGATGGCGCCCCCACCCAGGGCCTGTACGAGGTGCGCCAGGGCAACCCCAACATCACCTGGGAGCGCGCCAACAAAACCGACGTTGGCTTCGAGGCTAGCCTGTGGAAGGGCTTGCTGAACGTGGAAGTGGACTTCTTCCACGAGAAGCGCGCCAACGTGCTGACCTCGCGCACCAACGTGCTGCCCGGCGAATACGGCATTGGCGTGGGCCTGGTGAATGCCGGCGTGATTACCAACCGCGGCGTCGACCTGACGGTGCGCACCTCGCGCCACTTTGCCAAAAACTGGAACCTCGACGTGACGGGCACGCTAACTTACGCCCGCAACAACCAGGAGCAGATTTACGAGAACGCCGCCACCTACGACAACCCTAACCGCCGCATTTCGGGCCGCCCCATCGGCACGCAGTTTGGCTTGCAGGCGCTCGGCTACTTCACGGCCGACGACTTCCAGAGCGACGGCACCACGCTGAAGTCGGGCATCCCGACGCCGAGCTTCGGCCCGGTGCGCGCCGGCGACATTCGCTACGCTGACCTTAACGGCGACGGCAAAATCAATGCCGACGACCAGACCGTCATTGGCCGCCCCCGCACGCCGCAGCTCGTCTATGGCATTGCCCCGCGCCTCACCTACAAGAACTTCGACATCGACCTGCTGGTGCAGGGCGCGGCCCTGACTAGCTTCTACCTGACCGGCCCCATCGTGTGGCCCTTCGACGCCTCCAGCTCGGCTACCGAGCTGCAATACAACGAGTACTGGCGCCCCGACCGCACCAACACGCTCTACCCGCGCCTGACGGGCACTCCGACCAGCAACAACACCCAGGGCTCGTCGTGGTGGATTCGCAACGGGGCCTACGTGCGCCTCAAGAGCTTCGAGGTGGGCTACACCTTCAGCAGCGCCACGCTGCACAACGTCCTCAAATCGGTGCGCATCTACGCCTCGGGCCAGAACCTGGTGACCTGGACGCCCTACATCCGCGAAACCGTGGACCCCGACCAGGGCGGCACCAACCGCAACTACTTCCAGCAGCAGGTTTTCTCGCTGGGCGCCAATGTTAACTTCTAATTAGTCCCACCTATGAAATCCTTTAACTTACGGCCCCTGGCTAGCGGGCTGGCCCTCGGTGCGCTGCTGCTGGCGGGCGGCTGCAAAAACGACGACTTCCTGAACGTCAACCCCAAAAATGCCCTCAACGAGGCCAGCGCCTACGCCAGCGAGTCGAACGCCGACCTCATCGTCAACGACATTTACACCAACATCCCCGACGTTTACAATAGCTACCAGATTACCGAGGGCTACACCGACAACGGCTTCTGCGGTGCGTCGTGGCTCACGGGCCAGAGCCTGGTGAAGGCGGGCGCCATCTCGGCCAACAACCTGCCCACCGGCCCCGACAACTGGTGGAACTGGGGCGAGGTGTACGGCAACATCCGCAAGTGCAACCTGTTCTTGCAGAACGCCGAAAAGTACTCGTCTAACTTCTCGGCCAACTGGAAAAAGCAGCGCGTGGCCGAAGTACGCTTTATGCGCGCCTTCTTCTACACCGCGCTGGCTACCAACTACGGCGGCGTGGCCCTCATCGACAAGCCCCTGAGCGATAGCGACGGCTCCGACCTGCTGGTGCCCCGCAGCAGCCTCGACGCCACGGTGGCCTTCATCGCCGCCGACTGCGACGCCGCTGCCGCCAACCTGCCCCTCAACTCCATCAAGAAAGGCGATGGCCGCCCCACCAAGGGCTCGGCCCTCACCCTCAAGGGCTGGGCGCAGCTTTTTGCGGCTAGCCCGCTCAATAACACCAGCGGCGACAAAACCAAGTGGGCCACCGCCGCCGCCACCAACAAGCAGGTGATGGACCTGGGCGTGTACTCCCTGTTTTCGGACTACGCGGCGATGTTCCTCATCGAAAACAACGACAACAGCGAGGTTATCTTCAACAAAGAGTACATCCCGGTTATCGCTGGCCACGCCCGCGAGGGCATGCTGGGGCCCGTGTACGTGAAGGGCGTGCAGCAGAGCTGGGGCAGCATCGCGCCCACCCAAAACCTGGTAGACGACTACCTGATGAGCAACGGCCTGCCCATCACCGACCCCAACTCGGGCTACGACCCCAGCAAGCCCTACACCAACCGCGAGAAGCGCTTCTACCAGTCCATCGTGTACGATGGCTCGTCGTGGCAAGGCGATGTGATAACGACCCGCGTGGGCGGCAACAACGCCATCGACATCAACTCGACCAGCGACGTTTCGAACACGGGCTACTACTTCCGCAAAACCCTGGACGAGCGCATTCTGGCCCAAACCAGCCACGCCCAGAACTCGGGCGGCTCCAACTACATCATCTTCCGCCTCGGCGAGGTGCTGCTCAGCTACGCCGAAGCCCAGAACGAAGCCGTGGGCCCCGACGCCAGCGTGTACAGCGCCCTCAACCAGCTGCGCACCCGCTCGGGCCTGCCCAACCTGGCCGCCGGCCTGAGCCAGAGTGCCATGCGCGACTACATCCGCCGCGAGCGCCGCATCGAGCTGGCCTTCGAGGAAAAGCGCTGGTTTGACGTGCGCCGCTGGCAGATTGCGGCCGGCACCAACGGGGTGATGAACACGCCCAGCTACGGCATGCTCATCAACGCCGCCGGCACCAGCTACACCAAGGTAAGCGTGCTGGAAAACAAGTACTTCAGCAACCAGAGCCTGATGCCCATCTGGCAGGGCGACCTGGCCAAGAACACCAAGCTGGCCCAGAACCCCGGCTACTAGCCCCGGCCAGCTAGCGCACACGCAGCGCCCCTCACTACCTTTCCTGGGCGCGGGAAAGGCAGTGAGGGGCGCTGTTATTTTGGGGGGTAGGAGTGGGGCTAGCCCGGCGCCGGCGCTACACGATATCGGCCGAGATGCCCCGGTCGTGGATGGCCGAGCAGCGCGGCTCCAGCTCCTCGTAGGTGCCGTTCTTGACGGCGCACTTGCCCTTGTAGTGAATGAGCAGCGTGCATTGCTCGGCCTGCGCGGGCTCGTGGCCGCACACGTCGATGAGGGTTTGGATGACGTGGTCGAAGGTGTTCACGTCGTCGTTGTACACCACCAGGGCGCGCAGCTCTTGCTCTTCTTCGAGCAGCAGCACGTCATCCTGGTAGTCGGTCTGTGGGCGGGTAGCGGGGAAAGCCATAACACAAAAATACGGCGGCCCCGCCGAAGCGTGGGGCCGGCTGATAACCAGCGAGGACCGGGTTTCGTTCGCCAGCCCCCGGCGCGGCCCGTCGCCGCCCGCTACTTTTAAGCTGAAATTTGCCCCGGCTAGCCCAGTGCGGCCGCCTTTCCTTCGCCCTCGCCCCGAATGCCCGTTCCGTCCGCCGATTTTAAGAAAGCCGTGGCCCGCCTCTCCGATAAGGAAAAGGAGGGGCTCATTGTGCGCGCCGCCCGGCGCGATGCCGAGCTCTACGATACGTTCAGCTTCGAGCTGCTGCCCGCGGTCACGCTCGAAAGCGTGTACGAGGCCAGCGCCGACCGCATTCACGAGCTGTTCAACGTGGCCGTGACGGGCCGCCTGCTCAACCGCAGCCTGGTGAAGGCCCTGCGCGGCGCCACCCAGGAGGCCGCCCGCGCCCGCCGCGTCACGAAGAGCAAGCAGCTCGAAATCGACCTGAGCATGTACGCGCTGCGGCTGATTTTTGAGAACTACACCGGGCAGTTCGACAGCGTGTACCAGGGCTTTTTTGTGGGCACGGCGCGGCTGGCCCTGCGCCTGACCACGCTCATCCCCAAGCACCTGCACGAAGACCTGTGGCTCGAATACAAGCCCGAGCTCGACGACTTCCTGACCCAGCTGCACGGCCGTAAGAAAAGCCGCGAGCTGAAATTTGACCTGCCACGGGAGTTGGTGCTGGCGTAGGGGCGGGGCTTGCCCCCGCCCGCCGTTGAACGACCTGCATAACGCGCCGCCCGCCCGCCGCTAGTTGCCGCAAATGGCGCAACCGACGGGCGGGGGCAAGCCCCGCCCCTACATTTACTTATGCAAACCTCCTGGCCCCAGGTGCCGCGCCGCACCACCCTGCGCAACTCGCTCAAAGCGGCTCGTGACCCCATCAGTGCGCTCAACAAGCTGCTGGCGCAGTACGGCGACACGGTGCGCCTGTACCTGGGCGGCGTGCGCCCCTCGGTGGCCACCCGCGACCCGGCGCTGGTGCAGCACATCTTGCAGAAAAATCACCGCCGCTACTACAAGTCCGACCTCACGCACGGGCTGCTGCGCTACCTGGGCCGCGGCCTGCTCACCAACGAGGGCGCCGACTGGCTGCGCCAGCGCCGGCTCATTCAGCCCGGCTTTCACCGCCAGCGGCTGGCGGGCCTCACGCGCCTCATGCGCGCCGCCGCCGACGAATGGGTAGCTGAATTGGACGCCCGCACCGCCGCTAGCCCCGAAACGGAACTCGACGCCCACGCCGCCATGACGCGGGTAGCCTTTCGCATCGTGGCCCAGTCGGTGTTTGGCGACAGCCTGGATGACAGCCAACTCACCCAGCTCAGCGACTGGCTCACGGCCATTCAGGCGTTTTACGTCGGCACCATCCGGCAGCCGTATCTGCGGCCCTGGCACTGGGCGCGCGGCAACTACGGCCGCCACGACCGGCTAGCCACCCAGCTGCGCACGCTGGTGCGCGGGGCCATCGCGCGGCACGTGGCGGCCACGGCTGCCGCCCCGCCCGGCACCCCCACGCCCGACGACCTGCTGCAAATGCTGCTCGACGCCCGCTACGAAGACACCGGCGCGGCCATGACCGAGCCCCAGCTGCTCGACGAGCTGAACATCCTGCTCGTGGCCGGCCACGAAACTTCGGCCAATGCCCTGGCCTGGGCCCTCTACCTGCTGGCCCGCCACCCCGAAGCCCAGGCCGAGCTAGTGGCCGAAATCGAGCGCGAGCTGCCCGGCGGCCGCCCGCCCGAGTTCGACGACCTGCCCCGGCTGCCCTACGCCCTGCAAGTGGTGCAGGAGGCCATGCGCCTCTACCCGCCCGCCTGGATAATCGACCGCGTGGCCACCGAGGCCGACGAGTTTCGGGGCCAGCCCATTGCCAAGGGCACGCTGTTTACGCTCTACATCTACGGCCTGCACCACCACCCCGCGCTCTGGCCCGATGCCGAGGCGTTTCGGCCCGCGCGCTTTGCGGCCGGAGCCGTGCCCGCGCCGCCGGCCTATGGCTACCTGCCCTTCGGCGGCGGCCCGCGCCTGTGCGTGGGCCAGCACTTTGCCCTCACCGAGCTGCAACTGGTGCTTATTCAAACGCTGCGGCGCTACGAGGTGGCGCCGGCTAGCCCGGCAGTGCCGGGGATGGCGCCGCTCGTTACGCTGCGGCCGGGCGGCGAGCTGCCGCTGCGGTTTCGGCGGCGGGCGGGATTAGCAGACCGAGGAGCCAGGAAAATCGTATAAACTACTCAGAACGTCATGCTGAGCCTGCCGAAGCATCTCTACCACGCCGTAAGGTTAGTAACCCCAGTGGCGCGGTAGAGATGCTTCGGCAGGCTCAGCATGACGTTCTACTTGTTTGTTTATCAGTCATAAATACCTATCGCCCATTTGGAACACCTTGCCTTAATCATCTTTCTGCTAGCCTTGCTGGTAGCGCTGTCGGCCGTAGCGCCCCGGCTCAAGCTGCCCTACCCGGTGCTGCTGGTGGTGGCGGGCGCGCTGCTGGGGCTCATTCCCGGCCTGCCGGTCATCGACATCAATCCTAACCTGATATTTTTCATCTTTCTGCCGCCGCTGCTCTACGAGGCCAGCTACCAGATGTCGTGGCACGAGTTTGTGGCTAACCGGCGGCCCATTATGCTGCTGGCGGTGGGGCTGGTGCTGCTCACCACTACCATCGTGGCCACCATCGCGCACTTTTTCATTCCGGGCTTCACGTGGGCAATGGGCTTCGTGCTGGGCGCCATCGTGGCCCCGCCCGATGCCGTGGCTGCCACCAGCATCACCAAGGGCCTGGGGCTGCCGCGCCGCATCACGGGCATCTTGGAGGGCGAAAGCCTCGTCAACGACGCCTCGGCCCTCATTGCCTACCGCTACGGCGTGGCGGCGGTGGTAAGCGGCACCTTCGGCCTCTGGGATGCCAGCTGGCACTTTGTGCTGGTGGCCGGGGGCGGGGCGGCCATTGGCATTGTGGTGGGCTACGTGGTGGTGCGGGTGCAAAACCTGCTCACCGATGCCACGCTCATCACGGCATTGTCGCTGCTGCTGCCGTTTGGGGTGTACCTGGGCGCCGAGCACGTTCACGTGTCGGGGGTGCTGGCCGTGGTGGCGATGGGCCTGATGATGAGCCGCCGCTCGCACGACATCTACGACAACCAAACCCGTCTGCTCAAGCACAGCTTCTGGCGGGTGCTGGGCTTCTTGCTCAACGGCCTGGTGTTTCTCATCATCGGGCTCGAGCTGCGCACTATCCTCACCGGGCTGGGACCGGGCGCTTTCTGGCCGCTGCTGGGCTACGGGCTGCTAGTGAGCGCAGTAGCCATTGCTATCCGGCTAGGGTGGGTGTTTCCGGTTAATTACCTGGGGCACGTGCTAGGGCGCTGGCTGGGCCGCACTGAGGAGCGCGCCCCCAAGCGCAACCTCTTTATTACCTCCTGGGCCGGCATGCGGGGCGTGGTGTCGCTGGCCACGGCGCTGGCGCTGCCGCTGGCGGTGCGGGGCGGCGCGCCCTTCCCGCAGCGCGATGCCATTCTGTTCATTACCTTCACCGTCATCCTGGTTACGCTGCTGGTGCAGGGCCTGAGCCTGCCCTGGCTGGTGCGCCGGCTGGGGGTGCAGGAGTCGCCGGCCGCGCTCGCCGCTGAGGAGCAGCAGCTGCGCCTCACCCTCACCCACGAAGCGCTGGCCTACCTCGAAACCCGCCTGGCCGCCAGTGCCGCCGACCCCAGCCTGCTCACGCTGCGCGAGGTGATGCGCCGCCAGGCCCGCCGCCTGCGCGGCACCCTGGCCGCCAACGAAGCCACCGATGAGCAGCCGCCCACCGCCGCCGAAACCCAGGCCGCCGCCGCCTTTGAAGCGCTGCTGCGCGGCCGCCTCGACCTGACCGAGCACCAGCGCCAGCACCTGGTGCAGCTGCACCGCACCAACGCCTTCAGCGAAGAGGCCGTGCGGCAGGTAGAATTAGAATTGGATAGGTTTGAAATTGCCCTCGATACGCAGCTGGCCACCGTGCAGCAGCCCGAAGCCGCGGCCGGAGCAGCCGCTACCTAGTGGGCCGCCAGGTAGCGCAGGCTCGTGGCGGCTAGCGCATTGGCCTGAAGGTCGCGCAGCTGGTCAAACTTGTCGGCCGGTAGCACGGGCTGGAGGCACTGGGCCAGCTGCTCGGGGGTGCGGGTGCGGCGCTGGTGCCCCTGCACCGCCTGCTGCACCGCCACCGTCTCAGTAGCCGAGAGCTGAAGCGTAGCCGCCAGGTAGCGCACCAGGGGGCACGCCCCAATGCCGCCGCCGGCTACTGTGCCGAGGCTGGGCGCCGGCTGCTCAAGGTCTTGCGCGGCGGCGGCGGTGGGGTGCAGGCCCAGCAAAGCCAGGCCCAGCAGGAGGCTGGTAGTAAGTGTTGCGTTCATAGAAAGAGAGCGTAGGAAGCGGGTAGCAGCGGCTAACACCGGCCCAGCCCGGGGGCCTTGGGAGTGTTAGCTTACTTAAAGGTCCGAAGGGGTTAAGCTTGGCACAATCCAACTTGCTCATTGACAAGTCCTGCTCTCTCAATGCCCGGTTTTCAGCGCTGAACTACGCTAATAACTTAGCCGAACAATCCTATTTGCCCGGTGAATCCTACCATTTCGTGGGTGAAAGACTAGGGGAGTAGCCGTCCACCCAAGGCTCGGCGCAGGTCGGGTACGTCGTAGATACGCAGCACGCCGGGCAGCACTTCCGAGTAGGCGTCTTTGGCGGCCGGGTTCTCCAGAAAGTATTGAAAGGCAGCCGGCCCACCGCTCACCTGCACCTGGCTGCTGGTGGGGGAGGGGCGAGGCCCCGCCCCGCCCGGCGCATCGACCGCCGCGGCGTGCAGCGCCGCCAGGGTCGCCGCGCCATCGGCGCGCAGCAGCAGCGGCAGCCCTGGCCAGGAGCCGGCGGCCGGGTACTGCCCCGGCCCGGTGTGGCGCAGGAAATGCAGCAGCGTACCTACGTCCACTACGCGCTGGGTTAGCAGCGGGCGGCCCAGGTGCAGCGCCAGCAGGGCGTCGCGGTACTCGCGGTTGTAATACTTAGGGTCGTTGAAGGCGGCGGGGTCGGTGGTTTCGCCCAGGCCGCGCAAGTCGGCCAGCAGCACGGCGGCGCCCTGGCGCTGGTAGGCGGCCAGCCGGGCGGCGCTGTCGCGCAGCACGGCGGCCGCGCCCTGGCCGGGCAGCCACAGCACGAGGCGGGTGGCCGGCTGCCGGGGCAGCAGCAGGCGGGCTGGTAGGGGTGGCTCATCGGGGCGGCGCAGCAGCAGGTTGTGTAGCACGAGGCCGCCGGATAGCGTCAGGCTGTCGCGCTCTTCCACCAGGGTTTGCGACGTGGCAGGCAGGGCCGGCAGGCCTAGCTGCCGGCATACCAAGGCAGCCAACGCCGCGGGCGCGTAGGCAGGGCGCTGGCGGGCCAGCCGGCTAGCTTCGGCCAAGTGAATAGCCGCCAGACTCACCTCATCCTTAAAAGCGGTGGATACCTGCCCCGTGGCCGTGCAGCGCAGCGCAGCCTCGGGTAGCGGCTGGTCATTCCCCTCGGCCACGGGCGGCCCGCCAGCCCCCAGCCACCGCCGAAACCAGGCCACGGCCGCCGCCCGCTTGGGCGCCGAGATGCCGTGGCCGTCGTCGTAGGTGAAGATGTCCGTCTTTTCGGCCGCGCCCAGGGCGGCGTAGGCGCGGCGGGTATCGGCGTGGGCGGCCTCCATGTCGGTCTGGTCCACGAAGTCGTAGCGGCCGGTGAGCAGCAGCAGCGGCTTGGGGGCCATCATGAGGGGCCAGTCGGCCACGTCGAGGCCGGCGGCGCCGGCGCTAGGCAGCATCACGCAGCCATCGGCGGGGCCGGTGGCAGTGAGGTTGCGCTCGCCGGCGGCCACGTAGCTGCACAGCGCGGCTACTTGCACCCGGTCGTCGTAGGCCATGAAGTAGGCCGTTTGGGTGGCGCCGCCCGAGTTGCCGAGGCAGCCCACGCGGGCGGCGTCTACCTCGGGGCGGGTGAGCAGGTAGTCGAGGCCGCGCACGTTGTCCCACAGCTCTTCGGCGGGTAGGTTGGTGCCCAGCAGCGTAGCCTGGGCGTTGAGCAAGGTGTGCTCGGTGGTGCCGCCGCGGGTCAGAAACTTCCCGTCGGGGCCCACTAGCTGCATTCTTTCCCCTTGCGAAACGGGGTCGATGACGAGCACCACGAAGCCATTGCGCGCCAGCAGCCTAGCCGTGAGCTGGTATGAGGGCGTGGCCTTGCTGGCCTGCTCGTGCCCGCAAAACAGCAGCGCCGCCGGCCGCTTGCCCTGGCCCGCGGGCACGTATAAGTTGGCCGTGACGTGGTGGTGCGGCGTGCTCTCGTAAATCACCTTCTCAATCACGAAGCCCGCCTGCGGCACCGTGCCCACCACCCGCGCCCGTAGCGGCGTGCGCGCCGGCAGCGGCCCCAGCACCCGCCGGAACCGCGCCCGCGCCGAGTCGCGGTACGCCTTGGTGCCGGCCGCCGAGGCTAGCGCCTTATCCAGGTCGGCGCGGCGCGGCGCGTACTGCTGGTGCACCTGCTGAAGCAGGTAGGTGGGCAGCGTGACGGGCGCCTTCCAGTCGATAACCGGGGGAATGGGGGCCTGGGCGGTGGCCGACAGGCTGGCCGCAACGGCGAGTAGGAAGCAGAACAGGAGGCAACGCATAGCGCAGTTTCGTAATCAATGGATGTAGGGGCGGGGCTTGCCCCCGCCCGCCGTTGAGCGAAATCGTCGGGGCGGCGCGAACGGGGGGCGGGGACAAGCCCCGCCCCTACATCCACCGATTCCGAAACCGCTCTAAGAGGGCTAGCCCTACTGCCCGGCCCCGCCTTTCGCGCCCGCCGAATTCAGGTTGGTTTCGAAGAGCTTGAGGATGCGCTTGTACTCATCCGTCCAGGAAGAGGGCTCGACGAAGCCGTGGTCCTCGACGGGGTACACGGCCAGCTCCCAGTTCTCCTTCTTGAGCTCGATGAGGCGCTGCGAGAGGCGCACGATGTCCTGGAAATGCACGTTGGTATCGACCATGCCGTGGCACATGAGCAGCGCGCCCTTGAGGCCGGCGGCGTGGTTGATGGGCGACGAGCGGGCGTAGGCCAGCGAGTCGTTGTAAGGTTCGTTGAGGATGTTGTCGGTGTAGCCGGGGTTGTAGTGCGCCCAGTCCGTGACGGCGCGTAGGGCGGCGCCGGCCTTGAACACGTCGGGCTGGGTGAACATGGCCATGAGCGTGATGAAGCCGCCGTAGCTGCCCCCGTAGATGCCCAGGCGCTGCGGGCTCACGCCGTACTTATCCGTCAGCAGCTTGGCGCCGTCGAGCTGGTCGCTCAGGTCCTTGCCACCCATGTAGCGGTAGATGCCCGTGCGCACGTCGCGCCCGTAGCCGGCCGAGCCGCGGTAGTCGATGTCGAGCACCGTGTAGCCCTTATCGACCAATAAATTGTGAAACATGTACTCGCGGAAGTAGGTGCTCCACCACTTGTGGGCGTTCTGCAAGTAGCCGGCGCCGTGTACAAACAGCACGGCCGGGCCCTGGGCCACGGCCTGCGCCGGGCGGTAGAGGCGGGCGTACACGTCGGCCCCGTCGCGGGCCTTGAGGATGATGATTTCGGGGTCGCGCCAGGGGTAGCTCTCAAACTCGGGCGTGGTGCTGTGGGTGAGCTGGCGCATCTGGGCACCCGGCTTGTTGTCCATCACAAACAGCTCCCATGGCTTGTTGGTGTAGCTGTAGCGCACGGCCAGGGTGCGGCCGTCGGGCGAGACCGTGACTTCGTGCGCGCCGGGCCGGGTCGTAATCTGTTGCAGCTTGCCGCCGTTCAGGGGCAGGTGGTAGAAGTGCTGCTCGCCGGGGTGGGCGGCGTTGGCGGTGAGGTACCACGTGCGGCGGTCGCGGCTAAGCTCGGCGCGCTGAATCTCAAATTTGCCGCTGGTCAGGGCCGTTTTCTGGCCGGTGGTGGCGTCCACGGTGTAGAGGTGGCTGTAGCCGCTGGCCTCGCTCTGAAACCACACGCGGCGGTTGTCGGGCAGCCAGCCCACGTTGCCCGCGCCGTAGCCGATGCCGGGGCCGTTGACCCAGGCATCGTCGTGCTGGCGGTCGAGGAGCTTGATTTTCTGGGTTGTCGGGTCCAGGCTCACCAGCCAGCGGTCCTTGTTGTCGGCGGTGCGCATCACCAAAAAGGCCCGCTGCCCGTCGTCGGACCAGAACGGGCCGTATGGCTGCACGCGCCGCAGCTCGGGCTTCTTCGCCTTGGCGGCTGCCGCGGCTTTGGCCTTGGCCGAGTCGGCGGCCACCGGGGCCTTGGCGGGCAGCTGATACTCTTTCCGGTAAGCCGGCAGCTCATCCAAGCCCTTGAGCTCGGAGTAGCCCAGCACGAAGGTGGTATCGCGGGCCAGGTCGTAGATGCCCAACTCGTAGGCCGTTTGCACGGCGCCCACTTTGGTGCGGGTCGAGAGGTCTTCAGTGAAGCCCGAGGCCGTGACAAAGCTCGGCACCAGCGCCACCTTGGTGGCCGGGGGCTCCTGGCCCAGCGTGTAGGTGACGTAGCGGCCGTCGGGACTGAGCTGGAGGTTCTCGACCGCTTGCGTGCCCAGGTAAATGGCCTTGGGGCGCAGGCGGGCCAGGGCCTTTTGCTGGCGCTCGCGGGCCAGGCGGTCCTGCTCGCGCAGGCGCACCACGTCGAACAAGGCCAGCTGCTGGGCCCGCAGGTAGCGCTCGGCCTGGTCGGTGGGCGTGGCGCTGGCGGGCTTGGTGCCCTTGCGGAAGTCGGTGCGCTGGGTGGTTTCGCCGGTGGCGGGGTCCCAGGTGTAGAGGTTCTGGGCACGCACGTAGCTCACCAGCTTGTCGAAGCGGGCGAAGGCCGGGGCGGTTTCGCGCTCGGCGGTGTTCGTCACGCGCCGCACCTTTTGCGTCTTCAAATCGAGCAGGTAGATGTCGCCCTCGTGCTCGTACACCTTGTGGGTATACGCGTGGTCGTACTCGCCCGCGCTGGCGGGCAGCGCCCGCTGCGCGGCCAGCGGCACTGGGCGCGGCGCGGCCGGGCCGGTGGGCGCCACCTGGTACAGTGAGTCGCGCCGGTTCTTGTTCGGGTTCCAATTGAAATAAATGTGGCGGCCATCCTCGCCCCAGTACACGCCCGACGGGGAAGTGCCGAGCCACTGCGTGGGGTCACGCATGATTTTGTCGATGGTGAGCGGGGCCAGCGGGCCGGTGGCAGCGGCCGGCGCCTGGGCCAGGGCCGGTGCGGTAGTGGCCAGCAGCAGCCCGAAGAGGTACAAATTGCGCATCGCCAAACTTACGGCCAGCGGCCGGCTCCGCTGGGCGCTGCTGGCCGGCCTCGCCGCCGGGCCACAAAAAAACGGCCCGCACTGCGGGCCGTTTCTACTGCGCGGAGGGGGGCGGGCCGGGCTAGGCGGGTAGGGCGGCCTTGCGGGCGCTCACGGCCTGCATGGCCGCGTCGAGGGTGGCGAGCTGGGCATCGACCTGGTCGGCATCCACGTCGGCCAGGTAGGCGCTGGGGCCGCTGGTGGTTTCGCCGCTCAGCTCCAGGTTGTCGCGCCGGCCGCGGGCCGCGATGAGGGCGCGCTTGGCCGTGCGTAGCTCGGCTTCGGTGAGGCCGGGGCGGGCGGCCTCAGCGGTGTAGTGAGCCACGTCGGCGGTGGCCTTGGCGAGCTGGGCAGCAGTGGTGGTGGCCCGGTCGCTGGCCTGGGCGTCGGCATAGGTCTGGTTGTAGTCGCGGCGCTCGTAGGCGGCCTTTTCTTTGGTAAGGCTGGCCAGGGTGATGTCGCACTCGGCGCGGGTGGTGAGCAGGGAAACGTCGGCGGGCATGGTGGGGGAAGAGAAAAAAAGAGGTGAAGGAGTAAAAAAAAATTTGAACGCCCGAATATATAAACCCAATTTTAACCCACCAACTTTTTGCCTGGGCCACTGCCCGCCTATAAGCTACTGGTGAGCAGCTGGGCCAGCGCCGCCGCCTCGATTTCCAGGGCCCGCACCCGCTGGTGCAGCAGGTGGTATTCGGCCAGGGCTGCGGGGGGCAGGGCCAGCGGCACGGTGGCCAGCCAGGTGTGCGCGTAGCGCAGGCGGGCGGCCTCGCGGGTGGCCGCTGGCTGGCCCTCGGGCGGGGGCGGGGGCAGCGCCGCCAGCAGGCCCGGCAGGGCGGCGGCCCAGCGGGTGGCCACTGCCGCCTGGCTGGCCAGCTCGCCCAGCCGCTGGCGCAGGGCGCGGGCCTCGTGCTGGCAGGCGGCGCGGCGCCGGGCCAGTGGTGCGGCCTCGAAGGGGCCGGGTGGGGGCGGGGGCAAGGGGAGAGCAGAATCGGCTAGGGCCTGGGCCTCGGCCAGTAGCTGGGCGGCGGCCTCGGGGGCGGTGGGCACGGGGGGCAGGTAGGGGGCCAGGCGCTCGGCCACGGCCGGGGTGAGGGCGCGGCGGCCGGCTTCCAGCTGGTGGGCCAGGGCTGGGCTGATGCCCACTAGGGCAGCTAGCTCGCGCTGCTGCAAGCCGTAGTAGCGGCGCACCCGCGCCAGGGTCGAAAGGGAGTCAGGAGCAGTGCGGGGCATGGAGCCGGCTTGTAAATTATGCAGCAAGAAAGCCAAAAATAATTTACAGGGCGTGTAAAGTATTTTGCTCTGGCGCTCGGATTAATTTATACGCTCACTGGCTGGCACGCTGGCCGCTGGCCGTAGCTTGCGCCCCCATTTGCTCTTGTATAGTATGCCCCCACCCATTCCGTTAGCCTGGCCCGAAATCCGCAAGCGTGCCCTTGCCTTTGCCCATGAGTACCGCGACGCGGTGCAGGAGGACGAGGATGCCCAGTCGTTCTGGAACGAGTTTTTTGACGTCTTCGGCAAGCGCCGCCGGGGCACGGCCCGCTTCGAGTACAAGGTGCGCAAGCGGGCGGCCGCGCTGCCCGCCGGCGAGGGGGCCGCGCCCGAGGCCCCCGACCTGGGCCGGGGCCGCATCGACCTGTTTTGGCCCGGCGTGCTACTGGCTGAAAGCAAGAGCCGCCACAAAAACCTGGATGATGCCTACGCCCAGGCCCTCGAATACATCGGCAACCTGCCCGCCTACGAGCGCCCGCAGTACATTTTTACCTCCGACTTTGCCCGCCTGCGCCTCTACGACCTGCGTGGCCGCACCGTGTACCCCACCGCCGCCGAGCACACCGAAATACCCGTGGCCGAGCTGGGTAAACACGTGCGCCTCTTTGGCTTTATGGCCGGCTACGAGCAGCGCACCTACCAGGAGCAAGACCCCGTAAACCGCAAGGCCGCCGAGCGCATGGGCAAGCTCCACGACCAGCTCGAAGCCAGCGGCTACCGCGGGGCCGACCTCGAGCGCTACCTCGTGCGCCTGCTGTTCTGCCTCTTTGCCGAGGATACCGACATCTTCCCGCGCGCCAGCTTCATGGACCTGGTGCGCCGCCACGCCGGCCCCCGGGGCCAGCAGCTCGGGCCGCTGCTGCACCAGCTTTTCGAGGTGCTCGACACGCCCGAAGACCAGCGCTCGGCCCACCTGCCCGAGCACCTGCGCGAGTTTCCCTACGTGAACGGCGACCTGTTTAAGGGCGGCCTGCGCATTGCCGACTTTAGCGAGGCCATGCGCGAGCTGCTGCTCGAAGCCACCACCCTCGACTGGGGGCAGGTGTCGCCGGCCATCTTTGGCTCGCTGTTTCAGAGCGTGATGGAGGACGGTGAGCGCCGGGCCAACGGCGCGCACTACACCTCGGAGGCCAATATCCTGAAGGCCATCGGGCCGCTGTTTCTCGATGAGTTCCGCGCCCGCCTCACCCGCCTCCAGGCCCGCGTGCCCAGCCCCGAGCGCACCCGCGACCTCGGCGAGCTGCACAACGAGCTGGCCCGCCTGCGCCTGCTCGACCCCGCCTGCGGCTGCGGCAACTTCCTGGTGGTGGCCTACCGCGAGCTGCGCCAGCTCGAACTCGACCTGCTGGCCCTGCGCTACCCCGGCACCGGCGGCACCCAGTTTCCGCTGGGCGTCGAAACGGCCGTGCAACTCTCGGTAGAGCAGATGCACGGCATCGAGCTCGACGAGTTTGCGGCCCGCATCGCGGAGGTGGCCCTCTGGCTCGTCGACCACCAGATGAACCAGCGCCTTTCCGAGCGCTTTGGCCACTACATGGCCCGCATCCCGCTACGCCAACGGGCCCACATTCGCCACGGCAACGCCCTCACGACCGACTGGAACGAGGTGTTGCCCCGTGAGCAGGCTACGCACGTGCTGGGCAACCCGCCCTTTGTGGGCCACCATTACCAAACGCCGGCTCAAAAGGAAGAACTGCGCCGGGTGTTGCATGGGGTATCGGCGGCGGGCGTACTGGATTTTGTTACCGCTTGGTTTTGGAAAACCGCTGAATACGTACAGGGCACTACCATTCGGGCGGCGCTTGTAAGTACAAACTCTATCACGCAGGGCGAACAGGTAGGGCTTTTGTGGGGGCCGCTTATTTCCCGGTTTGGAATGAAAATTCAGTTTGCCCACCAGACGTTTAAGTGGAATAACGAGGCGCGGGGCAACGCAGCAGTTCACTGCATCATCGTTGGCTTTGGGGCCAAAGAGGTAGGTATTAAAAGGTTATTTGAATACGCTACACCTACCGATTTGCACCCGCAGGAATCGAACCCTAATAACATAACGCCCTATCTGACCAGCGGCCCCACGGTGCTACTGGAAAACCGTGCGCGGCCTATTAGTGCAGTACCAGCTATGCGCTATGGCAATAAGCCTACTGATGGCGGTCACCTGCTGTTATCGGATGAAGAACGCGCCGAGCTACTACAGGCTGAGCCAGCGGCCGCCCGGTTTGTGCGCCCATTCACCGGGGCGCAGGAGTTTATCAATGGGCAAAGCCGGTGGTGCCTATGGCTGGTGGATATGCAGCCTAGCGAACTGAAGCAGCTACCCCAAGTAAGGGCCCGAGTTGAAGCCGTTAAGAAATTTCGCTTGGCTAGTAAAGCCGCTGCTACGCGCAATTATCCCAACCATACATTGTTTCGGCAGTTGGCGCAGCCCACTACCAGCTACTTGCTCATTCCAAGTGTTTCGTCGGAGAAAAGAGCCTATGCACCCATTGGTTTTATGGAGCCCGACACCATTGCCAGCAACCTAGTTTTTACCGTTCCCAACGCCACGCTCTACCATTTCGGCGTGCTCACCTCGGCCATGCACATGGCCTGGATGCGCTACACCTGCGGGCGGCTGAAAAGCGACTACCGCTACTCCAAGGACATTGTCTACAACAATTTTCCCTGGCCCACGGCCCCCGCGCCTGAGGCCCGCGAAGCCATCGAAGCGGCGGCCCAGGCGGTGCTCGATGCCCGCGCTGCCCACCCCGGCAGCACCCTGGCTGACCTCTACGACCCGCTGGCCATGCCCCCCGACCTGCGCGCCGCCCACCACCGCCTCGACAAGCTCATCGACCACCTCTACCAGCGCAAAGCCTTCCGCCACGATACCGAGCGCGTGCAGCGCCTCTTCGAAAAATACGACGAGCTAAACTCGCCGCTGGCCCCCGCCCCCGCCGCGCCCGCCCCCCGGCCGCGTCGCCCCCGGCCAGCCTAGCCCCCGGCGTGTAAAGTAAAAAAGGTTGGGGCCGGAAATAATTTACAAGTGGTGTAAATTATTTCCGGCCCCAACCTTTTTTACTTTACACGCGGCTGGGCGTGGCCCGCCGCCCTACGGCTGCCCCAGAAACGCCAGCACCGCCGCGTTGAAGGCGGCCGGGTCTTCGCGCGGGGCGTAGTGAGTGAGGCCGGGAAAGATATGCACCTGCCCGTGGGGCAGGCTGCTGGCAATAAGCTGGGTGTGGGCGGGCTGAATCACGTCTTTCTCGCCGGCCAGCACCAGCGTGGGGGCCGTGATGCCGGCCAGGTCGGTAGCCTTCATGCGGGGGTAGTCTAGCAGCAGCACCATGAGCGGGCGTACCTGGCGGGCCTGCTTGTTGAGGGGGTAGAGCAGGGTGGTGAGCTTCTTGCCCTGGCGCACTTCCTTGAGGGTGGCGGGCGTCACGGCCAGGGTATCGGCCCAGAGATTGGCGCCCATCGTCACGAGCTTTTTCACTTGCTGCGGGTGGTGCAGAGCCAGGCTCAGGCCGGTGTTGCCGCCATCGCTCCAGCCCACCACGTGGGCGGCCGGAATGTTGAGGGCCTTGAGCAGGGCGCTCATGTCGTCGGCAAAGAGGTCGTAGGTGAGCGTTTGCTTGCCGTTGGTGCTCTGGCCCTGGGCGCGGGTGTCCACGGCAATGACCTGGTAGTGCTTGGCCAGCTCGGGTATCTGCCCGCTAAAGGCCGAGATAGACTGGCCGTTGCCGTGCAGCAGCAGCAGCGGCTCGCCCTGCCCGTAGGTTTCGTAATAGAGCTTGATGCCGTTGAGGGCTACCGTGTGGCCGGCGGCGGCATTGTGGCCGTAGTTGACGGCGCCCTGGCCGATGAGTTCGAGAAAGTGGTTGCCGCTGGCCTCGGCGGCGGTGCGGTAGCGGTAGGCCGCGTTGAGCGCTATCGGCCGCCAGCCGTTGGGGAAGCCGCTGGCGCTGTCGGCGCGGGCGGTTTCGAAGTCGCCGTTCAGCAGCGGCACGGGCTGCCACTGGCCCTTGGTGGCTTCTACTTCCAGCTTAAAATCGTCGTAGCCGAAAGTGCCGTTGAGAAACACGTTGGCATTGATGGCGAGCTGGGCGGCCGTTTTGGGTAGCTGGCCGGCCAGGGTGAAGGTGCGCCACTGACCGTCGCGCCGTTTGGCCCGCATCTGGGCGGGCTTGCTGGCGGTCAAGAACTGCTTGTTCTTGTCGAAGAGCACGACAAAGACGTTGGCATCGGCGCTGTCGCCGGCCGGGCTTGCTACTTTCATGCGGGCCGAGAGGCGGTAGGGCCGGCCGGCGTAGGGCTGCACATCGACCCGCTGCCGGAAGTAGAAGGAGGGGCTGACCTGGGTTGGCAGCTTGGACTGCGCGGCGGCGGGCAGGCCAAGTGCCAGCAAGGCCAGTAAGAAGGCGAGGTGTTTCAAAAGCATGAAAAAGGGAAGTAGTATTGCCCTAACGATACCTGGCGCGGCTATTAGGTTGCCCCGGAGGCTGCTTTTTGTGCGGGGGCAGGGTGGCCGGGCCCACGCCGGGGCGGGGCGGCCACCTGGCCAAGCGCACCTGGTGAAGCCATTGGCCCCGCCCGGGCCGCTGCCCTCTGGCTAAAAATAGTTGGGGCGCCCGGCCCCGGTGGGGGTGGGCAGTAGCCTGGGCAGTAGCTTTGCTTGTTCAACTTTTCTACTAAAATAGCTTTCAGCTTAATGAAGAACTTGTTTACGCATGCGGGCCGGGGCGTGGCCCTGGCCACCCTGTTAGCGGCGGGGCTAGCCAGCCAGGCCCAGGCCCAGGGCGTGCGCATTGGCACGGCCGGCACCCCCGATGCCTCGGCCGTGCTCGACCTGGTGAGCAGCAGCAAGGGTGCGCTGCTGCCCCGCGTGGCCGACGTGACGGCCATCGCCAGCCCCGCCACCGGCCTCATTGCCTACCAAACCGGCGGCACGCCCGGCTATTATTACTACACTGGCACCGCCTGGCAGCAGGTGGCTACCGCCGCGGGCGCGGTGAGCACGGCCAGCAACGGCCTCACCAAAACGGGGCAGAACGTGGCGCTGGGCGGCGCCCTCACGTCGGCCACCGTTATCTCCCAGGTCGGCAATAACCTGGGCATCACCGGCGGCAACGTGGGCATCGGCACGGCCGCGCCCCAGAGCACGCTCGACGTGAGCGGTGACTTTCGGGTGAGCACCGGCTCGGTAAACGCCACGCTGGGCACCACCGGCAGCGGCAACGCCAACATCAGCGGCTACATCGGGCAGTCGTTTACGCTGCCCGTGGCGGCCAGCCTCACCAGCATCCGGCTGGTCGATGGGGCCAATAATTTCAGCAGCACCATCCAGATTTTCAGCGGCAGCGGGCCTAATGGCACGGCCCAACTGGCCACGCCGCTGCCCATCAGCTTTGTGGCCAACACCAGCACCACGGTAGTGCTGCCCACCCCGCTCAGCCTGCCGGCGGGCACCTACACGCTGATGCTGAATACCAACGCCAATGGCAACGTCAACCCCATTCGCTACTTCAACAATGGCGAGAACTATACGGGGGGCACTGTTTACTCGAATACCAGCGCTTTTGCGCCCGTCGACCTCGACTTTACGGTGGCCTACACCAGCGGCAGCCCCACCAGCGCCTTCAACGTGGGCACCAGCGGCAACGTGGGCATCGGCACCGCCGCCGCCCCCAGCCAGAAGCTGGAGGTGGCCGGCGGCAGCCTCAAAATCAGCACCGCCGGCCAGGGCCTCATCTTCCCCGATGGCAGCACCCAGACCACGGCGGCCGCCCCGGCCGCGGGCAGCGGCAGCTACATCCAGAACACGACCAGCCCGCAGGCGGGCAGCAACTTCAACATCAGCGGCAGCGGCAACGTGGGCACCAGCCTGGGCGTGGGCACCAGCGGCGCGCCCGCATCCACGCTCGACGTGCGCGGCTCGCAGGCGCTGGCCTACGTCACGACCGGCAGTACGGCCGGCACGTTCACGCTCACGGCGGCCCATCACACGGTGCGGCGCTTCGGAGCCTGCAACAACATCAGTATTCCCGACGCCGGCACCTGCCCGGGCCGCATCTACGTCATCATCAGTTCCAACGGTGCGGGCTCCAACGTGGGCCTGAGCGTGCAGAGCGGCGGCGGCATCTATGACGACGTGGCCAACTCGACTATCACCTTCATCGGGTCCGGCGAGCGCCTCTCCATCCAGAGCGATGGCTCGGGCTGGATTGTAATCGGCCGCTAGGCGCGGCGCACCACGCAAGTGCGTGCCACCCGATGAGCTACCGTAAAAAGGGGCCGCTTCCAGGCAGGAAGCGGCCCCTTTTTGTGGAGCAGGGCTAGCCGGGCGGAGGCGCTAAGCTTTCTCGGGCAGCAGCACGGCGTCGGGGTAGTTGCCGAGCACGGGCTGGCTGGGGGCGCCCTGGGTCACGGCCTCCACGAGCAGCTTGCCGCCCACGAAGGCGCCTTTCCAGCTTTCGCCCAGGCCGCCGAATACTTCCTCGCGGTCGCCGCGGCTGCGCAGCTGGTTGATGCCCACCTTGAAGGCGCGCAGCTCCTTGGCGGTGCGGGCGGCCCACTTCTCATCATCCGAGCCCAGCGCGCTCACCAGGGCACCGTTCGAGATGTTCATCTCGCCCACCAGCTCCTCCACGCGGTCCACGAGCACCACCGTGTCGATGGGGCCAAAGGGCTCCTTGAAGTACAGCTCGGCCTGGCGGGGCAGGCCCACGAGGGCGCGCGGCGCACGGTAGGCCGCGCGGTCCTGGCCGGGCAGGAACAGGTTGTCATCGAGCTTGCCCTGGTAGAAGGGGATGGCGCCGTGCTGGCTGGCATCGGTGAACAGCTCGTCGAGGCTCTCGGCCTGCCGGGCGTTGATGACGGGGCCGAAGGCCAGGTCGGGTAGCTTGTCGCCGGGGTTATCGACCAGCGTGGGGTTGCCCACCTTGAGGCTGCCGATGGCCTTGGTGTAGGTTTCGAGAAACTGCGGAAACAGGTCGCGCTGCACCACCCAGCGCACGTAGGCCGTGCAGCGCTGCTTGCCGTAGTCGTAGCCTTTCACCAGCTGCTCGGCCAGCTTGTCCCACTGCGAGTAGTTCCAGAGGCCGTAGGTATTCACGCCCTCCATCTCCAGCATGTAGCGCTTGTGCTCCTGGCTCAGGGCATCGGCAATGTTGCGGCCGTTGTAGCGGCCGCCCACGAAGCTGAGGCAGTCCACGGCGGGGTCCTTCACCAGCACGTCGCTGAGCTCACCGCCGGGGCCGCTCACCAGCGATACCGGCAGGCCGGCGCGGCGGGCAATGGCGAAGGTGAGGCTGAGCGAGATAAAGCCGCCGTCGGTGGGCGTCTTGGCAATCACGGCGTTGCCGGCCAGCGCCTGCACCAGCACCGCGTGCAGGAGCACCGACATGGGGTAGTTCCAGCTCGCAATGTTGCTGACCAGGCCCAGCGGGCGGCGGTCGCCGAGCAGGCCCTCGATGTGCTCCACGTACCACTGCACGCCCTCGATGGCGCGGTCGATGTCGTTGAAGCCCAGCTTGTAGGTTTTGCCGATTTCCCACATCAGCAGCTTGCTCACCAGGTCGATGTGCGGGCGCAATTGGTCGAGGCAGTCCTGCACTTTGGCGCGGCGCTCGGCCAGCGGAGTGGCGGCCCAGGCGGCGGCTTCGCCCTTGGCAAAGTGCACGGCGCGCAGGGCCTCGTCGTGCTTGAGCATGGGCAGGCTGGCCAGTTCCGAGCCATCGATGGGCGAGATGAAGGGCTTAGGCTCGCCGGGTTCCTGCCACTTGCCTTCGAGTAGGTTGAGAAACTTGCCGTCGGCGGTGAAGATTTCGGGCACGGCCTGCTTCACGTCGTTCAGCAGCTTGCTGAAGACAACTTCGGGCGCAATTATTTTCGGCATGAGAAAGAGAGGCGCCGGGTGTTGAGCGGGCGCGTTGGTGAAAGAACAGCTAGGGAAACAGGTTTTTGGGCGGTTAGGTTGTAGGGGCGGGGCTTGCCCCCGCCCGGCGGCCGCACCGTTGGCGCAAAGCCTATTCAACGCCGGGCGGGGGCAAGCCCCGCCCCTACGTGGCCTGTAGCTCACGCACCAACTCGGCCGAGCCTACGAAGAGCGGCACGCGCTGGTGCAAGTCAGCGGTCGGAGGTACGTCGAGTACGGCTTCGGCGCCGGTCACGGCCAGGCCGCCGGCCTGCTCGCTGATAAAGGCAATGGGGTAGGCCTCGTAGAGCAGGCGCAGCTTGCCGCTAGGCCATTCGCCGGTGGGCGGGTAGAGGTAGATGCCGCCCGTGAAGAGGTTGCGGTGGTAGTCGGCGGCCAGCGAGCCCACGTAGCGGGCCGTGTAGCGGCGCTCCTTGCAGGTAGTAAGGAAGGTGCGCGCAAACTCGGGGAAGTCAAACCAGTTGCCCTCGTTGCACGAAAACACCGTGCCCTGAGCTGGGATGGTGAGGTTGGGGTGCGAGAGGAAAAACTCGCCCAAACTCGGCTCATACGTAAAGCCCGCCACGCCGTGGCCGGTGGTGTACACCAGCATCACACTGGAGCCATACAGAATGTAGCCCGCCGCCACCTGCGCCCGGCCGCCCTGCAAAAAGTCTTCGGCCCTAGCCGGTCCGCCGTAGCGGCTCACGCGCCGGTAGATGCTGAAGATGGTGCCCGTGCTGACATTAAAATCGAGGCTTACGGAGCCGTTGAGCGGGTTGAGTGCCACCACGTATTTGCCATCCTGGTTGCCGGTTTCGATGATGTCGGGCCGGGCCTCACTCAGCACGGCGCAGCATTCGCGGCCGTTGGTGAGGGCGCGTACAAAGCGGATGTGGGCTTCCTCGCCCAGGCGGTGGCGTGGGGCGGCCGTTTCGCCCTCGGGCCCCACGGCTTCGGCCAGGCTGCTGAGGCCAGCGCGGCTCACCTCGCGCACCATTATTTTGCTGGCTAGGGCAATGTCGCGCAGCAGCTGCGACAGCTCGCCGGTGGCAAACGGAAACTCAGCCTGCTTGCGCATGATGTAGCGCTCCAGGGTGGTGCCGACGGGGGTGGCGAGTTCGTCGTGGGTAGGGGGGGTAGAGGGAAGAGCCATGCTAGCGCGATGGCGCGGGGCTCTGCCCCGGGCCGGATATGCGCGGGCCTCTGGCCCGCAGTCGGTGGATAATCTAGGGTATACTGGCGCAGGTGCCGCAGGCCAGAGGCCTGCCACTACTTGGCACAGGGCATAGCCCCGCGCCATCGCCCGCTTGGGTGGCTTACTTCGCCTCGGGCTGCTTCTGCGACTGCCACAGCACTACCTGCCAGCCCTGCGGGTTCTTAATCTGCACGGTCACGTACTTAAGGTGGGCCACGTTGGGCGAGCCGTCGGGCTTGTTGGGCTGGTAGATGGTAATCTGGCCATTGACCACGGCCGTCTGCCCGCCGTTGTAGGCACGCACGTTGATAGTTTCGACGTCAATTTTATCATACACGCTTTTTCCGTCGCGGATGCCTTGCAGGTAGTCCGTTTTGCCCTGCTGCTTGCCGTTGGCGTGGGTGTACACGAGGTCGTCGGCAAAGGCTTTTTCGAGGAAGGCGTAGTTTTTGCTCACCTGGGCCGCAAAGCGCTGGCGCTCCAGGGCCTCCACTTCTTTGGCGGCCTCGGCGTTGCGCTGGGCGGGGTTGGCCTGGGCCGGTAGCAGGGCCGGGTTAGGCCTGGCGCGCCGGGGCGCGGTTTGGGCCGGGGCCAGCAGGGGCAGGGCTAGCAGGGCCAGGGCGGTGAGCGAGCGTTTCATAGCAGCGGCTTAGGTGGTGGGCAGAATATCGTCGTCGTCGAGCTGGATGGGCTCCATGCGCGGCACCAGCGTAAACATCACAACCCAGGCCAGCAAATAGGCCGCCCCGCAGATGATGAACGTGATGAAGTAGGCCGTTTCGGGCTGCTGGCTGTAGTGCGCAATCAGCTGCTTCTGGATGAGGGCCGTGAAGGCGATGCCGCCCAGGCCCCCGGCCATGCCGCCAATACCCGTAACCGAAGCCACGGCCCGCTTCGGAAACATATCCGATACGGTGGTGAAAATATTGGCGCTCCAGGCCTGGTGAGCCGCCGCCGCAATGCCGATAACCAGCACGGCCAGCCACATATTCAACTGCCCCAGGTACTGCGCAAATACGATGGGAAACACGCAGCAGGCGATGAGCAGCATTGTAGTCTTGCGGGCCTGGAAAGCCGGCATACCGCGCTTGATGAACCCTAGCGGCAGGTAGCCGCCGCTCACGCTGCCGATGCTCGAGAGCACGTACACCGCCGCCACCGGCAGGGCCACGGCCGTGCCCTTGAGGTGGTATTGCTTACCCAAGAAATCGGGCAGCCAGAACAGGTAAAACCACCAGATGGGGTCGGTCAGGAACTTGCCCGCCACGAAGGCCCAGGTTTGGCGAAAGCCCAGCAGCGTCGCCCAGGAGGTTTTAGGCTTTTCCTCCACTACCACGCTTTCGGCCGGCAGGCCCACGGGCAAGTCGGCGTTGATGTAGTCGAACTCGGCCTTGCTCAGGCGCTTGCTATTGGCGGGCGTTTCGTACACCAGCATCCACAGCACCAGCCACACGAAACCCAGCGCGCCAGTGATGAGAAAGGCCCACTGCCAGCCGATGGTTTCGGCAATGAGCGGCACCGTGAGCGGCGCAATAATGGCCCCCACGTTGGAGCCCGAGTTGAAAATGCCCGTGGCCAGGGCCCGCTCGCGCTGCGGAAACCACTCGGCCGTGGTCTTGATGGCCGCCGGAAAGTTACCAGCCTCCGTAACCCCCAAAAAGCTGCGCGCAATGCCAAAGCCCAGCGTGCTGCTCACCAGCGCGTGCCCCATCGCCGCCAGGCTCCATAGCGTGGTAGAAAGCGCGTAGCCCAGCTTGGTGCCCAGCTTATCGACCACCCGGCCCGCGCCCACCATGCCAATGGCGTAGGCCAGCTTAAAGGCAATCTCGATGTTGGCGTAGTCTTTATCGGTCCACTTAAAGGCCGTTTCGAGGTACGGCTTCAGCAGCGAGATAACGGCCCGGTCGAGGTAGTTAATGGTAGTGGCAAAAAATACCAGCGAACAGATAGTCCAGCGGTACTTGCCCACGACCGACGTATCGGTGCCGGGCGGCGAGCTGCTTAGGGTGGGATTCATAGAGAGTAGGGTGCGGGGCTTGCCCCCGCCCTTCGTTAGGCTTTAAAATAGTGCAGCAGCGTGCCCGCCGGGCGGGGGCAAGCCCCGCACCCTACAAGCGCTGTAAAAATTGCATCAGCGGGGCCACGCGGGCCGTGATGGTGGCCGCGTCGCTGGCTCCTTTGAAGAGCTGCGAGCCCACGCCCACCACGTTCACGCCCGCCCCAAACCACTCGGTGAGGCTGGCCTCGGTAGGCTCGACGCCACCCGTCACCATGAGCTTCACGCTGGGCATGGGGCCGCGCAGAGCCTGCACATAGTCGGGGCCGACGAGGTTGCCGGGGAAGATTTTGACGAGCTGCGCACCGAGCTGGGTGGCGGCGTAAATCTCATTGGGCGTCATAGCGCCGGGCAGCCAGGCCACGTCGTGGCGCTGGCAGGCGGCGGCCACCTCGGCCGTGGTCACAGGCTGCACGATGAACGCCGCACCGGCCGCAATGAAGCGCTCGGCATCGGCGGCGGTGTAGATGGTGCCAATGCCCAGCACGAGGTCGGGGCAGTCGTCGGCCACCAGCTTGGCTAGCTCCTGAAACACCTCAAACGCATTGGCTCCGCGGTTGGTAAACTCAAATACCCGCACGCCCCCAGCGTAGCAGCCCCGCACAATAGACTGCGCGTAGGCGGCATCGGCGTGGAAAAAAACCGGTACCAGCGGCGCGGCTAGGGTGCGGGCAATAACTTCTTGGGAGGAAAGGCGGGTCATGAATATGAGTTTAATAGAGCTTTTCGTCTGTCATTGCGAGCCTGCGAAGGAATCGCACCAGAACGAATTGTGCGGGTGTCGTGCGGGTGCGATTGCTTCGCAGGCTCGCAATGACAGGTGAGAAGCACTTAGCGCAGCAGGCGCCCCGTGAGGTTGCCCTGCATGAGGTGCTCGACTTCGGCGGGCGTCACTAGGTTGATGTCGCCGTGAATGGTGTGCTTCAGCGCCGAAGCGATGGTGGCGAAAGACAGCGCCTGCGCGCGGTCCTCGTAGGTCTGCGAGCCGTAGATGAAGCCCGAGATGAAGGAGTCGCCGCCGCCGATGCGGTCTACCACCGGCGCGATGTCGTAGAACGGCGTTTCGAAAAACTCGCCCTCATCCCAGAGCAGGCCACAAATGCGCTCGTGCGAGGCGCTCTGGGTCTGGCGGCGGGTGGCGATGACGCGCTTGATGTTGGGGAAGCGCTGGGTGAGCTGCTGGCTCATCGAGATGAAGCCATTATCCGAATCCGCGTCGGCCTTGATGCCGAAGAGGTCGTCGGCGTCGCCTTCGGTGCAGACTACGATATCGCAGCCTTCGACCAAGCCCGGCATTACGTCTTGCGCCCGCTGGCCATACTGCCACAAGTTGCGGCGGTAGTTCACGTCGGCCGACACCGTGACCCCTAGCCGGCGCGCGGCCGCGATGGCCTCGGCGGTGGCCTGGGCCGCGGCGGCCGAGATGGCGGGCGTGATGCCCGTCCAGTGCAGCCAGCCGGCGTCTTTCAAAATCTCGTCCCAGTTGAAGCTAGCCGGGTCGAGGTGGGCGAAGGCCGAGTCGGCGCGGTCGTACACGATGCGGCTGGGCCGCAGCGAGGCGCCCACTTCCAGAAAATACAGCCCTAGCCGGTGGCCTTCGGTGAAGTGGCAGTGGGTGGTATCGACGCCGTAGCGGCGCAGGTGGTTGGCGGCCGCGTAGCCCAGCTCGTTGGCCGGGAAGGCCGAGACGTGGGCGGCGGGCACGCCCATTTGGGCGAGGGCGGCGGCTACGTTGGCGTCGCCGCCGCCGTAGGTTATTTCGAGGGTAGCGGTCTGCGGCAGCCGGTAGTTCAGCGGCGGCGAGAGCCGCATCATCACTTCGCCGAAGGTTACGACTTGCTTCATGGGGTGGGGGCGCTAGGGGTGATTTTAGCCGGAAAAAGGCAGCAGCCAGCGCGCGTCAGAAAGGAATTAGACAGGAAAGGTAGCCCGGTAACGAGGTGCATAAATCCGCTTTTTCCGTCTTTTTTCACGCAAACGATTCCGATACCCTGGTTTGCGGGCAGATGTAGCGTGGACTCTGCGAGTCCGCGTGCGAGCGCAGCGAGCATAATGGGCGAACGACTTCCAACGCAGCTGCTCGCTGCGCTCGCACGCGGACTCGCAGAGTCCACGCTACACTAGTTCGCCGATGCTCACCGGCTTAGCGGCCGGCTCAAAGCCGAAGTATGTTTTGGCGTTGCCGTAGCTGATATTTTCGACCAACTGGCCTAGCCAGGGCAGTTCTTCGGCGGGCAATTCGCCATTCTCCACATCGCGGCCCAGCAGGTTGCAGAGGATGCGGCGGAAATACTCGTGGCGCGGGAACGACAGGAAGCTGCGCGAGTCGGTGAGCATGCCCACAAACTGGCTCAGCAGGCCCATGCTGCTGAGGGCGTTGAGCTGCTTTTCCATGCCGTCCTTCTGGTCCAAGAACCACCAGCCCGAGCCGAACTGGATTTTGCCGGCCACCGAGCCATCCTGGAAGTTGCCAATCATGGTGGCAAACAGGTCGTTGTCGGCGGGGTTGAGGTTGTAGAGGATGGTCTTGGCGAGCTTGTTCTGGTTGTCGAGCGTATCCAGAAAGCGCGACAAAGCGCGGGCCTGCGAGAAGTCGCCAATGGAATCCCAACCGGTATCGGGGCCAAGCTCGCGCAGGGCGCGGGTGTTGTTGTTGCGCAGCGCGCCGAGGTGAAACTGCTGCGTCCAGCCCTTCTCCCAGTCCATGATGGCCAGCTCGACCAGCATGGCCGACTTGAACTGCTCAATCTCCACAGCCGAAAGCGGCTGGCTAGCCTGCGCTTTCTCGAAGATGGCAGCTACCTCCGCTTCGGTGTAGTCGGCGGCGTAAATCTGCTCCAGGCCGTGGTCGGAGAGGCGGCCGCCGAGGCTAGCGAAGAAGTCGTGGCGCTGGCGCAGGGCGGTCAGCAGGTCGGCGTAGCTGCCGATGGTCGTGCCGGCTGCGGCGGCTAGCTTGTCGAGGTACTGGCGGTAGTCGCTAGCCTCGGGCGTCATGGCCTTGTCGGGGCGGAAGGTAGGCAGGATGCGGGTGCCGAAGTCGTGGCTAGCCAGCGCCTGGTGGTGCTCCAAGGAGTCGGCCGGGTCGTCGGTGGTGCACACGGTCACCACGTTCATCTTGCGCAGCAGGCCCTGCACCGAGTACTCGGGCGTTTGAAGCAGGGCGTTGCACTGGTCGTAGATGCGGCGGGCGCTATCCTTGTTCAGCAGCTCGGTGATGCCGAAATAGCGGCGTAGCTCCAGGTGCGTCCAGTGGTACAAGGGGTTGCGCACGGTGTAGGGCACCGTTTCGGCCCACTTCTCAAACTTCTCCCAGTCGCTGGCATCGCCGGTCACGTAGCGCTCGTTCACGCCGTTGGCCCGCATGGCGCGCCACTTGTAGTGGTCGCCGTAGAGCCAGATTTGGGTGATGTTCTCAAACTGCCGGTTTTGGGCAATCTGGTCGGGCGGTAGGTGGCAGTGGTAGTCGATGATAGGCTGCGGGGCGGCGTGCTGGTGGTAGAGCGTGCGCGCCGTTTCGGTTTGCAGCAGGAAGTCGTCGGAGAGGAAGGGCTTCATAATTTCAATTATCAGTTATCAGTGAGCAGTTATCAATTGTATCAGAAATTAAAAGAACGTCATGCTGAGCTTGCCGAAGCGTCTCGCCCGCATCTTTGAACAAGTAGAGTTAGTGCTGCACGCGAGATGCTTCGGCAAGCCCAGCATGACGTTCTTTTAATACCTGGCGACTACAAAGAAACGCCGCGCTTCCACGGAATAAAATCAGTTTGGCCGTGGCGCACGGCACTTACCTCTAGTCCGCTAGCCACCTGCACCACGTAGTCGAGAATACGCTCGCCGGCTTGTTCGATGGTTTCTTCGCCGTCGATGACGGTGCCGGTGTTCAGGTCGATGATGTCGGGCATGCGCTCGGCCAGCTTGGTATTGGAGCTGATTTTCACCACTGGGGCGATGGGGTTGCCGGTAGGCGTACCCAGGCCAGTGGTGAAGAGCACAATATTAGCGCCCGAACCCACTTCGGCGGTCGTGCTTTCCACGTCGTTGCCGGGCGTGCAGAGCAGGTTGAGGCCCGGTTTAGTCACTAATTCAGGGTAATCGAGCACGGCCACTACCGGCGACGAGCCGCCCTTGCGGGCCGCGCCGGCCGATTTCATGGCGTCGGTGATGAGCCCGTCGCGGATGTTGCCGGGCGAGGGATTCATGTCGAAGCCCGAGCCCACGGCTACCGCGCTGTCGCCATAGGCCTTCATGAGCGAGGTGAAGCGCTGGGCCGTGTCGTGGTCTACCGAGCGGTTCACAATTTCTTGCTCCACGCCGCACAGCTCCGGAAACTCGGCTAGGATAACCGAGCCGCCTAGCGCCACCAAGAGGTCCGAGACGTGGCCCACGGCCGGGTTGGCCGAGATACCCGAAAAGCCATCGGAGCCGCCGCACTCCAGGCCGATGGTCAGCTTGCTGAGCGGCGCGGGCTGGCGCTGCTGCTGGTTGGCCTGCATAAGGCCGGCGAAGGTCTGGCGCAACGCCGTGCTCACGAGAGCCTCTTCGGTGCCAATGGTCTGCTGGTCGAGGATAAACAGCGGCTTGCTGAAGTGGGGGTCGCGCTTGGCGATTTCGTCTTGCAGCATGGTAGCCTGCGCGTTCTGGCAGCCCAGGCTTAGCACCGTGGCGCCGGCCACGTTGGGGTGGGTGATGTAGCCGGCTAGCAGGCCGCACAGCGTCTGGGCATCCTGCCGGATGCCGCCGCAGCCGCCCTCGTGCTGCAAAAACCGGATGCCGTCCACGTTTGGAAACAGCTTGGGCTTCTGGTAGTCTACCTCGGCCGAGTGCAGGTCGGTCGCCAGAATTTCCTCCACCGATTTGCCGGCTTTCATCAGCTCTACCAGGGCCTGAGTCTGGGGCTGGTAGCTCTTGCGGCGGGCGTAGCCGAGGTCGTTCACCAAGGCTTCTTCGAGCACCTGGATGTTGCGGTTTTCGCAGAAAACCAGCGGGATAACGAGCCAGTAGTTGGCAGTGCCCACGCGGCCATCAGGGCGGTGAAAGCCCAGGAAGGTGCGGCCGGCAAACTTCGTTACGTCGGGCTGTGCCCAGTTGTGCTGGTGCTGGCCTTCCTGGTACGAGTCGGTGGCGTGCTTGATGTTGGCAGTGGTTAGTAGGCCGCCCTGGCCCACCGGCGCGGCCATTTTGCCTACCAGCACGCCATACATAGTTACCTCGTCGCCGGGGGCTAGCGGCTGCAGGGCCAGCTTGTGCTTGGCGGGGATTTTTTCGGTCGTGGTCACGGTCACCCCGTCCCAAGTTACGGGCGTGCCGATGGGCAGGTCGGTAAGGGCGACGAGCACATTATCAGCAGGATGAATTTTAGCAACTAGGTGCTTCATATTCTTCAATAATTATCGTCTGTCATTGCGAGCCTGCGAAGCAATCTTTCCTTGTTGTTGAATTTACTTTTCTGGCGGAAAGGAAGGATAGCTTCGCAGGCTCGCAATGACAGATGTAGGGGATAGTAGCTGTATTTATCGTTAAACCGCCGCACGCACCGTTTTAGTTAATTTGGCGGCTAGGGTAGCGGCAGCCCCCTCTTGCAGTAGCTGTAGCAGGTAGCGCGTTACGGCTTCGGCAAAGCCAGGCAGGGCGGTGAGGTCGGTGCCCCAGAGGCCGAGGTCGCTCAGCGCCTGCTGCACCAGCTCGATGGGCGGGGTGTTGGCCCAGAGGTCGGCGAAGTAGCCGGCCTGCTCATCTTGGATTAGGTATTCCTGGCTGTTGGCTTCGCCGTACCACTTGCCGGCTTCCTGGCGGGTGCCGCGCATAAAGAGCAAGTAGGCCGCGAAGCCCAGCGCCACGTACTGCGGCACCGCCCGAAAACGCTCGGCGTAGTGCAGCAAATCGGGGATGACGCGCATGCGCAGCTTGGCCGAATAATTCAGGGTGATAGCTAGCCAGCGGTGCTCCACGGCGGGGTTGCGGAAGCGGTCGAGCACCTGCATGCCAAAGCGCTGGCCCACTTTTTCATCGATGGGGTAGGGGATGCCGGGCAGCAAGTCGGCTAGCATCAGGTGGCGGATGTAGGTGAGCAGGTGGTCGTTTTCCATGGCGCCGCGCACGGTGGGCACGCCCGCCAGCACGGCTAGCCCGCAGGCCAGCGAGTGCGTGCCGTTGAGCAGGCGCAGCTTCAGCTCCTTAAACTGGTTGATGTCGGGCTGCACGATAATGCCGGGGTGCACCGGCTGAAAGCTCAGTACCTGCTGCACCCGCTCATTGCCCTCTATGGCCCACAGTGCATACACTTCTGACATGGTCAGCAGGTCGTCGTCGTAACCCAATTCCTGGGCTAGCGACGCGAGGCTAGCCGCGTCGGGCTTGCCGGGCACAATGCGGTCGACCAGCGAGTTGCACACCATGTTCGCGTTTTCGAGCCAGTGCAGAAAGCCTACGTCGGGCACCTGGCTCTCGGCTAGCTCGCGTAGGATGCCGCGCAGCTTGGTGCCGTTGTCGGGTATCAGCTCGGTGGGCACGATGACCAGGCCCTTGTCGGCGGCGCCGGCGAAGGCCTCGTAGCGAGCCAGCAGCACGGCCAGCAATTTGCCGGGGAAGGAGCGCGGCGGCGCAGCGCGTACATCATCGTCGGCGTCGAGCACGATGCCTACTTCGGTAGTATTCGAGAGCACGATTTGTAGGTCGGGGCTAGCCGCGAAGGCCAGCACGTCGGCCCACTGGCTGCGGGCCGACAGCACCCGGCTGAGGCTAGCGCACACCACATCCTGGCTCACGGGCTGCTCGTCTTCGATGCCGCGAATACACACCGTGTAGAGGTTGTCCTGGCGCTCGAAGGCTGCCGCATCGCCGCCCCCGTCGGTGCTTTTTACCACCACCACGCGGCCGTTGAATAGGCCCTGGCGGTTGGCCTGGTCGATGAGAAAGTCGGGCAGGCCGCGCAGCAGCACGCCGGTACCAAATTGCAGCACCTTCTCGGGTAGGTTGAATAAAGTGGGCGGCGGCAGGCTCACGGCCGGGCTAGCCGCGGCGGCCCGCACCACTTCCTGGCTAAGGATAGGCATAACGTAGAGGGTATGCTAAGGATAAAGTATGATGGTCAATTAGTTGGCGCCCCATTTTTGCTGCCACTTGGGGTACTCGCGGGTGAGCAGCTTGGCGGGCCAGGTGCCGGCGTACACGTAGCCGGTGCGGCGCTCCACCTCGATGTCGGCCAGGCGGTCGTGCTTCACGCCATCGCGCCCCACGTAAATGGGCCGGTTGGTGTCGAGGTCGTAGAAGCGGGCCCACACCGTGCTGCCGGGCTGGGGCACCATCACCCGGTCGCGGCCCTTGGGCTGGCTAGGGTCGGTGATATCCTGCACGGCAGTATTCTCGATTTTGGAGGCTTCAAACCAGGCCACGGCGGCGGCAATGGCCTTGCGCACTTCCGGACTAGGCCGGTCGAGGCTCAGCAAAAACTCGACGATGCCCACCGACTCGTCGCCGCTCAGCGAAGCCAACTCGAAGGCGCGGGCCTTGCAGGGCAGCAGCGTGGTGCGGTCGTGCTGGGCGCCCCAGGCCGTGAGCTTGCCGTGCTGCACGTACTGCGTTTTGAGGATGCATTGCACGCCTTTGTCAACCACCTTTTGCGCCGGAGCTACCAGGCTGGCATCTACCAGGGCGAAGTCGGCTTTCTTATCGGCCACGGCCTTCAGCACTTGCAGCGCCCGCACCATCGCGTTGTCGTTGTAAGTGATTTGGGCGCGGTAGAAGCGGGCGTCGGGGTAGTACTGCGGAAAGCCGCCGCTGGGCTGCTGCATCTTGAGCAGGTAGCGGATGCCGTTTTCGGCGGCTTGGCGGTAGGCCGGGTTCTGGGTGGTTTTGAAGGCCGAAACCAGGTAAGTGATTTCGCGGGTGGTGGCGTTGTTGTCGATGGTGGCGTCTTCCTGGCTAGCCCCCTGGCGGGCGGCGGCCAGGTCGGCGGGGCCCATGCGGTGGCGGTAGTCCACCTTCACCTCGTTCACGGCCTTGGGCCAGCCGCCGTCGCGGCGCTGAAAGGCCAGCATCTTTTCGGCGGTAGTGTCCTGGGCGGCCTGGGTGGGGCTAGCGGCGGGCGGCGGCAGTTGCACCCGGCTGGCCGGGCGGCCGTGGCCGTGGGCTAGCCCCGCCGTGAGGCCGAGGGTGAGCAGGAGCGCGCAGATTTTCATAAGTCAGAAAGGCGAGATGACCCGTGGCCGGGCCACCGGGGCTAGCCCGGCAGCCCGGCCCGGTGCCGGCTAGTACCCGAAGTTTTGCTTGATGGCCGGGTCGGTATCGAGGGTAGTCTGCGGGATGGGCAGCAGCTCTTTGCCCTGGCCGGGCACGTACTCGGCGGCCATGCCGCTGCCCACGCTGGTCACGGCGGTGGTGCCGATGGTCACGGCCGTGCCGTTGGGTTGCAGGTTGGCCACGTAGGTGGCGTCAATGCCCTGGCGCCAGTTCACGCGGGTGGTGCCGCTGGGGGCGGTGGTGTTGGCGGGCGAGGGGCGGTAGAACGAGCGCTGCCACTGCACCACGCCGTTTACTACTCTGAAGTATTGGTACTGCGGCACCGTGTTGTAGGGTGCCGTGCCGGCGCGCAGCAGGTTGAGGTTGGCCTTGGTGGCGGCGAGGCGGTCGGCCAGCAGGTTCCAGCGCAGCAGGTCGTATTTGCGAATGCCCTCGGCGCCGAATTCCAGCAGGCGCTCGTTCACGATGGCCGTGAACATGTCGGCCTTCGAGCCGGTGTTTACGCCTAGCGCGGCGCGGGTGGCGTTGCCGTTAAAGGCGCGGGTGCGCACCTCCAGCAGCGCCTGGCGGGCGGCGGCGGTGGGGCCGTTCAGCTCGTTATCCGTCTCGGCAAACATCAGCAGCACGTCGGCAAAGCGGATGAGCGGCCAGTTGTAGCCCAGGTAGTTGTTGGTGCCGGGCAGCGGCGGGTTGTGCCAGTCGCGCCGAAACTTGCCGTCGTAAATCGTGTTCAGGGCCACGGCCGACTGCACGTTGGCACCGTTGGCATACTGGTAGGGCGCGATGGTGACGTCGCGGCGCACGTCGGTCGAGTCGAAGGCATAGAAGTAGGTCGGCACCACCGTCACGGCGCCCTGGGTCGAGCCGTAGATGGGCGAATTGTTCAGGCGCGGGCCGTTGTAGTAGCCCAGCTTCGAGTCGCCGGTGGCCGTAGAGCCGGCCATGCCCACCTCAAAAATGATTTCGTTGTAAGCGTCGTGGCGCTGCTGGTTCACCCCTAGCCACAGGTCTGAGTAGCTGGGGTTGAGGGTGTGCTCGCGGCGCTGGTTCATCAGTTCCAGGCACTCCTGGCGGGCAATGGCGTAGAAGCTGGCGTAGTCGGCGGCGCGGGTCATGGTGTTGCCTTGCAGGGCGTAGCCGCCGCGCTGGAGGGCCAGCCGGGCGCGCAGGCCCTTCACGGCGCCCTTGGTGATGCGCTCGTTGGTGATGCCGGCGCCCGAGCGGTAGGGCACGAGCTTTTCGGCGGTGGCCAGGTCGGCAATCAGGGTGGTTAGGGTCTGGTTGCGGTCGGCGTTGGGCAGGTTGAAATCCTGGTCGTAGCTAGAGGGCGAAAACTGCGCCGGCACGTCGCCCCAGTTGCGAATCAGCTCGTAGTAGTACTGCGCCCGCAGGGTCAGGGCCTCGCCGTAGAGGCGGTGCAGGCTGGCCGTATCGGCGCTGGTGCCGGTGGTGTAGAGGGCCATCTGCGGAATGTACTTGATGCACACGTTGGCCCGCTCCACGCCCTGGTAGAGGTTGTTCCAGGGGTTGATAATCTCGGTGTTAGAGGCGTACGCCTTGTAGCGCGCAAGGCCCCGGCGGCCCGTGTCGAAGGTGCCCGACGAGCCGATGAGCTCATCGGTATCGTAGGGGTAGTACATGCTCAGGCGGGTGCCGTAGGTGTTGTCGCCCGAGAGCGGGTCGTAGGCCCCGAGCACGGCGCTGGTGGCCCCGCTCACGGTGCTGAACTGGGCGGCGGTGGTGGTCAGGGCCGTGGGCTCAATATCGAGGTAGCTCTTGCAGGAAGAGACCAGCCCGGCCGCCCCGGCCAGCAGCACAGCCGCCGTGGCTTTCCGCGAAGAAAAGAGAGAGAAGTTCATGAGTAAGGCTAGCAGCTAGCGATAAGGCGGGTGGGAGAAAAGGCTACAGCCCCAGGTTCAGGCCGAAGAGGAAGGCGCGGCTGCGGGGGTAGGCGGCGTAGTCGACGTTGGGCGTGAGGGGCGTGCCGCGGCGGGTGTTCACCTCGGGGTCGTAGCCCGAGTAGCCGGTCAGCGTCGCCAGGTTGTTGACGGTCACGTAGAAGCGCAGGGTTTGCACCTTGGCGCGGCTCAGCAGGCCCTTGGGCAGCGAGTAGCCCAGCGTGATGTTGTTGAGGCGCAGAAACGAGCCGCTCTCGATGGCGTAGGAGTGCAGGAAGTAGTTGCCGCGCACGGGGCTCCAGATGGTGGCGTTGGCGTTTACCTGCTGGAAGGTGGCCGCGTCGGTGATGAGGGCGCCGTTGTTGTCGATGTAGCGCACGCGGTTGTTCATGTCGCTCAGCAGGTTGGCGTACGACGTGTTGGCGGTGCTGGTCGTGAACTCAATCTTGTTGGCGTTGTAGATGCTGTTGCCGGCCACAAAGTTGACGAACACGCTGGCGTCGAAGTTCTTGTAGGTGAACTGCTGGTTCAGGCCGCCGATAATCTTGGGGTTGGCGTTGCCAATTACCGTCTTGTCGGCCTCGGTCACGGTGCCGTCGCCGTTCACGTCGCGCAGCTTGATGGTGCCAATCATCACGGGGTTGCCGGTGATGGAGGCGTCGCTGGCCACGCCATCGTTAAGCACGCCGGTGCGGGTGGCGTAGTTGTAGCTCTTGAAGTCGTTGGCGGTGTAGAAGCCATCGGTGATGTAGCCGTACATCTGGCCCACCGGCTGGCCCACGCGGGCCACGTAGTCGGGGCCCGAGAGGGCAGAGCCGGCCCAGCCCGACTGAATGCTGGAAATCTCCGACAGGCCGCCCAGGTCGTCGATGCGGTTGCGGTTCATTGAGGCGTTGGCCGTGGCCGACCAGGAGAAGTTCGCGGTCTGGATAACCGTGCCGCTGAGCTGCAATTCAAGGCCCTTGTTCGAGGTCGAGCCGATGTTCTTGTACTGCTGCGTGTAGCCCAGGATGGGGTTGATGCTGCGGTTAATCAGCAGGTCGTTGGTGGTGTTGTAGTACACGTCGGCTGTGAACTGCACGCGGTTGTTGAACAAGCCCACGTCGAGGCCCACGTCGCGGGTCGTCGTGATTTCCCACTTCAAATCAGGGTTGTAGAGCGTAGTCAGTGCCGTGGCGGGCGTGGTTACGTGGTTGAGGGCGTAGCTCACGTTGCCAGCCTGGTAGAGCGGCTTGGTCAGGAAGTCGGGGATGCGGTTGTTGCCGGCCTGGCCGTAGCTCAGGCGCAGCTTCAGGTCCGATACCTTATCGGTGAAATCCTGGAAGAAATTCTCCTTCGAGATGCGCCACGCCGCCGACGCACCGGGGAACACCCCGCCCCGGTTGCCGGGCTCGAACTTGGACGAGTAGTCGAGGCGGGCCGTGGCCGTGAGCAGGTACTTGTCGTCGTAGGAGTAGCTCAGGCGGGTGAAGCCCGACACCAGGCCGTAGTCGACCGGAATGGTGGTGCTCGGCAGCACGGGCTGCGACAAGGTGCCCACCGGCAGCACGGCCTGGTTGATGTTGGCCAGCGCCCGCTCGGCGGTGATGTCGGAGGGCAGGAAGTTCACCTGCACAAACTGCTGGGTGGTGCGCTGGCGGTAGATTTCCTCGCCCACGAGCGCGTTCAGGGTGTGCTTGTCGCGCTTGAAGGTGTAGTCGAGGGTGTTCGAGTTGTTGAGCGTCGTGGTCAGCCCGTCGGTCAGGGTCACGAAGGGCAGGTTCTGGTAGCCGCCGGCCGCCTGCCGGATGGTGGGTGAATACAGGCCGTTGAAGGTGTTCAGGTCGGCGTAGGTGATGTCGAAACCACCCGTGGAGCGGAACACCAGCGCGGGCGTGAAATTGTACGACGCCGTGGCCCCCATGTTAAAGGTGCGGCGCTTGTCGGAGCGGTACTCGTTGTTGTTGGCCAGCACCGGGTTCACGAGGCTGGAGTTGTTAAAGAATTCAGGGTCAAACGCCGTAGTGGGGTCGCCGCCGGCGAAGGTGGGCAGGTTGAAGGGCAGGTACTGCACCGTGTTGCGCAGGCGCGAGGTCACGCTCGAGCCCGTGTTCACCGTTTGGCCGATGCTGGAGGTACCCAGCGCCGCGCCGGTGCCGGCGCCCAGGTTTTCCTGGTCATTGAAGCGGGCATTGAAGCCCACGCGGAACTTGTCGCTGGCCTTGGTGTCGATGCGGAAATTCACCAGGTTGCGCACGTAGCCCGAGCCTAGCTGAATGCCGTCCTCGTCGTTGCGGGTGAGGCTCAGGTTGAACGTCGTTTGCTTGGTGCCGCCGCTGATAGACACGTTGTGCGTTTGCTGAAACGCCCGGCGGCCAAACACCTGCTGCTGCCAGTCCTGAGCGGGCAGGTTGCGCAGCCGGTTCAGCGTATCGCCGCTGAAATTGAGCGAGCCAAACACGCTCTTAAACGTGCCGGTGCCGCCCGATACGCCCGCGCCCGTGAGCTGGGCGCGCTCATACTCCCAGTTGAGGTAGTCGGCCGGGCCCATCACTTGCAGCTTCTTGCTGAGCTGGCGGAAGCCGCCAAAGCCGTTGTACGTCACGGCCGTGCGGCCCTCGCGCCCGCCCTTGGTCGTGATAATTACCACGCCGTTGGCGCCGCGCGCGCCGTAGATGGCCGTCGAACTGGCGTCCTTCAGCACGTCCACCGAGGCAATGTCCTGCGGCGCAATCACCGCCAGGGCGTTCTCAATCTGAATACCGTCCACGATGTAGAGCGGCGAGTTGTCCTGAGTTATCGAGCCGCCGCCGCGCACCCGCACCTGCACGTTGTTGTTACCGGGCGTGCCCTCCGACGAGGTGAGCTGCACGCCGGCTAGCCGGCCCGTCAGCGCCTCGGCCGCCGAGTTTACCGGGATGTCCTTGATTTGCTGGGCACTCACCGACGACACGGCGCCCGTCACGTCGCCCCGCCGCACCTCCTGGTAGCCGATAACCACTACGTCATCCAGGCTCTGCACGTCCGAGGTCAGCACCACGTTAATGGCGGTTTTGGTGCCCACGGCCACTTCCTGGCTCACGTAGCCCACGAAGCTGAAGCGCAGCGTGGCTAACTTGTTATCGGCCGGCACGTTCAGCGAGTACGCGCCATCCACGCCGGTTGAGGCGCCCATGGAAGTGCCCTTTAGCACCACCGTCACGCCCGGCAGGGTTTCACCATCCGAGCCCTTCACCACGCCCGTAATGGTGCGGTTTTGGGCCGAGGCCAGGCCGATGCTGGCGCACAGCACAAGCCACAGCAGGAGAAGATGTTGTTTCATAAAAAGAGCAGAAGCAATTGGGTGGGAAAATGAAAAAGTAGCGGGGGTGGCTAGCGCAAGTCGGCCAGGGCCACGGGGTCCATATCGGTGTATTCGAGGTTTTCGCCGGCCATGCCCCAGATGAAGGCGTAGGCGCTGGTGCCGCAGCCGGTGTGGATGGACCAGGGCGGCGAGAGAATAGCCTGCTCGTTGCTCACCCACAGCGGGCGCGTCTCGCTAGGCTCGCCCAGCATATGCAGCACCCGCTGGCCAGCGGGCAGGTTGAAGTAGAGGTAAGCCTCCATGCGCCGGTCGTGCACGTGGCTGGGCATGGTGTTCCACACGCTGCCCGGCTTGAGCTGGGTCAGGCCCATCACGAGCTGGCAG
>Ga0160428_1000197_pt1 | contig 75475 bp, 65 predicted proteins | sample SolpanmetagenomM_FD_108198 | JGI IMG/M metagenome (GOLD analysis project Ga0160428, IMG submission 108198) | Solar panel surface microbial communities from Lawrence Berkeley National Laboratory, California, USA - M | ecosystem: Engineered > Built environment > Solar panel > Unclassified ... | reverse complement strand
TGAGCCGGGCACCGGCCCAGTCGCCGTGGTCGCAGGCGGCTCCGTCGCCCGCGTCGGTCATTACCAGTGTCAGCGTCTGCTTGCCCGACACGTCGAGGGTCACCGATTTGGTGGTGGTGGCTGCGTTCATCGTGCCGCTGCTGTAGACCTTGTTGCCGTCCAGAAAGACCTGAAACTCGACCGTGCCGCAGCCTGCGCTGGTGATCTCGTCGTCAATGCCCATGTCGGTAATGAACTGGGTGTACTGCCCGCCCAGGTTGTAGCTGATGGTGGAGGTGGCATGGACGCCCAGGCCCTTGGCGTAGGTCTGTCCGTTGAGGGTGATGGTACGCCCGTCGCCCGCGTTGGCTTCGCCGTTGCTCTTGTCTTTCTCGACCGGCCCGTAGCCGCTGACGGCCGATGACCAGGTCAGGTCCGACAGGTAAACGCCCGTACCGGTGGGGGCTGGTGTGGTCGGTGTCGTGGGGGTGGTCGTCGTGGTGGGGACGCGGTAGAAGGCACTGGCCGGGATGGCCTGCTTGCCCAGATTCGGCCCGCTGTAACTGGCACTCAGCGACTGCCCCCCGACACCCTGAAAATAAACGATCGTAAAGGCGTGCTTGCCCGCTTTCAGGCCGATGCTGCCCGACTGCTCCTGATCCCCGTGGACACCGTCGTTGCTCACCACGGTGGTGTTGCCGATCAGCAGTTTGGTGCCGTCGTCGGAGGTGGTGTAGAAGGTGTAGGTGCCGTCGGTGGGCACGTTGATGTAGCCCGTAAAGCGCAGGCCGTAGTTCTGATCCCGGCCCCGCGTCGAGAAGTCGATCTGGCTGGCGGTACCCGTTTTGGCGGGAGTGAGGGAGGTAAAGTCGGGCAGGTTGCTCCAGGCACCTTCGTAATATTGATAGTCGATGCCGGTTACGGCGTTGGCCGGATTCTCGGGGTCGCGCAGACTCACGGGGGCCGGAGTTGGTGTCGTAGTACTCAGCTGTTTGAGCAGAACGGCCGACGTATAAGGGGCCAGGGTAATCTGACCGGTATAGGCCGTGTTTTTGGCGTCGCGGTACGTGCCGTCCAGCCCGACGTTGGTTGCCTGGCCCGATGCGTTATAAACGATCTTGACGTAATCGTCGGGGTTGAGGGTTGTCAGCGTCGCTTCCCGCATAATCAGGTTATCGACCCAGGCCGTTTGTCCGTCTTCGTAGGCCTGCACGACCAGAATGGCGTTGGACTCGTCGGCATTGGCCGTAAAGGTGGCTTCCAGACTCTGGCGGCTCGTACCCAGCACAAAGGTGGTGCGGTCGGCCAGGTCGCGGTAGCTGCCAGCCTGCTGACGCGGGTAAACGGTAAGCCGCTTGTTGGCCCCCGACGCGATGCCGTCCAGCACCAGCTGGTAGGTTTGCCCTTTCCGAACGCTGCCCAGATTGATCGTCGCCAGCAGGTAACTGTCGCTTTTGCCGGACGACGACGCAAACGACAGCCGCATCGATCCCCCGTCGAGCTTGCCGGAGTTGTCCCAGTCGGCCCGGCCATTGCCGTACGGCGACCAGACCCCCCAGCCGTTGATGTCGCCACCAAACGGAAAGTTCAGCAATGTCGCGCCCGTCTGCGTCACCATCTGTGATTTGTAGGTGATGGGGCTGTTGCCCGAATTGCGATCCTGCCCGTATTTGTTCTGCCATTCGGATAGCGATAGCTGCTGACCCGTCAGGCCGGTGCCGGGGTTATAAACCGCCAGAATCTTGAACTGATCCTCGAAGGGCCGCATATAGTAGTTATAGTCGAACGACCCGTACTGACTCAGGTCGTTGGCACTCGACTCATAACCGGCCACGGTCTGCGTGGCCAGCTTGCTGACGAATATGTTGTTCTGACTGGTGATGTTGCGGGGTGTGCAGACCTGATTGGCTACGATTTTCAGCTGTTCCTCGCCGTTATCGAACACCGTATTGTTTTTGAGCGTGTTGTTGTAGGCTCCCCGCAGAAAGATGCCCATACCGGCCACCCGGAATATCGAGTTGCCCGTTACTTCCGCGTTTACCGTACAGTCGTCCAGAAAGATACCGTGTGCGCCGGTCGTCGCGTTGATCGGTGCCCCTTCCGGCGCGCCCACGCCATTGTAAATGATATTCGACAGGAAGCGCAGGCCGGTCACGTTGTTGCGGTTACCGTTCCAGGTGTACAGGCCACCGCCGTCGCTTTTGGTCATGCAGTAGTTCGATACGCGGTTGTACTGCACTGTCGAACTGGTCACGACCGAAACGCCCGTGTATCCGATGTAGTCGAAGACATTGTACTCGATCAGTGAGTTGGCCGGGCAACTCGATTGCAGCCCTGAATAGCTGCCGTCGCCATTGGCTCCCCGGCCCGGCACCAGGCCGATACGCTGGACGGTATTGCCCCGAAACGTGAAATTCTGGAACGACTGAATGGTCAGGCCGCTGCTGTTGGCATCTTCGATCAGGTTGTTTTCGACGGTAATACCGCTGCCCGATCCGTTAAAAAACACCGCGTTTTCGCCGGAGTTCGTGATGTCGTTGCCCGACAGCGTGATGCCGTTGCCGTTGACCGAGAGTACCCCCGACGATAGTGTCTGCGTCACTTTTACGTTCCGGACCGTTACGTTGCTGACGTTGGTCAGGTTGATCCCTTCACCCGCTGTGGTCAGGGTAATCGACTGATTGTTCGGGTTGTTCTGATTGTCGAACAGCCGGATCGTTTTATCCGACGGGTTATAGTACCATTCGCCAACCTGATCGAGCGTGGCCGGGTGATTCTGGATAAAATAGCCCCAGCCATCGGTGGGCTCGTAGGTAGTACTGCCCGCCAGCGATAGTGTATTGCCGTTCTGCTGAGCAATGATTACCCGGTCGAGCACCCAGGTTGCCGACCGGATCACGGCCTCACCCCCCGTGAAGCTGGCTGGCAGCCCCTGCTGACTGGTAATCTGTCCGCGGCCGTTGTGCGACTGGATGGTCAGATAGCCTTTGTTCGACTCGCTCAGGTTGGGGTAGCGGCCCAGCGGCAGGGCCGTATTGTCGCGATACACCCCCGTCACGCGGCTGTCACAACTGGGGCAACTGGCCTGCCAGGTGTTGTTGCCGATGTTGTTCCAGCCCGTTACGGGCGTCGACCCGGCGATGATGGGTTTGTTGCCGGACCCGTAGGCATCGACGATGATCGGATTACCCGATGCCCCCGACTGCCGGATGTAGAGCGTACCCCGGAAGGTATCGCCCCGCCGAAGCAGCACCTGATCGCCCGGCTGCAAGGATACACTACCGGCTTTGGTCAGCGACTGAAACGGGCTGTCGGCCGAGCGGCCCGAATTGCTGTCATTGCCGTTGGCCGCTACGTAGTACGTAGTTTGGGCAAAGGTGGCCGGGATAAAGGATAATGAAAGCAACAGGGCGGACATGCCACGGCCGATACGTCGGGACGGGCGTAAGTAATTCTGTACAGTTACGGTTAGCACAAGTAGAAGATGGAATAAGTAGAGGAGTTTTAATTCAGAATAGGGTGTGGCGGACTACGACTACCGACTAAAAATAGGACTCAACTACCGATTAGTCAATTTATTGGATATTATTTGATTGTTAATCAGCTAGTTAGCAAAGCGACAAAAAATATTTATCTAATGGCAAGGGATTGGTAATCAGTCTTTTGGCTGTATAGACATGGTTTGAAAAACTGTATGAATGGGTATTTGGTGCTGCTGGCCATCGGGGCAGTTCGCCGACTGCGTATTCGTACCGCCCCGGCTCGCTGGTTGACGGGAGGACGGCGGATTTTAGAACAGACCGGGTTGGAATTCGTTTCGACAATGGCGACGTTTACCGCCGTTTGTTTAAACAACCGAACTCGTTATGAGCACCCCTGAATTAGCGCAGCTTTTTCCCACCGACGAGCAGATTCCAGCCGACTACCGGATCGAACCTCTGCATCAGCGCGAGTATCTTATCAATGGCGAAATGCGTCAGTGGGACGGCCCCACGACGGAGGTCTATTCGCAGATTGGCGCACCCCAGCCCGACGGCAGTATCAAGCCCCGACTGGTCGGGAGTTTCCCCGTCGCGACGCCCAAAGAAGCGATGGAAGCCCTCGACGCGGCCGTGGCGGCTTACGATAACGGCCGGGGTGAGTGGCCGACCATGTCGGTAGCCGGCCGCATTGCCTGCATGGAAACGTTTGTCGGGAAAATGCTGGAGCAGAAATCGCGCGTCGTGGCCCTGATGATGTGGGAGATCGGGAAGAACCTCGCCGATTCGACCAAAGAATTCGACCGGACGGTGAAATACATCTACGACACCATCGACGCGCTGAAAGATATCGACCGGGCGGGATCACGGTTTCGGGTGGAGGAAGGTATCATCGGGCAGATTCGGCGGGCTCCGTTGGGTGTCGTGCTGGCGATGGGGCCGTTCAACTACCCGCTCAACGAGACGTATACGACGCTCATTCCGAGTATCCTGATGGGTAACACGATTCTGTTCAAGACGCCCAAACACGGTTCGCTGCTGCACTATCCATTGCTGGAAGCCTTCCGCACGAGCTTCCCGAAGGGGGTCGTCAACTCGATTTACGGGCGCGGGGCCGTGGTGGTGCCGCCGGTGATGCAGTCGGGGAAAGTCAACGTGCTGACGCTGATCGGGTCGAGTAAGGTGGCCGACGAACTCCAGCGGCAGCACCCCAAACTCAACCGGCTTCGCTCGATCCTGAGCCTCGACGCCAAGAATGCCGCCATTATCCTGCCCGACGCCGACCTCGACATTGCCGTAAAAGAGTGCCTGCTGGGATCATTGTCGTTCAATGGGCAGCGTTGCACAGCCATAAAAATCATCTGGGTGCACCGCTCCATTGCCGACAAATTCCTGGAAAAATTCGGCCCGGCGGTGAGTGCCCTGAAACTGGGTATGCCCTGGACCGACGGTGCGCAGATTACGCCGTTGCCCGAACTAAACAAAGTCGATTACCTGACCGATACGATCCGCGACGCCGAAGCAGGTGGGGCCAGCATCGTGAACGAGGGTGGGGGTGCCTACGCGGGTGGCCTGTTCAAACCGGCGGTGGTATACCCCGTTAAAGACGGCATGAAACTCTACCGCGACGAGCAGTTCGGGCCGGTGGTGCCGGTCGTGGCCTACGACGATGTGGAGGAGTTTATCGACTACCTGATTACCGACAGTCATGGTATGCAGGCCAGCGTGTTCGGTACCGATACCAGGCCCATTGCCGACCTCATCGACCCGCTGGTGAATCTGGTTTGTCGGGTCAATATCAACGCCCAGTGTCAGCGCGGGCCGGATACGTTTCCGTTTACGGGTCGTAAAGATTCGGCGGAAGGTACGCTGTCGGTGGAAGATGCGCTGCGCTCGTTCTCCATCCGCACCTGTGTGGCCACCAAAGAAACCGACGAAAACAAAGCCATTCTGAATGAAATCGTCGGCGAACACCAGTCTAATTTCCTGAGTACCAGTTTTATCTTTTGATTTTTTAGGGGGAGGAGGTTCACTACCCCTAAATCTCCTGAAGGGGACTTTGTCCATGCGCGAGCAAAGTCCCCTTCAGGGGATTTAGGGGTATAGCTAACTAGCACTCAAATCCTCTCAGAGGTTGTTTAGAATTGTATTTTATGGCCTACTTTGTCATCCCGACGGAGGAGGGATGACAAACGGGCCGCTTTGACACGAACAGTAAAATTCTAAACAACCACTCAGAGGATTCAGGGGTAAAGCAACCCATCTCTTCCGTCTCCACGCCTTTATGCTAATTACCGATAATGTAAGTAAAGCCTTCGACGGGGGCGTTCGGGCCGTGCGTGGCGTGTCGTTTTCGCTGGAACCCGGCCGGATTATGGGGCTGGTGGGGGCGAGTGGGTCGGGGAAAAGTACCCTGCTGAATCTGCTGGCTGGCCTGACCGATGCCGACACGGGTAGCATTCAACTCAACGGAAAGCGCGTACAGGGGCCATCGGAGGTGCTGATTGCCGGACACCCCGACATTCGGCTTGTGCATCAGGAGTATCAGTTGATGCCCAACGTGTCGATCCGCGAGAACATCAGCTACGCAGTTCGGTATTTTGACAAGGACTATCGGAATCACCGGGTCGATGCGCTGCTCAAACTCTGCCGACTGACGGCGGTGCAGAACCGCCTGCCCCGGCAGGTATCGGGGGGCGAAAAGCAACGTACCGCCATTGCCCGCGCCATTGCCGACGTACCCGCCGTGCTGCTGCTCGACGAACCGTTCAGCCACCTCGACCTGCCCAACCGCCTGCTCGTCCGCGATCTGCTGTTTGAGCTGGTGCGTGAACAGCAAACGGCCTGCCTGTTCGTCACGCACGACGCCACCGACGCGCTCTCCATTGCCGACACCATCGGGATTTTGCGCGCCGGTAAACTGATTCAGCTCGACCGGCCCGAGATAGTCTACCACCGGCCCGAAACGGCTTACGCGGCCCGGCTGACGGGTCGGGTTACGGTGTTGCCCGGCAAGTACCGCCCACTGCTGGGTTTGCCCGCTGGCGACGATACCGAGCAACGTATCTGTATCCGCCCGGAACAGGTCCGGCTGGATGAGTCGGGCGTAGCGGCTACGGTGCGGGCGGTGTTTTTTATGGGTAGCCACTACGAACTCGAAGTCGGCCTGAACCGCTACGTCAGTCTGCGCCTGCTCACCCCCTGCGCCGACATACAGGTAGGGCAGACGGTGCATATCCGGGTCGATGCCGATGCGGTGTGGCCCCTACGTTCCTGAACAACTGATAACCCTTCCGTTCATCGGCGGGTTGTAAGAACAGACTAAACAACGTAGCTACCATGGATTACAAACAAACCGAAGGCGAACGCCACACCGACACCAGTGAGAACCCAACGGATGGGTTTCTGGTCGGGGAAGAAACCGAGAACGTCGATGCGTCGGGGGTAGATGATACGTCGACGGGTAAGGAAGACGATTACCTGGGCAAGACCAACAAGGAAGACAGGGAGTAGGTTTTGTTTCCCACAGAAACATGAATTAGCCCGCACTATCTTCGCAAGTGCACGCAGATAGTGCGGGCTAATTCATGTTTCTCCAATGGAGCTTTTCGTTAATAACGGTCAAACCGCTCCGGCGGACCGGTCATCAGTCGCATACGGGATGTATATGGTTTAGACGACTCTGTTCGAAAGCGATTCCATCTCTCTCCTGGCGTGTGCACTCGTTGAAAAGCCAGGAAAGTAGCGGTTAGTTAAGCAGCGGGTACCGCGCCGATTTGTTGAAGTAACCCTAACATATCCGGCTGGCCATATTCTTCTGTAAACTGTCCGTCAGTTAGCCGGTAGAAATTCATGGCCTGGACCTGAATGGACTTACCTGTTGGCGGTATACCCATAAACTGACCTTGATGCGTACCACGCATCGTAAAGCGGGCAGCTACAGCATCTGCTTCCGCAACCATATCGTCAAGCGACCATTGAATGTCGGGAAATCCACTTCGCATCATCCCCACGAGGGAAAGATAGCCCGCCGGACCCCTTAGTGGCTCAGGGCGTCCAGGGACATAAAATACGGCGTTGGGGCTGATCAGCTCATGAGCGAGGGGCTCGCTGGCCGAATTAATGAATTCCACAAAACGATTCATTATCCGTTTATTCGTTTCGATTGACATGCTGGGTAATTGGTAAGGACTCCGATTCTAAACTCAAAAGGCATCAGTTAGCTACCGGGCGGCAAAGTTCTGACCCGCTCCGGCAAGGGCCAATAAACTAGCTTAAGAAATAGCCTTAAACTAGTGTAAGATCGGACTGCTGGACCGGCGTTCCGGAGAACCGGTTGAGCGATTAAGAAGCGATGTCTCTTCGAATTTTGCTCAGGAATTCGGGCGTGATACCCAGATAAGAAGCAATTTGATTATTGGGAAGTCGTTGGGCCAGGCCAGGGTACTGGTCCAAAAAAGTAAGATAGGATTGCTGAGCGGTTGAGCTAATAGTTTGGAGAACCCGGTTTTGAAGTTCCACATACTTGTTCTCAACAATGACTCTCAGGATTGGATTCAGCTTTGGGATGTTGGTATAGAGAAAGTAAAGGTCCTGCTGTTCGATTTGCAGGATGACGGAAGGCTCAACGGCTTCGATAAACAGGGCGCTTGGCTTGCCCGTATGAAAACTGCCAATATCGGCGATCCAGTCATTCTCAGCGGCAAATTGGATGTTATGCTCGGTTCCTTTAGGGTCAACGGCAAACAGGCGAAAGCAGCCTTCAACGATAAACGTGTAGTGTTTGCAGGGGAATCCTTCCTGCAAGATAGCCTGTCGGCGTCGGATTAAACGCTGAGTCACCCGTCCACTCAGCAGCTGTTTTTCGCTTGCCCTGAAGGGGATCACTTGCTCAAAATGGTCAATCAGCGGCTGAATGTTCAAGTCGGTAAATGGGTAGTAGCTTTAACAATGTAAGCATGACTCTACACGGGATTCTTGGTGCAACAGGGCCGGAAATAACGGATTCAAACGAGAACTACAGTGAGCTTATCTATAACATGAGTCATCCCGAACTTCGTCCACTTCTGGAGACAAAATTCGGGATGACTCATGTTTTTGCGGGAAATGGTCGTTACATCAGCCGGTTGATAAGTTGCTCGACCGAGATGTTTTCGGCTTCGGCTTTGAAGTTGCGCACAACCCGGTGCCGCAGAATCGGCAGGGCAACGGCTTTCACATCTTCGATATCGGGCGAATATTTACCGTTGAGCAGGGCATTGCATTTAGCCGCCAGAATCAGGGCCTGCGACGCCCGTGGGCCTGCTCCCCACTCAAAATACTGGTTGGTGTCGGCTGTCGCGAATTCCGTGTTGGGCCGGGTTTTGTGTACCAGCTTTACCGCGTATTCGATCACGTTGTCGACGACCGGTACGCGCCGAACGAGGTGCTGAAACTCCCGGATTTCTTCGCCCGTCACGACCCGTTCTACGGTAGGGCGCGTGTCGTTCGTCGTGCTTTTAACAATATCCAGTTCCGACTGGTACGATGGATAGTCGAGGTAAATGTTGAACATAAACCGGTCGAGCTGCGCTTCGGGCAGGGGGTAGGTACCTTCCTGCTCAATCGGGTTCTGCGTGGCCAGCACGAAGAAAGGTCGACCCAGCCCGTACTTCTGCCCGGCAATCGTCACCGAATACTCCTGCATGGCTTCCAGCAGTGCCGCCTGCGTTTTGGGTGGCGTCCGGTTGATTTCATCAGCCAGAATGATATTGGCAAAAATGGGCCCCTTAATGAACTTGAAATTGCGTTCCTGATCGAGCGTTTCCGAGCCCAGAATGTCGGACGGCATCAGGTCAGGGGTAAACTGAATCCGGTTGAACTCCAGATCGAGTACCCCGGCAATGGTCTGAATGAGCAGCGTCTTGGCTAGTCCCGGCACACCCACAAGCAGGCAGTGGCCCTGACAGAAAATAGCCGTCAACAGCAACCGGACTGTTTCGTCCTGCCCGATAACGACTTTACCAATTTCACGTTTAAGTTTTTCGTAGGCAGTAGTCAGGGCTTTGGCAGCCTCCACATCGGAAGAATAAGGCACAATGGTTGAGTTATAAGGTTGTAGGGTTAAGAGTTGGATGGTTATAGAGTTGTATGGTTGTAAAGTTGCTGCCGCCAGCACTGGACGCGCCAGCAACTTTACAACTATCTAACTATAAAACGTTACAACGTAAAAAGTCATTCTCCCCCGCCAAGTTGCGCGGCACTGGTCTGGGTGGTGCCGAAGATGCGACAGTTCTGAAATTCAGGGTCGACGGTGATGTACACGTCGCTGATCGATTTCTTGAACCACTCATCAATAGCCCGGTTCTTTTTGTTTTGCAGAACGATCGTTTGCAACCGTTCAAAATCAGTTTTGAAATCGGCCGTGTGGGGGGCTACTTTACTCTTGAAATACAGAATCCGCATGGCGCTTTTGCCATCTTCCGTCCGGTAGGTCAGCGGGGCTGAGATGGTGCCTACTTTCATCGTGTCGAGCAGCGAAAACAGCGCGTAGTCCATCGTGCCGTCCATTGCCAGCCGCGAACCGCCCGACTGTGCATCGCGCAGCAGACCACCGGCATCGGCCGTGTTTTTGTCTTCCGAAAATGTCTTGGAGGCTTTGTCGAACGAGATCGAGTCGATCTGGATTTCTTTCCGCAGGCTGTCGAGGAAATGCGTTTGCGTGGTCAGGTCGAGCCGGTTGTAGTCGGGCCGAAGCAGGACGTGGCGGGCGTGGTATTCGGCACCACGAGTATCCAGTAACTGAATCAGGTGCAGGCCGAAATCGGATTCCACGACATCCGACATTTCGTTAGGCTTCAGTTTCAGGGCCGCGCCTTCAAACGGAGCCACCATCATGCCGCGCTTGGCAAAGCCAAGGTCGCCCCCTTTCTCGGCCGAGCCCACATCTTCCGAATATTCCTTTGCCAGTTTAGCGAAATCTTCACCGGCTTCAACCCGCTTTTTTATGTCGAGCAACCGCTGCCGCAGGGCATCTTTCTGCTCTTTAGTCGGCTTGGCAAACCGGACGATCTGGCCGATTTCGACGTCGGCGGGCATGTACGGCAGGCTGTCTTTTGGAATAGCGTCGAAGAATTTGCGGACGTCGCGGGGGGTCACTTTTACGTCCGAGGTGATTTTCTGCTGCATCTTCTGCACTACCTTCTGGTCTTTCACCTGCTGGCGTAGCTCGCTTTTGAGCATTTCCAAACTCTTACCGTAGGCTTCGACGATGTTTTTCTCCGACCCAAACTGCGAGATCATGTACTGCATCCGGGTGTCGAGTTCGCCGTCGACCAGTTTATCATCGACCACGACCGAGTCAATATCGGCTTTGGCGAGCATCATTTTGTTGATGACCAGACTTTCCAGCAGCTGACAGCGGGAGGGGGGTGTCTGGTTCTGACCGGCGTACGACTGCATGGCTTCTTCCAGATCCGACCGCAGCACGTAGTAGTTGTCGACCTTCGCGATGATCTTGTTGAGGCTGATGGGTTGCCCCTGCCCGAACGCAACTGCCGCAAACAGTACGCTGACCAAACTCAGGGCCAGCCGATTAATGACTTGTTTCATGTCCTAAAGATAACGAAGGAATGCCATTTTCTGGCTGATTTAAGGTTTTTTAAAGAATCAATGGCACGCGGATATCACAGATGTTGCGGATCGACGCGGCTAGTTTATACTACAACGACTATCCACGATTGCCCTTGCATAGTCTGTCAAATCTATCTGTGGAAATCAGCCCAATCCGCGTCATCCGCGCGCCATCATTTGGCGAGTTTCCGCAGTTCGGTGTCGTTGATCTGAGCCGGGTACTGCTGCCGCAGCTGGGTCAGCCATTGCTGCTCCAGCTGCGCCTGGTAGTCGTTGATGACGCTTCCCCGCGCTTCGGCAAACGTCTTCGGCCGGGCCGGTTCGATTTGATCCAGCTGCACCGATACCACCTTTCCCGCTGGGCGCAGCGTCGTTGCCGTACCGGGCTTCCAGGGATTTACACTGTCTATATATGGATTGGTGCCCCTTGCAAACAGTCCCTCCGACACGGTGATGGCGTTGGTGGGTAGGCTCAGGTGCCCGGTCAGGGCCTGGGCAACGTCGGCTTTATTGGTAGAAAAATACTGAAACGTGAGTCGACGCTGGGTGGCGGCAGCCTGTTTGCCTTCGCCCGGTCGGGTACCCTGATAATCTTTCTCCATGATCCGATTCAGGCCGATGCCGTTCTGCCGGAGATAAGCCACCGCACTACGGATACGTCCCGCCGAGACGGAATCCCGTTCGGTCGGGTCGTGCGACGCGGCCACCTCGACAACGTAATCCGGGTTGCGGCTCAGGTTAACGATGACTTCGTACAGCGATTCCCGGTCCTTCGCCGAAACCGTGGTCTGGTTTGGGGTGTACGTCAGGGCTGGGCTTGTGCGCCGGAGTGAATAGGGGGCTTTGCCACTCAGCCACTCCCGGGCCTGCGTCAACTGGGCGTCGGTGGGGGCGGTGATAAGGGTAGCCCGGATACGCTCGGGAAACTGATAGCGGTCTTTATGCTGCTCGAAATAAGCCAGCTGCCCCGTCGAGTCGGCAACCGATTTCTCCCAGACGTGCCCTTCCATAACCTGCGACATAAGTACCCCGTCGCGAATCTCGTTCATCAACGACCGGAATTCGGATGACTTCTGCTCCAGATTGCCTTCTTCCGTTGCCAGGAGCCGGTCGCCGACGTAGCGGTCGTACAGGCGCTGCATAGCTACGGCGGGCGAACCCGTCAGCGGCTGCTGGGCGGGCGCTGGCATGCTGGGCTTGCGGGCGGGCTGCTGTTTCTGCCGGACATACGCGAAAAACTGGTTGACGGTATACGGCTGATCGCCAATCGTAACCAGCGGCTTGTTTTGGATGGTCGGGTCGAGTGGCTCGGTGTAGCGCCATTGGCCACGCAGCAGACTGCTATCGGCTTTTGCGAGTGTGGCTGTCAACACCGCCCTGTTTGGCTGAACGGGGTACGTTTTGCTCAACCGCTGTAAGACGACCTGCCGCAACACGTCTCCCCGCGAATCGGTCGCGACACGCTGCCGGAGCGAAGGAGCCAGATCGGCGTAAGGCTGAACACCCCGCCGGTCGATGAGTTTGATGATGTGCCAGCCGTAGTTTGTCCGCACTGGTTTCGACAGTTCGCCGGGTTTGGTCAGTGCGAACGCGGCTTCTTCGAAGGGGGGCACCTGCCGCCCCGTTTCAATCAGGGGCAATACCCCGCCGTTGAGTTTAGAGGTCAGGTCGTCAGACACGTCGCGGCATACTTCGTCGAACGGTTCGCCCTGTTGAAGCCGGTCATACACGGCGTCGATTCGTTGCTTGGCTGCCTGCTGTCCGGCTTCGTCGGCCGTCGGACTGAGTCGGACGAGAATGTGCGCCACCCGTACCGTACCCCGGCTGGGTCGCCGGTCATTGATTTTCAGCAGGTCATATCCATAGCGGGTACGGATCGGGGGCGAAACACTGCCGACGGGCGTTGCGTAGGCTGCCGTTTCCAGTGGATAAACGACGAAGAAAGCGGTGAAATAGCCCAGATTGCCGCCGGTGGCAGCGGTGGCGGGGTCGCTGGAGTTCTCGCGTACCAGTTTGGCGAAATCGTCACCGGCTACAGCCCGCTGCCGAAGGGCCATCGCCTGCTGGTAAGCCGCTGCGGTGTCGGCCGGGGCTGCATCTTCCGATACGGCAACCAGCAGGTGCGACGCACTGATCTCCTGCTGCATACGCTGATAAGCTTCGGCCGCCAGCGACTCGATCAGTACGTTGTCGGTCAGGTACGACTGGGCCAGTTGCTTTCGGTACGTCGCTATTTCTTCCCGGAATGCTTCCGTTGTGTCGCGCCCTTCTGCTTGAGCCGCCAGCACTTTCAGCTTTAGATTGGTGTACAGATCGAAGTAGTTACGAACGTCTGTGCGCTGAACGGAATCGGCCGACAGCTGATTTTTGGTGAACGACTGGAAGAAATCGTCGGTGGTGAACGACCTGGTACCGAGCGTCAGCAACACTGGCTGAGCCGGGGCCGTCTGAACGGCAGTCGGTGTGGTTGTTTTGCAGGCAGCGGCCAGCAGCGTCAGCAGCAAGCTGCCAGTGAATACGCGCATAAAATGGTAGATATGGTTTACAGTATTCAGCGTACGGTGGCTGTCGCAAAGTGCCTTCACAACCCTAAACGGACTACGGTAAACCGTAAACGAAGCAACTAAACTGCCTATTGGCGGATAACTTACTTTTTGCTTTTTTTCGGTCTGGTGTGACCCGGTCTGGACTGACCCAGGCGAATGTCGTAGGTCAGGCGGTACTCGTAAGCGTCGCGCAGGTTACGACCCGTAAAGATGACCGGCACCCGTACATAACCCTGCTTGTTCTGACGCAGTTCCGTCTCAGCCAGGTCAACGCTGCTCTGCCCCAGCAGATCATCGTCGTCGAGGTGGTCGACCAGTTTCAGGCCGACGCCCGATGCTGCCAGTCCCGCCGACACGTAGCGCAGGGGCGTCAGTACGTCCGCAGCCGTCAGCAGCCACGACGCCGGACCCGCCACCACGTTGTGTACCCGCCTGACCTGATCGATCAGCTGTTGCGCTCGGTCGTAAGCGTCGACTTCGATCAGCACCAGCGACGCCACCACACGGCCTCCGCGCGGCACAGTAATCTCGATGGGCAGGGCCGGTTTGTCGCCCGATTGCAGGTCGATGACCTGCCCTTTACGCACCGGCTCGACACCCCAGCCGCCGTTGACGACCCCGGCGGGTTTGTTCTGGGCGTCGAACGTTGCCAGCGAATACGCCAGCATAATATCGTCGCGCTGACTGACGGTTTCCTCCAGATTGACGGCTGTCAGCTGCGTCGGGCGAAGCTGCGCCGTCCGGACCAGTTGTGGCGAACAGGCCCCCACCAGTAGGAGGGGCAGTAGCCAGCAGACAACGCGCAGACGAGTGAAAAAGGGATGGTTTAGCATATTACTTGACCTCCTCAACAATTGACTCGCCCGTCGAGCCGTCGCCACTCGTCCACTGCCAGCGCTCGTGCAGCCGTAACCGACCATCGGGTAAGGTTTCGGGGGTGGTCTGACAGTGGCCGGTCATCAGTTCACCCGCTGCGTTGACATGCTGGTACCGCATATCGAGGCTATCGTCGGGGGCAACTGTCGCGATCAGCGTGCCACGCACGATAGCGCCCCCACCGTACTCGGCCCAGACGATCATGCCTTCCTGATGATAGTGAAACAGCGTGTCGCCACTGACTTCGCCGTTAGCCGTATTGGTCACCGAGCGAAACGTTTTTCCGTCGTACATACGAGTTAATTTAATTCATCGAGCAATGTAAAATAGCGCATTCGTGCTGCATCGACGTCCGTCAGCCCGTAGGTCGCAAAAAAAAGTTCGTTGTATTGATCCGTACCTAGCTCGTCAGTCAGGTCGCGTATACAGAGAGCCAGGTCCTGATAGGGGTCGCCGACGCCCAGCCGTCCGACGTCGATAAAGCCGCTTAGCGCCCAGTTGTCGAGCATTAAATTGGGCAGACAGAAGTCGCCGTGGGTAACAACCAGTTCGTACTGGGCAGGTTGTTGCATACGCAGCTGTGCCAGAATAGCCTGTGGTGACCGCCCCCGATTCGCATCGTTGAAATCGTCAGGATCAACCAGTTGATGAGCAACGTTCGCGCTCACAGCACGGAGTTTTACTTCATTGCGCTGATCGAATGGACAGGTAACCGGGTTCAGGTCATGTAGCGTTCGCAGGCTCTCCGCCAGCCGCCTAACCAGTCGCTCAGGGCTGGCTTTCCAGCTTTCGTCCGACGCCGGTAAACCGGGTAACGCCCGCATAAGTAAATAATCGACGCCGTCGGCCCGTTCGTAATGCATTACTTCGGGGGCTGGCAGATAAGTCCGTAACCAGATCAGCGCGTCGGCTTCGTACCGTAACCCACCCCAGGGGTCGACCGGGTTTACTTTCAGATAAAACGGTTCCCGCCCGTTTATGTAGATGGTTTGGGCTGACGACATACCCAATGAGTCAGGATGCCAGTCAGTATGTGGGAGTAGCCGTTGCAGGGCGGTAGGAAGTTGATCGAACTGCATGTTGACTGCAATCAAATTAACGGTTCCTGCTGGCTCAAACAATGGAAACTGCCCAGGCCCCACACAATATCGGTCGAATCGATCCCAACGATTTTGCGGTCAGGATAGCACTGCCCGATCAGGTCGAGCGCGGTCTGATCCTGCTGGCAGCGGAAGGTCGGTACGATGACCGAGCCGTTGGTAATCAGAAAGTTGGCGTACGAAGCCGGTAGCCGGAGTCCGTCGCTGACGATCGGGTTGGGCATGGGCAGTTCCACGATGGTCAGCTGCTTGCCGTTGAGCAGGCGCATCTGCTTCAGCTCGTGGTGAATTTCCTGCAGGAAGGGATAGTTGTCGTCGTTTTTATTGGCTTCGTAGGCAGCAATCACGGTGTCTTCGTTGACAAACCGGACCGTATCGTCGATATGGCCGTCGGTATCGTCGCCGACGATGCCTTCTTCGACCCACAGCACCTGCTGCACCCCGTAGTAGTCGCACAGGTACCGCTCGATGTCGGCCTGCGACAGGTGGGCGTTGCGGTTCTGGTTGAGCAGGCAGGCCCGGCTGGTCAGCACCGTTCCGGCCCCGTTGAACTCCACCGAGCCGCCTTCCATGATGACCGGCCCTGCCGGTGTCATGGGCGTTACGTACGGCAGATTACGGTAGCGGGCAATGGCGACGGGAATCTGATCGTCCAGGTCAAAGGGCGGGTACTTGCCCCCCCAGGCGTTGTAGCCCCAGTTGACGATCATACGCTCCTGCCGATCGGGATTGATGAGAAACGCCGGGCCGTGGTCGCGGCACCACGAGTCGTTGGTCGGGTGGGGGAGCAGCATAATCCGGCTCATGTCGGCCCCGGCGTCGATCAGCTTCCGGCTGGCAAGCTGCATCACGGTTTCGTTGTGCGCGTTGATGCAGACCTGTTCGCTGGCCGAAATGGCCTTGATAAAGTCGATGTAGGCGGGGAGCATCAGCGGCAGCCGGTCCGTTGTCCACGACGCTTCGGTATGGGGCCAGCTAAGCCAGGTCGCGACGTGGGGGTGCCATTCGGGGGGAAAGAAAAAGCCGTGTTGAGCCGGGATAAAATCGCCGGTCGGGGCCGACGAGGTTGAAAGCGGGGCCATGTTTTAAATCGGTAATGAGGGCGCAAAGCTACAAAAAAGCCCCGGCTGACCCGGTATCGACCCGCCTATTCCGTCGGTAGCAGCTGCTGAATCGACGCAGGCGTCAGACCCGAAAAGTTGTCGATGATGAGTGCCGCACCGGAGGTCGCCAGTTCGGCGCGGGTGTGGGTCGTTGCCACCGCCACAACGACCATACCCGCCCGCAAGCCCGCTTCGATACCGGCAAAGGCGTCCTCAAAAACGACGCACCGGGCCGGTGCCATGCTCAGCTTGTCGGCGGCTTTCAGGTAGATTTCGGGGTCGGGTTTGCCGTGCGTCACCATGCTGGCATCCACAACCGTCTCGAAATAGGAGCGGAGAGACAAGCCATCGAGCGTAAAGCCCAGATTACTCACCGGGGCTGACGTACCCACGGCCATCGGAACGCCCTCGGACTGCATGGCCGTCAGAAAATCGATCAGGCCCGTCAGTGGCTGGCGATGCGGTAAGTACAGCGTACGATAGATCTGCTCTTTTTCCTCCGTACGCGTCGCCAGGTCTGCCGGTGATAGCGGGTGCCCGAATACGTAGGCCATTGAATCGGCGGATACGTGCCCGTTGATGTGTTCGACATACTGTTCGCGCGTTAGTGTCAGTCCGTTATGGTGCGCAAACTGAATCCAGGCGTTGATATGGAAATCGGTATTATCAACGAGTACGCCGTCCATATCGAACAGCGCGGCAAAAGAAGGGGTGGGCATAAATTTGTGGTTTGTAGCCCAGACGTCCACGTCTGGTAGCCGTCAGGCTATGTGTTAATGGATAACTTTATTTTAACCGCTGATGCGGCTATCAGACGTGGACGTCTGGGCTACAAGTACGTCTCCTGCCAGGATGGCGGCTTCGTGGAGCAGTTCGGTCGCGACGAGTTCATCGGTGATGGCTTCGATACGTTCATCGACATCCGCCAGCCGCTCATCGTCCAGCACCGAGGCTTTATTCATGCCCAGCAATACCCGACCTGCGTAGAGCAGACTAAGCGAAAAGCGCAGTTCCGGCAGCGCGTGGCTGTGGCGGGTTTCGGTCATGGTCAGAGCGGTTTGATCTTCAGGTTGCGGTAGTAAATCGGTGCGCCCGCGTGTTTGCCCTGCAAGCCGATAAAGCCGTGCAGGGGTAATGTTGCCGGGGCTTTGCTGAACCAGGCTGGCGGTTTGGTGCCGTCGGGGTTGACCGTGGCCGACGTAAACTGGCTCAGGTCGATGGTGTTGACGAGCTGGTTGTTGAGTACGACGTAGATCATTTTGCCCTGACAGGTGATGGTGTAGCGGTTCCACTCACCGGGTTTCCTGACGGCGCTTTTCGTGGGGGCCTGATGGCCGAAAAACGCTCCGCATCGCCAGTCGGCCGGGGCTTCGGCCCATTCTTTGGCGTAGTCATCGGCAATCTGAATCTCCACCGAGTTGGGTATCCAGTTGGTCGTGTCGCTGGCGTGTACCACCACACCACTGTTGGTGCCGTCGGCGGTTTTGAACTGCAAATCCAGCACAAAATCGTCGTACGGTTGATTCACCCAGATTGTTTTGTCGGCAGTGGCGGTCAGTTCGCCCTCATCCATCCGCCACACGCCTTTGGGAAAAGAGGCATTCGTCAGATTGGTTTCAAACAGGTATTCCCAGCCCGGTCCGTTTGTGTTGGGGTGGCCTTTGGGGGGCGTCTGAGCCATCAACGAGAGACTGGTGCCGACCAGCAGGGCAACAAAATACAGGGTATGCATGAACGTAGCGAAAGGGGATGAACGAACAACGCTGGGCCAGACCAGATCGATCAGACCGATTGCATGGCCAGCCGGATGTGGGCCAGATGGTGTTCGCCGTGCCAGACCGTCATCGACAGTGCCTGCGGTATCGTCAGGTCGCGCTGCCGGATGGGATGATAGTACGTAACGGCCAGATCCTCCGGCTGCAGCGACCCGGCCAGAAAGGCGATCCGCTGGTGAATGCCTTTCAGCATGGTCAGTGAGTCGGTGATGGGGGCATTCCGGGCTTCAGCAAGCGCAGCCCAGCCGTCCATGTCGACGAGGATACCCGGCGTGCCGGGGTTGACAAGCGCATTTTTAAGCCGCATAAAATGCAGCATGTGAATGTCGGCGACGTGATGAACCAGTTGTCGTACGGTCCAGCTGCCCGGTCGGTAGTGCTTATCCAGGTCGTCGGGCGTCGCGCTTGCCAGCACCAGCGCATACACGTCGGGCAGGGTCCGGATCTGATCGACGAGCTGTTTGATGTCGGCCAGCGTGTGCGTCTCCTGCGGTTGCCAGGGGCCTATCGGGTGACGGGATGGGTCAATCGGTTCGGTGGTCATGCGGGGGTAACAACGCGCAGCCCCGGTGGTGAGGCTGCGCAGTAAAGATACGCGATTGACGAACGAGCCACTACCCACCCACGGCCATTATTTGATGTAGCTGCCCATAGCTAAACTGGGGATGGCGAAGCGGGCCAGATCATGACAACTACGGCTGTAGCACCAGCATCGTGACGTCTTGTTTTTGTTTGACGAGCCCTAAGCCCATCATCGCTAAGGCGCGGGTCAGGCTTTGGGGGTCTTCGGGTTGAAAAGAAAGGGTGAGGTCCAGCTTTTCGTCATTGCCCGTTCCGTCGACAACCAGCCCCCGTACGCTGCCATAATCCTCCAGTGCTTCCGCGAAATCCACCATCGTAACTGCCTGCTGCGCGATCTCGCCCTGCCGGGCCGAGAAACTCCGCTTGCCCGACGGGTTGCGGGGTAGCTGCCCGAATCTGACCGGATCAATCACTTGTAGTACATTTACGTCCTTGGACTGGGGTTCCAGACTGGCTTTCAGGTCGAAACGCCGGTTCAGTTCGGCCCGCAGGGTGGGCAACAACTGCTCCGGCTTATCGACGATTATGTCCAGGCAATAGACTGGCGCACCGTCGCCCAGGCCAGTTTTGTCGATGCTACGTTTGTAGGAATAATTTCCGTAGGCGATACGGTAGAGGGTGGAGAGCGGTAGGTTCAGGCAGGTCAGCCGCCGGTGTGCAAATAGGCTATCTGCCAGATGGGTCATCTGAACACCGGGCGCCCCCGCCATCGGCCCTTGCATAACGAATCGGTTGCGAACCGTATCGGCCGCCCGGAAATAGGTCTGCATGATCTCCGGCAGGCTCAGGGTTATATCTGCTTTGGGTGTGATAGTCACGGGCAGATTCCGCCACAGGCTGTCGATCAAACCATCCGTTACCCGCTCGGGGCTGGTCTGAGCCAGTAAGGTGCCGTCGGGACTAATCAATACCGTGTGTGGAAGGATCTGGTGAGGAAACTGCTTTGTCAGCGACCGGGCGGTGTCGATCGCAAACCACAGGCTGGACGGTCGGTTTACCAGAAACTGCCCGATGCGTTTAGGCGTCTCGTCGGTAACGGTAATCACCTGTAGTTGCCGGGCGTGGCGTTGTTGAAGAGACTGCAAACGAGGCATAGCCGCTACGCAGGGGCTACACCAGGTGGCCCAGAACTCCAGTAGTACCAGTTTACCCCGCTGTGCAGACAGGGTCGTGGACTGTGTCGGCGCGTTGAGTAGCTGAACGGAAAAGTCCGGGACAGGCTGTCCGGTACTGGGTTGCGCAAGACCGCAGTGAGCGCTCAGTAGCAGAAATAAGAGTAGCTGTTTCATGGTGCTTTTTTGATGATAGCAAACCACGCTGAAAAAGCTTTTCCCCTTGATTAAGCAGTGTTAAGGTAGGTTAATTAGTGTTAACGCCTGCCTGTTGAGCTATGCGAAGCGCGTACATTTACGACCATGAAAAAGCATATCAACCTGATTTTGTGGCTGATGTCTTTGTGCGTCGCGGGTATTATCGGCTTACAGCTGTTCTGGAATTATCAGAATTACCAGCGCACCGTAGCCACCTTCCGACACGACAGCAATGAAGCCCTGCGGATCGCCGTGGATCAGGAGATGGCACAGCGCCGGAGGCTGATAATTGACCGGACGAAGCGTTGGCTGGCCGACACAAGCTTTATCCGCATCACCTGTAGTATCAATAAGCGATACGGACGAACAGTGTTCAACGTAAACGACCGCTATCCGAAGGTGGCGGGTAGTGCCGGGCTATCGTTCAGCCTGGCTGATTTTACGCCTAAGCTGACCCATATGAACCCCCAGGCAAAGCAACTGGTAATCGACCATATTGGCGAAAACCTACTGCTTAAGCATCTGAAGGACGGTACTATTTACTATTACACGCAGCGGTTGGGCGACAGTATTGTCGTCGCCTTCGATAAAAGCCATCGACGGCTACCAGTGCTTGACACACTATATCGGGAGGCATTGGCCAGCCGAGATATCCAATCACCGTTTGTGTTAAACCCAACTGATACGTCGGCGAACGGATTTCTGACGCAGCCGGTCAATACGTCAACGCGTCGACCTTATAAGCAGGAATTGGTGCGGGCCAGCTTTGCCAGCCCCAGTCAGTACTTTTTCGAGCATATGAAGTGGGTGCTGCTGTCGACGCTCCTGCTGATCGGGGTTTGCGTGCTCTGCTTTGGCTACACGGCGAAAACATTGCTGTCACAGCACAAGCTCGCCGAATTGCGGAAAGACTTCATCAACAACATGACGCATGAGTTCAATACGCCATTGGCTTCGATTAAAATCACGACCGAAGCGCTCAAAACATTTGCCCATGACCCTGTCACGCAGCAGGAATACCTGACGATCATCGGTTACCAGACGGATAAACTGACAGAGTTGAGTAGTCAAATTCTACAAGTTAATCGGCAATTGCCTGCTGCTGCCCGGCAGTGGCAGCCAGTTGATTTGCGGACGTTGGTAAACAAGGCGATCGAAGAAATGGCCGTGCGGCTTCAGCATGAGCAGGCGGCTGTCAATTACGAGCCGGGCCAGACGCCGGTGTTGGTAAGGGGAGAAGCCAGTAGTTTGCTGACGGTGTTTATGAATCTGGTCGACAATGCGTTGAAATACGCGCCGGGCGGACTGAAACTCGATATTCAGCTAGCCGTAAAAAACCGATGGGCCGAGATTGTCTTTGCTGATAACGGCATTGGTATTCCGACCGAATACCGGACGCAGGTTTTCGAGCCATTCTTCCGGGTTCCCCAGGGTAACGTCCATACGGTAAAGGGGCACGGGCTGGGGCTGAATTACGTGTGGCAAACCTTGCAGCAACACCGGGGTTCCGTGCTGATCTGTGCCAACGAGCCCGCGGGTAGTCAATTTATCATCAAGCTTCCCCTGTTCTGATTGTATGCCGCATATCCTTCTGGTGGAAGACGAGCCATTTCTGGCCAGAGTCGTTAAGGATAGTCTCGAGCAGCGATCGTATGCGGTAACACATGCTGTGGACGGCCGCCGGGCTTACGATTTGTTTGAGCAGGGTGATTTCGCCCTATGTATCGTCGATGTGATGCTGCCGCAGGTAGACGGCTTCACGCTGGTGAAACAGATTCGGCGGATTAACAACCAGGTACCCATTCTATTCCTGACTGCCCGTGCGGACACTGCGGATGTGATGGAAGGGTATGGCAGCGGGGGAAATGATTATCTGAAAAAACCATTCAGCCTGGAGGAACTGTTCCTGCGTGTAGCTGAGCTGCTCCGGCGTAGTGGAGGGGAAGAGCCGTCGGCAGAAAGTGCCCGCCAGATTGGTCACTATCAATTTATGCCCCAGCAGCAATTGCTTCAGTTTCAGGGGCAGTCTGCCACGCGATTGTCTTACCGGGAAACACAGCTGTTGCAGTTGCTATACGACCATCGCAACGACGTGCTGGCGCGTAAGCAGGCCCTGCTTCACTTATGGGGTGACGACAACCCCTATCACGCCCGGACAATGGACGTGTTCATTACCAGGTTGCGTAAACAGCTTCGTGGGGACGAATCGGTACATATCCTGAACCTGCGGGGCATAGGCTACAAGCTGATCTGTTGACCAGACAGGTTGGGTTGTCTCCGACAACATCTCTGTTATCGGAGACAAGAGTTTAAACCGCCAGCAGTTGCTGTTCAGCGGCCAGCGCGTCGGCCTGCCGGAAGCTTTTCATGATCCAGCCGCCCCCCACCACGTCGTCGCCTTCGTAGAATACGGCCGCCTGCCCCGGCGCAATAGCCGACACCCCTTCGTTGAACAGCACCGTGATTCGGTCGCCGTCCTGCGTGATCGTGGCGGGCGTGCCGGGGTCTTTGTACCGTACTTTCGTGACGGTTTCGAGGGGCCCGGTGATAGACGCGTATTTTTGCAGATTCAGCTTGCTGACGTACATGCCGTCGCGGAACAGATCTTTGTCGAGGCCCAGTACGACTTCGTTGGTGTCTTTCCGGATTTCGGTCACGAACATGGGTTGCCCGAACGCCATGCCCAGCCCTTTCCGCTGACCGATGGTGTAGAATGGGTAGCCCAGATGCTTGCCCAGCACCCGGCCCGTACCTTCTTCCACGAAGTTACCCCCGGCGACTTCCGCTTCCAGCCCCGGTACGCGCCGTTTCAGGAAGCCCCGGTAGTCGTTGTCGGGTACGAAACAGATTTCGTACGATTCTGATTTGGTAACCAGTTCGACGAAACCGCGTTCGGTGGCCATCTGCCGGATTTCTGACTTGCGCAGGTGCCCCAGCGGCAGCTTCGTGCGGCTCAGACTCGCCTGCGACACACCCCACAGTACGTACGACTGATCTTTCAGCGTATCGACACCCCGCGAGATGACGTACCGCCCGTCCGACGATCCGGCGTCGCCCACGTCCTGCCGGATGTGCGCGTAGTGCCCCGTCGCGATCGATTCGCAGTCGAGCCGGTCGGCCCGGCGCAGCAGCGCGTCCCATTTGATGTGGGTGTTGCACAGTACGCAGGGGTTCGGCGTGCGCCCTTCGAGGTATTCGCCCGTAAAATGATCGATAACCGAATCGCCGAACTCCTCGCGGATGTCGAGAATGTAATGGGGGAAACCAAGACTGACGGCGATGTTGCGGGCGTCGTTGATGGAATCGAGACTACAGCAGCCCGTTTCTTTTTTGGAACCGCCCGACGAAGCGTAGTCCCAGGTTTTCATGGTCATACCAATGACCTCGTATCCTTCCTCGTGGAGCATGACCGCTGCCAGTGAAGAATCAATGCCGCCACTCATGGCGACCAGAATGCGTCCGTGTTTGCTCATTGTGAGATCCGCCGTAGCAACGGCCCGGAAGGGTTCAAAGCCCTTGGTGATACTGGCCGGTACGTTTACCGGCTCTAGGGTCAACACCTGAACTGGCTCATTTGGTTTCCTGAATAGCCACCACCGCCGACCAATCGGTGATGGGTAGGGTAAACCGGCAACGGGGCGGGTAAGGGCGGCTGTACGGACCTGCGTCGACGTGCCCTCAGGGCATACCGGCGTTCAGGCGCGCGACGTATAGCTGCTGAATGTGTTGCGCCCTGGTTAGCTGTTGCCCATACATCTGTAACAGATGCCTGTAGTGGGTCATCAGCCTGGTGCGTGTGGGTTCGGAGAGGGGACTGTCGTGCAAGGCCCGTAGATGAACGGATGTCGTTTCCATGGCCTGTTCCAGGCGAGTCAGATAGGTGTTGTGGGACTGACTGCGCTTGCGAATAATCTCCTGCACCCACCGCCGGTTCACCGAACGCCAGTCAATGGGTTCCTGCAAAACGGCAGCCCATTCGGTTGGCTGTGTCGGGGACAGCCCTGTAGCCGGCTCACTGGAGACGACATTTTCACTGACTGTTTGCCAGAAATCGATCAGCGATGTTTGCATAGCCGGATCGGCCAGTTCAATCTGGTGACTGGTTACTTTAAAGACGTATCGCTCCAGGAGCTGATCGAAGGGTGCCGAAGCCGGGGTCATAAACGAGAGATGTATAGCTTGATTGGTCGGCTGTTAGCCTTAACCAGTTGGTAATGAAGCCAGGCAGAGTAGTACCTGAGCCTGCTGGTTGAGCTGTTTGATGTGGGTAATGTGGACGGCCAGCTGGGCATACCCTTCCTGCGTGTTGAGTTGCTCGAACCGGTCAGCATCGTTGAGCATCGATTCCAGCTCGTTGTGCATCGTAACGAGCAGGGCGTTGATCTGGTCGGTATGGCACTGGCCCACCCAGGGGATTACTGGGGCCGATGACGTGGGTTGACGAGCGCTTGTTACGAGGCAAGCACTCAACTGATTATACAAGGAATTGAAGTCCCTGATAACAGTGAGCCAATCGGCCAGCACAGTAGCCTGACTGGTTGCGTTTGGTGGAGACAATTTTTTTTCTCGTCGATTCATAGCCCTCGATTTTTCCTTCGCATACAAATCATTAATTCCTGGTGCAGAATAATGGTACCTTAAAAATAAATTTATATTTGGCTTGGTCGACATATAATACAAGATAAATTATATTTTGTAGGCAGTTGTATTATAAAAGTTTACAACTATAATGTACTAATACACAACTAGTTGTGATTTGTATACAAGGACGCTTCTAATGAGGAGTATCAGTAGGAGTGGTTTGGATCGGCCTGCTACCGGCCGCCCAATCGTCAGGGTGGCTGCCCGGCTTCACTGGCCAATGGAAGAAGATGAATTTGACCTGATTACGGAATGGCCGATTCGGTGTCGTCAGCTCAAATAGGAGAGTCAGCCACGGCTTTTAGCACCGTAATTTCGGTGCGGCTTGTCCCCGGTCGCAGTTTCCCCAATCGGATCGGGCGCTGCTTGATAATTGTGCCCGGTTCGATCAGTGTATCCACCACACTGGTATCCGAACCCAATGGCCGGTAATCCTGAGCGTAGTAAGTAAAGCAAAGCTGAATCTGCCGGTAGCTGTATCGGGCTGATGTGTTTGTGATCGAAAACTGATGCTGGTTCGCCGAGTCGCCGGGAGCCGGTTGCCAGACGATACGGTCGATGAGCAAATCCCGGACGGCACTCGGCGGCTGCGTCGGAGACTGGCAGGCCAAAGGCCCTGCCAGCAGGGTAATGCCCAGCAATAGCCCAGGTACGAACCGGTTGCGTCGGGAAGCGTGGTTGAACAGGGTGGCGGTCGTGGAAAATAAAGCGGCTGGCATGACTCGGGGAATGATACGGAGCGGCAAAGCTACTACGGGACGTCGTGTTTTGCTCAACTGCATGACCAGCTGGCAATTGACCGGCTGCTATCCCCCGGCAAGGTATCGACTAGCGGGGTTGTGCCTGTCAAAACGACGTCAATTCATTGCTTGCGCCTACCTTTGTGCTGATAGCAGGCTTCCCGACATTCGTTTTACCAGCAGTATGGCACTTTCTACCCTCGTCAAAATTTCCAATGTTACCAACCTCAGCGATGCCCGTTACTGCGCCGGTATGGGCGTCGACATGCTGGGTTTTTCCATGGATGCCGACGCACCGGATTACGTCGACCCGGTCCGCTTTGCCGATATTCGGGGGTGGGTCGCCGGGGTGCAGATCGTGGGCGAAACCCACTCGGCGGACCCCGGCGTCATTGAGCAGCTGGTACAGACGTACCAGCCCGATTACCTGCAGGTTGACGACGTAGCCATGCTGCCTTACCTGGCATCGTTTGAAAAGCCGCTCATGCTGCGTATCGACATTGGGCAGACTCCCCCGTCGCAGCTCGAAGCCACCGTGCGCGACGGTTCCGCGACAGCTGAATACATATTGCTGGAAAGCGCTGTTGGTCAGTCAGTCACCGACGAGCAGCGGGATGTGCTCTACAAACTGGCCGGTAAATACCCGATTCTGCTGGGTACGGGAATCACCGCCGATACGGTACACGACCTGCTCGATGAACTGCCTATCCGTGGGATTGCCCTGCGCGGTGGCAACGAAGACAAACCCGGCGACAAAGATTTTGGCGAACTAATGGATATTCTCGAAGCCATCGAGGAGGACTAAACCCGAACCTAACCGGATTATGACCGGGCGGGGGCGTAGTCATACAGTTTTATGCCCACTCATATAGTTCCCGCATTGGCTTGGTTCAGGGCATGGTAGCTTAGTGGTGATCGCTGACTAGCATATCACCCCTATATGACCATATCTATAAAGAAATCATTCGTTTATCTATCCACAGTTTTCTACCTGCTCGTTCCCTTTTTGCTGTTCGTTCTATTCTGGATCAGGCCAGCCTATTCGATTCCCGTCATTGCCATCCTTGGGTACTGTGCGTACCGCCTGACCCACGATGTACGCGCGAAAGAGTCGGAAACCATCCACCTGTCGCCCCGGCAGCTACGCCAGATTTACATCGGCGTCGGCATGCTCGCTGTCTGGGTATTCTTTTCCGGTATCGGTAACCTGGCCTATCAGAATTCGGATTTCGAAGTGCGCAATGCCATCCTGCGCGACCTTGTGCAGCAGCCGTGGCCTATCATGTATGGCAGCAACGTCAACGCACCCGATCAGGCAACCATACACGACAAATTTCTGCTGATTTATTACTTCGGGTACTGGCTGCCGGCGGCCGGGGTGGGAAAACTGGCTGGTCTACAGGCCGCGAATCTATTCCTGATTGGCTGGACACTGCTGGGCCTTAGCCTGGTTTACGCGCTGTTGTGCATCTACCTGAAAAAGACGACCTATCTCATCGTGCTGCTGCTTATTTTCTGGAGCGGCCTTGATAGCGTCGGTACCCTGCTGACGACGTTGATGTACGGAAAAGGACCCGAATTCGGGCTGCTCTCGCACATTGAATGGTGGGCCGAACCCGCCCATGTCAACGCTCAGTTTTCGTCGAACACCACCCTGTTGTACTGGGTGTTCAATCAAACGATTCCCCTGTGGCTGTGTATTTTGCTGGTGCTGATAAACAGGAGTTCGGCATACTTATTTTTCGTACTGACATTAAGTTTATTTCTGGCCCCAATCGGCACCATCGGGTTAGTACCGTTACTGGCATTTCAGTTGGTAAAAAAAGCATCCGAACGCGGGATCAGTGCTACGGTCAACGACTACCTTACCTTCGCCAATTTTGTCGGTGCAGCTGCCGTATTTGGTATTACGTTTTTGTTCTTTACCGCTAACAAAGCCGGCTCACTCCGGGGCTTCGTCGCGATGGATACCCTGGGCTACGGTCTTTTTTTTCTACTGGAAGTCGGCCTGCTGATTGGATTTCTGTTCGTAGTGCAGCGCAGCAGTCGAAGCTTGATTCTCTTTTGCGCTGTGCTGCTGCTGCTTATTCCGTTCGTTAAACTAGGGCGTCTGTACGACTTTAGTATGCGGGCATCCATCGCCTATCTGTTTGTCCTGTTTGCACTCACGGCCAAAACGATGCTGGACAGACAGGTGGATCGAAAAGTCAAACTGGGGCTGCTGGCTTACCTGCTGATTGGTAGCATCACGCCCGGGCTGGAGCTGACCCGGTCGGTATTCTTCACGGGCAGTCATTACCTGTACGAAACCCGGCAACTGCTGGCGGCTCGCCATGAAGATCAGCTCATTCCCCGATTCATCCGCAGCCGGATCAAGGAGCGGGCCTTTTTGTATGATCCGATCAAAACGCTGAACCGCTACAACGCACACATCCTGATCGATCAGTTTATCGGTGAATCAACGGGGACATTCTTTTCCGATCATCTGCTCAACCGGCGATCAGCCCAGCCGGTAAAAGCACTCGCCGGTCGTAGCTAGCACGAGGTACGCGGCTGCTGTCGGCCGCGTATCAGTGATCATTCGCTACTGGGTATTACCTACTATCATTGAAAACATACTTCCATCCATAGCCCCGTCCATCCGTCCAGTTCTGCTACCGCCGATCCCGGCTGCGCCATAGCTTTACATCGTCAATCAACCAAAAAACGCCATGACACAACGATTAGAGCGCATTGCCGACGAAGCCGTAGTCGGTGGTGTAGCGGCCGGACTGGCCCACTATTTCGGCATTAATCGTACGGTTGTTCGCCTGCTGTTTCTGATCGGTATTCCGCTGCCGGGCTTTCCTTCCCTGCTGATCTACGGTATCTTGTGGATCGTAATGCCGAAGCAGCCCCAGGGCCTGTCGGTTCACTCGTCGACTTTATACGCAAACCCCCTGTTTTCTATGAATCCATACAATCCCAACCAGCCAAACGTGCAGAACCGCAGCCTGATCGGTGGTGCCATCCTGATTGTCGTCGGTGTGCTGTTCCTGATCGATCGCTATTTCAACATTGACCTCGGTGATCTGTTTCCATTCATCCTGATTGCGCTGGGACTATGGTTCATCTTCCGGGACCGGATTCGGCCACCGTACGACAACAACAGCAACAGCAACCCGCCTTCGTCGGGCCTGTAAACCAACTGTCCGCGCTGACGGTAGCGTCAGCGCGGCTACCCTGACAACTACCATGTATCAACGACGAAATGGTTTATTCTGGGGCATTGCCCTGTTGACCCTGGGTGTTCTCTTTCTGGCCCGGCGGGCGGGTTGGCTTGATGTCGACTGGCATAGTCTGACCAATCTGTGGCCGGTATTGCTGATCCTGGCCGGTGCCAACATTATTCTGATACGCACCCGCAACCCGGCGGCTTTTATCACGACGATCATGCTGGCCGTGGCTGTCCCGACAACCCTCTTCGGTTTTTTCTCCCGCGATCATAACCGCTACAACATAGGCTGGAGTAGTAACGACGATCGGGACCGGGAAGACGAAGAAGATACCGACGACGCCAACGATGATGAGTCGGACGACGACGGCGATGACTCAAACGATGACAACGACGATGACGATAACGAGAGCGATTACCGGGCCGAGCGCGGGCAGCACCGCGACGGGACCACGCATACCAGTACATTCACGGAAGCCATGACCCCCGACACGCGCGAAGCGGTGCTGAAACTGGCCGGTGGTGCGGGGCAGTTCAACATCAGCGACCCATCGGCTGAACTCATCAAAGCCGATACGAAGCAAACGGTCGGTACGTATTCCATGTCGGTCGAGCGCGATCCGGCGACCCGCATCCCGACCGTCGAACTGAAGCCGACTGACGATAATCAGCACATCGACTTCAAGGATGGCAACTTTCAAAACCGCGTCGACGTACACCTGAACACCGCCCCCGTCTGGACAATGGATGTTGCGCTGGGGGCTGGTCAGGGCGAACTGGATCTAAGTCAGTACGCCGTGAAATCGCTCAAGGTAGCAGCCGGAGCCGCCAGTCTGGATGTGAAGCTAAGCGACAAAGTCGATCAGTCGGATGTGAAGCTGGATGTGGGCGCGGCATCGGTGACGGTTCGGGTGCCGAAGAACGTGGGATGCCGCGTTAAAAAAGACGGCGCGTTGACATCCGAAAACCTCGACGGCTTTACGGAAACCGGTGGGGGCGAATTCTTAAGCCCCGGCTACGACGCATCGACCAAAAAGATCACGATCCGTTTCGACGGGGGTATTTCGAGCCTGAAAGTCGTCCGGTACTAAGTCGGTTTTCGGTTTACAGTAGCTGGTATACGGTTGTCCGACGGTTTTCAATTGTCTCAGACAGCATCCTGCTGTCTGTCCAATGAGGTGAAACCAGACAGCAGGATGCTGTCTGAGACATGAAAAGGGGGCTCGCATCAGCTGCAAGCCCCTTTTTTGTATAACGGTCCCGTTAAGCAGACCACTGTAAACTAATCTTTCAGCCGCTTCAGGAGCATATTATTGAACATCTGCTCGGTTTTGTAGAGTTCGGCAAGCTGCGGTGGACTAATGACTTTCAGGAACCGATTCGAGTATTCTTCATCCAGATCAGCCAGCTTCTGTCGTGTCGCATTGACCTCGCGAATGCCGTTCATAATCTGATCGTCGTTCAGACTGCTGCGACCCGGCTCATTGTTGAGTTGTCGGATGCGCCGGTTCAGTTCCTGTTTTTTGTTGTTGTATTCGTTATAGACAGCCCAGAAGCCGGGAGCCTGCTCAGGGGTCAGGTTGAGTCGGTTTGTAATCATGCCGATCTTGGCCGATTCAATCTTCTGGCGACCGTTCAGGTCTTGTGCTCCGGCTGCAGTAGCCAGCGTCAGCGAACCGATCAGCAGAGCAACACATGCGTAATTCATGGCGGTAGTACGGTTTATCACGGTCAGGAGTCCAGATTTTTTGTCTCCGTTAAGTTTTGTTCATCGAGTTTCTTCCGAATGTCTGTCGGCTGCACGTTCAGAAACTGGATTGCCGTTGTGTCGCTACCCATCGACGCATTGAGCTGACCCGCATCGGCCAGTTCATACGGGTTAAGCCCCTGATCGTCAAGGTACGCTGCTATAACGTCGTCGCTAACGCCGGTCAGGGCTTCGGAAGGCAGAGCCTCCTGCCGCTGGGGTATCGTCTGCCAGACGAGTACGGCTACCAGACCCGCCCCTGCCATCGTCGCCAGCGACCGCTGCCACGACCAGCTGATCGAAAAGGCCGGTCTCGACTTACGGGCAATGCGGGACTGGAGCCGCATCGGCAACGCATCGAAATAGCCATCGGGCGCACGAAATGGCTGCTGCCGAAGCGGGTGCTCAGGTGGCAGTTCATCAAGCCGGTAGAAATCGTCCGTATTCATAAAGTTAAGCAAGCCGCTATTTTTAAATCACGCATATACCGATTTGACTGATTCCCAGCGCCTGGGTTTAATCGGATGTATCGGTTTTCTTAATGAAATCCTCGATTTTTTTAACCGCCAGGTGATACGATGCTTTCAATGCCCCCACCGACGTACCGGTAATCGCGGAAATGTCCTCGTACTTCATATCGTCGAAGTACTTCATGTTGAACACCAGCCGCTGCTTATCCGGTAGCTTGAGCAGGGCCTGCTGTAGTTTCAACTGTACTTCCTCGCCACTTGGTTCGCTGCCCGACGTGGTATAGTCGGAATTACTTTCCAGCTTCTCCATCAACTCACCTTCGACGTCGCCGATGGGCAGAAAAAACCGCCGGCGTTTCTTGTTGAGGAAGTTAAGGCATTCATTGGTCGCAATGCGGTACACCCACGTGTACAACTGACTATCGCCCCGAAACTGTTCCAGACTGTTCCAGACTTTGATAAACGTTTCCTGCACCAGATCATCGGCATCGTCGTGGTCGATGACCATTTTCCGAACGTGCCAGTAGATCTTCTGCTGGTACTTACGCACCAGCAGATTAAAGGCATAGTTCCGGCTCGACGGATCACGAAATTTGGCAAGCAGTTCTTCGTCAGTCATTCAGGGGTTCGTGGTTTGTGGTTTATAGTTTGTAGTTGGCTACCGCGCAACGAGGTCACTGGAGGAGCCACAAACTACAAACCACGAACTATAAACTAAGCCGCCTTCCGGCTCATTACTTTCTTTACCTGCGCGACGATGTTCTCGGCGGTCAGGCCGTACTTCTCCATCAGCTGCGCCGGGGTGCCGCTTTCGCCAAACGTGTCGTGCACGCCCACGTACTCGATGGGGGCGGGGAAGTTCCGGGCCAGTACCTGCGCTACGCTGTCGCCCAGACCACCGTTGAGCATGTGCTCTTCGGCCGTCACGGCGCAGCCCGTCTTTTTGATCGACGCCAGAATGGCTTCTTCGTCCAGCGGCTTGATCGTGTGGATATTGATGATGTCGGCTTCGATGCCTTCGGCGGCCAGCGTTTCACCTGCCTTGATGGCTTCCCAGACGAGGTGACCGGTGCAGAAAATCGACACGTCCTTGCCTTCGTTGACCGTCCACGCCTTACCGATTTCGAATTGCTGATCGGCGGGGGTAAATACCGGGATCACCGGGCGACCAAAACGAAGGTACACCGGCCCGTCGTGCTCGGCGATGGCGAGGGTAGCGGCTTTGGTCTGGTTGTAATCGCAGGGGTTGATAACCGTCATGTTGGGCAACATCTTCATCATACCCAGGTCTTCCAGAATCTGGTGCGTCGCCCCGTCTTCACCCAGCGTCAGCCCGGCATGCGATGCACAGATTTTGACGTTTTTGTTTGAATACGCGACCGACTGCCGGATCTGGTCGTAGACGCGGCCCGTGGCGAAGTTGGCGAAGGTAGTGGCAAAGGGGATATGTCCGCCGATGGTGAGGCCCGCCGATACGCCGATCATGTTGGCTTCGGCGATGCCGCACTGTACAAAGCGGTCGGGATTTTCCTTAATGAACGTGTCGAGTTTAAGCGAACCGGCCAGGTCAGCGGTCAGCGCCACGACGTTGGGGTTGGTGCGGCCGAGTTCGGCAATACCCGCGCCGAAGCCCGAGCGCGTATCTTTTGATTCCGTGTAGTCGTATTTTTTCATTGTGTGTAGCGACGCTCCGGGAACGTCGTATCATGGTTAGTTCGCCGAAGCGAGGGTTTGCAATTTAGTTAGAAAATACCGTGCCGACGGGCAGTTTAGATGCGCTGCCGCCCGCTCGATGGTAAAGCCGCAACTCAACATGGTTCTGGCAAAGGCTTTTTTGTCGCCGATGCCCCTACCCGTAAACTGTTTACGTAAAGCATTCAACTGATCAACGGGGTTCGTTACTGCTTCGGGGGAGGGATGTTCAAAACTCGTCTGAAACAAACTGGACAAGGTTTGGGTGTCGGCCAGGAACCATGCTTCGAGGGCCTGCACGGCAATGCACGTTGCTGTGTCCGTTGCCTGATAGACCTCATTTTTAACGACAGTAAACGAGGGAGCGCTATCCATATCCCGCAGTACGACGATCCACGTTGCACCTGCATCGCGTAGTAGCTGAACCTGTGTGTTCATGCGTTGACTACTGGCTCTTAAATTTCCTTTGCCATCTATATCAATCACATCGCCCACTTGTTCGATTTGCTGCGTACGCAGATATGCTTGAAATTCAACTGACTTCAAAATTATTTTCTCTGAGCCACCTTCAACAATAAACCCGATTTTTACCACGGCAAGCCACCTCCCAACGCTCCGGTAAGCCACGCTTCATCAGTTGGCAGATCGTATAGATTACGTCCCTTGATTTGGCGTGTTTGCGTTGCACCGTCGACCTTGTTGACCAAGATTATTTCGTCAGTCGTTAGGCCGCGCACCAGTGATTCAGAGTGCGTATTCAACCAGATGTAGTGACCTTTTTCTTTACACTGCTGTCGGAAAAAATCAACCAGAGACATCAGAACCTGCGGATGCAACCCATTTTCCGGCTCCTCGATACACAGAAACTGCGGCTTATCATCGCTTTGGTAAACAGCCGTTAGCAGCGCCAGAATGTTGTACGTCCCGTCAGAAATCAGGTCTTTCGTGAAGGGTTTATCAAAGGATTTTTCAAACCAAAGTAGAGTTTCTCGGCCATCATACGGATTGGAAACAACGTCTAGTGATTTAAATCCGGGTACAAATAAATCTAACCATTCGAATAATTCATTTCTGAGATCATCATGTCCTAGAATCCGCTTCAAAACTTTCTCAAAATTATCGCCTGACAAAGTCAATTGAAGATCATCAGAATAGTTGAGACGCTGTTTTCCTTGCTTACCAACGAACAAGTGGGAAAATCCAACTAAGAGTTGTTGATTTTCTTGCTGAATCTTGCTTGGTTCGTCCTCACCCCAACGAGTTCCGACAACGGTATACTCAAGTAGATTGTCCAGATTTTGGCGTTGAGCGAGTCTGTGTGTTGTCGACTTATCCAACTTTATTTCGATCTGAACCGATTCGTTGCTTCTTCTATTGAGAAAGAAATCTTTTCCTCCAAACAAGCTTTCTACAGTACCTCGATTGGTTTTTACTGCCAAATTGAAGAACTCCAAAGCCTCGAAAATATTCGATTTGCCGGAACCGTTGGGGCCGACAAAGACCGTGAACGGATTCGGCTCAATGAGTTCGATCCGTTCAATGGACTTGAAATTTTCGATGACCAGGCGGTTGATCTTCATGTGGGGTTGGCTGGCGCGTGTGTAGAGACGCAAGATCTTGCGTCTCTACTAGTAATCGGTGAAGCCGACGGAGAGGGGTAGCTGGTTCATAGCCTGCGTAACCTGCTCGGCGTTGGGGGCGACGCCGTGCCACTTGTAATTGCCCACCATGTAGTCGATACCAAAGCCCATTTCGGTGTGCATCAGAATCAGCGTCGGGACGTCGGGGTTTTCCTGCGCTTTTTTAAGCGTCCGTACTACGTCGGCCATGTCGTTGCCTTTCATCTCGTCGACGTGCCAGCCGAATGCCTTGTATTTGGCGGCCAAATCGCGGTTGTCGTTGACGTTCTCGGTGGTGCCGTCGATCTGCGCGAGGTTGAAGTCGATAACGGCGGTCAGGTTGCCGAGTTTTTTGTTGGGGGCAAACTGCGCGGCTTCCCAGACCTGTCCTTCCTGCTGCTCACCATCGCCCATCAGCACGTAAACGTGTTTGTCGTCTCCGTTGAGTTTCTTGGAATAAGCCGCACCGGCCGCTACCGACAGGCCCTGTCCCAGCGAACCCGACGCAATGCGGATGCCCGGCAGGTGCTCGGCGGTGGTGGGGTGGCCCTGTAACCGGCTGTCGAGCTTACGGAACGTCGCCAGTTCGGCCAGCGGGAAGTAACCGGCCCGCGCCAGTACCGAGTAAAAAACGGGTGAAATGTGGCCGTTCGAGAGGAAGAACAGGTCTTCGTCGGTGCCGTTCATATCAAAAATTGGTGTACCGTCAGCATTCATCTTCCGGCGCATCACGTCGAAGTACAGAGCGACCAGAAAGTCGGTGCAGCCGAGCGAACCGCCGGGGTGACCGGAGCTAACAGCCGCAACCATGCGGACAATATCCCGCCGGACGGCGGTGGCAACGTGTTCGAGTTGTTCGATTTCCATGCGTAGTGATTAATGAATTTCGGGTGTAATAATACGGCTTTACAGCCAACAGACTGGCTTTTTATGGACAGGAATACGGGATTGACAGGATTTTATCCATTACTGATAGCAGTTTAACAGGTCGGAGGGTGGATGGCACGCGGATGACGCGGATGTTGCTGATTTGCGCTGATTTTAAAATCGGTGGCTATCCGCACCATCCGTGTTTTCTGCGTGCCACGCAAACTAGCCCAGCAACTGCTTCGCGTGGTTTTTTGTGTCGATTTTGCCGATAATGTCGGTGATGATACCCTGCTCATCGATGACGAAGGTCGTGCGGACGGTACCCATGTACGTGCGGCCGTAATTCGACTTTTCCTGCCAGACGCCGTACGCGTCCACGATCTGCCTGTCGGTATCAGCCACGAGCCGGAAGGGGAGGTCGTGCTTCTTCGCGAACTTCTGGTGCGATGCCTCACTGTCGATGCTAACACCCAGCACCTCGTAGCCGGCCGCCTGCAGGTCGCTGTAGCTGTCGCGTAAGCTGCAAGCCTGCGCCGTGCAGCCGGGCGTGTCGTCTTTGGGGTAGAAGTACAGAGCTACTCGTCGACCCCGATAGTCGGCCAGTCGAATGGTTTCGCCGTTTTGATCGGTACTCGTAAAGTCAGGGGCTGTTTCGCCAATGGTGAGCATGGTAGTTTGTGGTTTGTAGTTTGTGGTTTGTAGTTCCTCCGGCGGTAGCTAACTACGAACCATAAACTACAAACCACGAACTGGTTTATCTCCTTCTCCGCTTCTTTGCTACTGTTTTCCGAACGGCGGGGCGCGCGCGGGGGACGCTGATGGTGGTCTCGGCCTGACCGATGTTGCCGGAGCGGTCTTTAACCTGTACCAGCACAGCAGCACCATCGTCAAACAGATCGGCGGGGTCCAGCTTGTCCGACCAGAGCAGGGCGCGTTTGTAATCGTACTGCATCAGTACCCACTCGCCGTCGACGAGGGCGCGAAAGTCGGCGATGCCGGACAGGTCGTCGCGGATTTTCGCCGTGATACCGTTGGGTGTCGCCCCCGTGATCTGTACCGATGGCGGGGTATTGTCGGTCAGGAGTTTGAAGCGGCCCAGCGTGCGGGTTCTGAAATCAATCCGGCCGTTCTGCCAGGTGCCGCCCAGAAAGCTGGGTCGGCCACCGCTGACCCAGTACATTTTCGTCCGCATGGTGTCGATGGTACCGGCCGCGTAGCCCGACTGGTACTGTACCGACAGGAAATCGTTGAGCGGAATGGTCGACTGGTTGATCTCGATACCGCCCTCAGGCAATGAGCGTACGGCCAGATGCAGCGTGTCGAACAGTGTTTTCGGGGCGAACGCCAGCCGCGCATTCCCCGCGACGAGCGTTTCGGCCCGACCCGGCAGGATGCGCTTGCGGAAGTTGGTGCGAACTACGTTGCGGCCGAACAAAATCGAGTCGGGCATTGTCTGCCGTAGGTCGATCAGGTACACGGCTTTGTCGCCCTGCACATAGCTTGCCGCCTGACTGACGCTGGTGCGCCCGGTCATCAGTTGTGCGGTGGGCGGGTTGCTGGTCGAGACGTTACGGACGGTCAGTTTCAGCACGTTTTCGTCCGTCGTGATTGTCGCGACGGGTGGGCCGGACGGCTGCACGCGGGGCGGGTCTATGCTGGGCGCAGGTAAGCCAACTTCGCTGCTGTCGACAGGGTCGGCGTTCGGGTCGTTGGTGAGCGTGTCGGCGGGTGGTGGGGGCACAGGGACGCCGTCGGGCAGGAGCGTGAACGTCAGCCGGGCCGCGTGGTCGTAGGCGTCGAACAGTGTAATCGTTACTTCGTGCGGTTTTTTGTCGAGCAGCGGCAGGCGACCCCGATACGCCGAATTCGTGGCGGAATAGAGTTGGAGCGTGTTGCCGTCGGCGATGTAGCCCCGATGGTACCGCTGCCCCGTCGTTTGCTCGACCTCGTAATTTTCGTGGATGTTCAGCAACCGCGTTTGTTCGTTCGGAAAGCTGTTCATGTTGTAAGCGAACATTTCCCGCCCGTCGAGCCGGACTTCCATGCAATTGATGCCGTTGCGATAGGGCGACCCATTGGCTTTGTCGTAGCCCAGTACTTCCAGCCCGATCAGCCCCGACGCGGATACCGGCTGGGTAAGCGTATACGACCCGTCGGACCGGCGAACAGGCGCGTAGCTGACCCGCTGGTATTCGCCGTTGATGCGCGAGTCGGCCGTCATCGTTTTCAGGGCGATGCGCTCGAAATAGGGCGGCACGTCGTCGCTCAGTTCACTGAACCCGTACAGCAGCGGGTTGATAAGGTTGTCGCGGGTGTCGCGGATCTCGAAGTGCAGGTGCGGCCCACCCGATCCGCCCGTGTTGCCCGATGCCGCAATCACATCGCCCTGCTTCACCGGAAACTGACCGGGGGCGGGCCGCAGGTCGATCTCGAACGTTTTGCGGTCGTACTGCTGCTCGTGCAGGTACCGGCCCAGCGTGTCGTTGAGGTTTCTGAGGTGGCCGTATACCGTTGTCAGACCGTTGGGATGTTTCAGGAAAATCACGTTGCCGTAGCCCCCCGTGAAAACGGCAATGCGCGACACATACCCATCGGCAGCCGCGTGGACCGGTAGGCCTTCGCGCCCGCCCGTGCGAATGTCGAGCCCGGCGTGGAAGTGGTTGGGCCGCAGGTCGCCCAGCCCACCCGACAGTGAATTGGCCCCGCCCGGCTGAATGGGAAACAGGAAATAACCCGCCTGGATGGTGCCCGGCTGGATGTAACCCGCCTGCCGGGTAGACCCGCCCGACGGCGTTTGAGCCACTGCGGCTGCCAACCCGGTCAGGGTAAGCAGAATAGTATAAAGAAGGAATCGTTTCAACGAAAAACGGGGAAAACAAACCGGCAGTTACGTAAAAGACGCAGCCGGATACGGATTTATTTTACGTCGACCGTCAGCAGGGGCTTGTCTTCCAGGTAGCACGTCAGCGTATCGCCGACCTGTACCGGGCCAACGCCCTTGGGCGTGCCGGTGAAGAGGATGTCGCCCTGTTGCAGTAGGAAGTAGCGCGATACGAACGCGATCAGGTAATCGATCTTAAACAGCATCAGGCTGGTGTTACCCTGCTGCCGCGTTTCGCCGTTGATGTCGAGCCGGAAGTTCAGGTTTTGCAAATCCGGGAAGTCGCTTTTCGGTACGAAGGTCGAGATTGGGGCCGAGCCGTTGAAGGCTTTGGCAAGTTCCCACGGCAGGCCCTTCGCTTTCAGCTTACTCTGCACGTCGCGGGCCGTGAAGTCGATACCCACCCCGATTTCGTCGTAATACTTATGCGCGAATTTGGGGTCGATATTTTTGCCAACCCGGTTGATTTTCACCAGCACTTCCACCTCGTGGTGAACGTCGCTGGAAAAGTCGGGGTAGAAAAACGGTTCGTTGCGCAGCGGTATAGCTGTTTCGGGTTTCAGGAAAATGACCGGATCATCGGGCTGTTCGTTGTTGAGTTCGTTGATGTGATCGACGTAGTTGCGGCCAACGCAAATGATTTTCATACTGTTACTACGGGCTCAGACCCGCGTCAGAATCGGGGGGAAGGAATTGAGCAGGCCTGAAAACGACCTGCACCGGCCCGTTCGTTAAACGAACAGATGCCTCGCAAATCTAATCAGTAAAGCGCCCCTGCCGATGCCAATGGGTAAAAATCTGAACAAACCCGCTGGTACGGCAGTCATAGTGAGGATTTCAATCTTACCATTCGTACACAAAAGAAAACAAAGTACCCAATGAAAACGATGATGATTGCCCTGATCGGCATAGCACTGGCTGTAACCGCCTGTGAGCGTGTACCACTGACGGGCCGCAGGCAGCTCATTCTGGTGCCGAACAATGACATGCTCAGTATGAGTTTTACCCAGTACAAGCAGTTTCTGGATACCAGTAAAGTTGTCAGCAGTAACTCCGGTGACGCTGAGATGGTCAGCCGTGTCGGCAGCCGCATCCGGCAGGCTGTCGAAGCCTATATGAACAGTAATGGTCTGAGCAAGCGGCTGGAAGGGTTCAAGTGGGAATACCACCTCGTGCAGAGTTCGCAGGTCAACGCCTGGTGTATGCCCGGCGGTAAAATTGTGGTGTATTCGGGTATCCTGCCCTACACGCAGAATGAAGCCGGACTGGCGACGGTGCTTGGTCACGAAGTGTCGCACGCAGTGGCTGAACACGGTAACGAACGGATGAGCGAAGGACTGGTTGCCAACGGCCTGTTGCAGGCCGGTCAGATCGCGACGGGGATCAGTACATCGGCGCGGAGCCCACAGACGCAGGCCATTTTTCAGCAGGCATTCGGCGTTGTCGGTCCGCTGGCGTACCAGTACGGGGTTGGTCTGCCCCACAGCCGCCGTCAGGAATCGGAAGCCGATCACCTGGGCCTGATCTTTATGGCAATGGCGGGGTATAATCCGCAGGAAGCCATCGATTTCTGGACCCGGATGGCGAAGGCTGGTGGCGGCAAAGCCCCCGCCGAGTTTCTGTCAGATCACCCGTCTGACGCCCGCCGTATCGCCGACCTGCAAAAGCTGATGCCGGAAGCGATGAAGTATTACAAACGTTGAGTTTGAGGTTTAGAGTTTGTGGTTCGATGTTTAAGAGGTTGTTTAGGATTGTGTCTCACGGCCAAACCGGCCTGCTTGTCATCCCGACGTAGGAGGGATCTTCGGTAGTAGGCGATTCTGGTTGCTCTTGGCGAAGATCCCTCCTACGTCGGGATGACAAAAGCGGTTCTGAACGGGGATAGTAAAATAGTATTCAATCTCTAAGGGTATAACAAAACGAAAGGGGCCACACCTACAAGTGTGGCCCCTTTCGTTTTGTCACAACTCTGTCGAGCAACCTAACGAAGCGGTTTCGACCTTAAACGTTGAATTTCAGACCTTAAACCACCGCCACGCTGGCCAGTTCTTCCCGCACCTGCGCCACCAGATCGATGGAGTGCAGCCGGGCCGACTGGTCGAAAATGGGCGCGGTCATAATCAGCTCGTCGGCCCCGGTTTCGTCGATGATGCGGGCCAGACCCCGCCGGGCGGTGTCGGGCGAACCCACTACCGAGTAACGCAGCATCTGCTCCATACCCGCCAGTTCGTCAAAACCGGCCAGTCGGCTGATGTCGTCGACGGGCGGGGCCATTTGCGACGCTTTGCCCCGGCGGATGTTCAGAAACTGCTGCTGCACGGACGTAAACAGCCGCTTCGCTTCGGCGTCGGTATCGGCCACGACGGCGTTCATCGCCACCATCATATACGGCTCAGTCAGTGTGGCCGACGGGCGAAACTGTGAGCGGTATGTCTGAATGGCCTGTAGCAGGTGGGTGGGCGCGAAGTGCGAGGCAAAGGCGTAGGGGAGGCCCAGATAAGCCGCCAGCTGCGCCCCATACAGGCTCGACCCCAGTATCCAGATCGGTACGTTCAGCCCTTCGCCCGGTACGGCCCGCACGCGCTGCCCGTCTTCCGTTTCGCCAAAATACTGCTGCAATTCAAGCACATCCTGCGGAAAGCTGTCGGCCTGCGTGTTGTTGCGCCGGAGTGCCTGCGACGTATAGCCGTCCGAACCCGGTGCCCGACCCAGCCCCAGGTCGATGCGGCCGGGGTAGAGTGATTCGAGCGTGCCGAACTGCTCGGCGATGACGAGCGGGGCATGGTTAGGCAGCATGACACCGCCCGACCCGACGCGGATCGTTTTGGTCCCACCGGCTACGTAGCCGATCACGACTGACGTGGCCGCGCTCGCTACACCGGGCATGTTATGGTGCTCGGCCAGCCAGTAGCGGTTATAGCCCAGCGCTTCGGCCCGCTGCGCCATAGCCAGCGTGCTGCGAAATGAATCGGCGGGCGTACTCCCCGCCACGACGGGCGATAGATCTAAGATTGAAAAGGGAATCATAACCAGAAGAAGTAGCGACGGCGCGGACGTCGTCTGTTCAGGTAGAAAACGGTGGGGGACGGGGAAAAGGTTCTGTAGTTATAGCTGACCTCACGGCAGCGGCCGACCGTCCCCGGCCCCTGCCGTGAGGTCAACACCAGGCAACCCCCCTTTTTTCACATCCCGTCGAAACCATTCCGGAAGTTTTCCGTTAATATTGCAACATCGTTGCAAATGTGGCTGACTAGCCGCTCTGGTGTTCATGCCCATTTATCGGTTCGCATACATACTTCTTTTTCTGACGTTCAGCCTGCTGCCACCGGCAGTACGGGGGCAGTCGACCTGCGCGGGCGTACTGACCGGTCGTATCCTGGGGCAGGATACCGGTCAGCCCCTGCCCGGCGCGACGGTCTACGTGCGGGAACGGCAGACGGGGGCCGTTGCCGACACCGCCGGGCAGTTTCGGGTTACACCGCTTTGCCCCGGCACTTACACGCTTTCCATCGAGTACATCGGCTATAAACCGATTACCGTACCCGCCAGCGTCGGCACCGATTCGCTGACGACGCTGCCCGTCGTGCGGCTCGTTCCCGACGATCACACTCTGCAGGAGGTCGTCGTGACGGAACATCGGTCGGAAGCGCAGCAACTGCTACAGGTGCAGACGGGACTGAGCGGTAATGCGCTCAGTGCCACGCGGGGGCAGTCGCTGGGGGAGAGTCTCAAAACGCTGCCGGGCCTGTACTCGATTCAGACGGGGCCGTCGATTTCCAAACCCGTCATTCACGGCCTGTACAGCAACCGGATTATCACGCTCAACAACGGCGTTCGGCAGGAAGATCAGCAGTGGGGTACCGAACACGCGCCCCAGATCGACCCGTTTCTGGCGACGCGCATCACCGTCATCAAAGGGGCCGCCGGTATCCGCTACGGGTCCGACGCTATCGGGGGCGTCATTCTGATCGAACCATCGGCCATGCCCACCGTACCGGGTCTGGGGGGTGAATTGAATCTGGTCGGGGCCACCAACGGGCGGCGGCAAACGGCGTCGGGTTTGATCGAGCAGGCGCTGGGCGGACCGCTGAAAGGGTTGAGCTGGCGGGTGCAGGGAACGCTCAAGCGGGTCGGTTACGCCCGGACGCCTGACTATTTTCTCGAGAACAGCAGCTACCGCGAAACCAACTACTCGGCCGGGCTGAACTATATCCGCAAAAACGCCGGTATTGATCTGTTCTACAGTCAGTTTGCGACGCGGGTGGGCCTGTTTTCGGGGGCGCAGGTGGGGAGCCTGGCTGACTTTTACGCGGCTATTTCCCGGTCCGAACCCATCAGCAAGCCGGGGTTTTCGTACGCGCTGGGCCGGCCGTATCAGGATGTGCAGCACGATCTGTTCCGCCTGCGGGCCTTCGTGCGCTCCGACCGCTGGGGCACGCTGACGGCGACGGTGGCCCGGCAACAGAACGTACGGCAGGAATACGATCTGCTGTCGTTCAGCCGCTCGACCGATCCCGAACTGTATCTGAAACTGGTGACGCACACGGCTGATCTGGTCTGGGAGCACGCACCCATTCAGGCCAAAAACGGGGGTCGGTGGACGGGTAGCGCGGGCTTCAGCGGCATCACCCAGGGCAACGTCCGGCGGTTTCTGTTCCTGATTCCAAACTTTCGCAACTACGGGGCCGGGCTGTTTGCCATCGAGCGCTACGCCCGTGGGCGCTGGACGGTGGAAGGCGGTCTGCGCTACGACTATCGCTGGCTGCGGGCGTATTTCCTCGACGCGGTAACCGAACGGGTGACGAACAAAACCCGCGATTGGCAGAACGTGATGGGGTCGCTGGGGGCCACGTTTCAACTCACGCCCGAACTAACCCTGACGGGGACGTTTGGCACGGCCTGGCGCGCACCGAACGTCAGCGATCTCTATTCCGACGGGCTGCACCAGAGCGCGGTCGCCTACGAACGCGGCAACCCGAACTTGAATCCCGAATACGCCTACAATACCAACCTGAACATTGAATACAACCGTAACCGGCTGCGCGTCGATCTTGGTCTGTACAGCAACCGCATCGACAACTACATCTACCTCAAACCCGATTCGGTGCCGATTGTACGGCAGCGGGGGGCGTTTCCGGCCTACACGTACAACCAGGTGCTGGCCACCTTCCGGGGTGTCGACGCGACGATTCAGTACAAACTCACGACCCGCCTGACGCTGACGTCCAAGACGTCGCTGCTCTACGCCTACGACCACACCAACAACGGATACCTGGTCTATATCCCGCCCAACCGTACCGACAACGGCCTGCGCTACGACCTGATCGGTAGTGACGTCAGCGCGTCGCGCCGGGTGTCGGGGCTGTACGTAAGTGCCAACGTGCTGTACGTCGCGCGGCAGAACCGGGCTCCGGCGGTCAGTCAGCGGCAGGAGAACGGGCAACTCATCTTCACGGGTGATTTTGCGCCACCGCCCCCGGCGTACACACTTCTTGGGGCCGAAGCGGGGATGCGCTGGCAGGTGGGCGGGCATCCGCTGAGTATCATCCTGACGGGCTCGAACCTGCTAAACCAACGCTATCGCGACTACCTCGACCGGTTCCGCTACTTCGCCGACGAACCCGGCCGTAACTTCATGCTTAAACTCCGAATGCCGCTGGGGCAGCGCAGAAGCTGATTTTCCGAAGAAAGAGCATAGACGTAAGAAAAAAGACGGCTTACTGTCTGCCCTTACGCTGCCTGCTCTTCTCCAGCCTTTGCTCGTTCGTCTCTCGTCTTTTTTCTTATCTCTTTCTTGTAACAAACAATCAACTCCATGCAACCCGTACAAAAATCATCGCTGCTGTTTCTGCTGGCCGTCGGCCTGCTGGCTGGTGCCTGCAAAAAAGACGAACAGAACGTCGACCCGACCGACGACAACGAAGCCATCACCACCGCTACGCTGTCGTTTACCAATACGGCTTCGGCGACTGACATCGTGACGGCCACGGTCGAGAACCTGAACACGACGCCCACGTTCACCGGGGCCACGCTGAACCTGAAGGCAAACACAACCTATAACGGGTCGGTGTCGCTGCTCGATAAGACTAAAACACCAACGGTTGACGCCACCCAGGAAATTCGTGAAAAGCTGAACGAGCACCTGTTCGTGTACACCTATGCGCCCAGCGGTACCACGACGTCGGCCCTGTCGGTAACCATCACCGACCGGGATTCCAACCCGTCGCCCGGTCCGTATCCGGTTGGTTTGTCGACTCGGGTGCAGACCGGAACAACCGCCGGATCGGGGTCGCTGCGCGTCGTGCTCCGTCACCAGCCGAATAGCAAAAACGGTACGGAGCAACCCGGCACGACCGACCTGGATACGGCGTTCCCGGTTGTGATTAAGTAAGACGGACTGCGTTTCCCCGGACAATTTTTTGTCATCCTGACGATAGGAAGGATCTTCGGTGGCTAGCTACAAAACAGCCTGCCAGCGAAGATTTTTCCTGTCGTCAGGATGGCAAAAAAACCGGGGAGGCAACTGCCTGAAGAACAAAAATTCGTCAGTAATAACAGAGAAATCAGGCGGGTACGTCGTCGATGGACGTCGGTTCGCTGGTTGGCTCGTGGTTGCCCTGACGCCGTAATTCAGCCATCGCCGGATAAGCCACCAGCCGCGCCCGCATCAGCGATCCCAGTGGTCGGTGGGCTTCCAGGCAGTGCGCCACGCTGAACGACAGTGAATCGACGTACTGCTGCCGGGCCGGGCTGTACGCATCCTGCTTCGGAATGCGCAGCTTCGCCACCGTCAGGTACGGGCTTTTTTCCTGATCCCAGTCGACGCTGGCGTCTTCCACCGGCATCTGATCGAGGTCCATGCAAAGCTGCACCCGCACGTCGAATTCGGCGTCGTTGTCGCGCAGATAACTCACCGTCGCCGTCCGCAGCGCGTTGGGGTCCTTGTCACCGTCGACTTCCACGTTGTTCTCCGCCAGTTCTTTCTGGGCGGGCGCAACCGGCACGACGGCCAGCTTGGCGATATACGTACCGTAGCGGATAGCGGCCTGCGAATAGTAGGCTTCGGCCAGCGGGTGAATGCGCGAACTGCCGAAAAAGTCGAGTTTGGGGCTGTTGATGCCGACCGCGTTGAGGGCTTCGTTGGTCACCCGCGACAAATCCGAGACAGCTTCCTTGATGCCGGCCGGAATTTTTGGGGCGTATTCCATCAGGGCCCGGTGCTGGATAAAAAAGGCTTTGGCATCCGGTGCGCCGAATGAGCTGCCCGTATCGAGCACGAAGTCCTGCGTTTTCTGCTGCTGATGGCTGTTGACCATGGGACCCTCCACGTTCAGAATCTTGAACGAGAATCCCCGCTGCGTATTCACCGCGTCGGTAACGACTTCGCCGGGCACGTTGGCCAGTCGGGCGATGATGGGGTAGGTGGCGGGTCTGGCAAACAGACCCTGCGCCAGATGGGGCGGCAGGTTGTCCAGCACGGTCAGTTTGCCCACCGCTACCCCGTGGCTTTTGCCGTGCGATACCCGAACATGATGCCCGTACATCTCATGCGTGCGTCGGTCGAGCCGTTGCATCGACGCCAGAATATCGGCAATAATCTGCTGTTCGCCTTCAAGCTTCTGTTCCACCTCCGGGCGGTATGCTACATATAGGCTTGCCATATCATAGGTTAGTTTGATGAATACTACAAAAGGTCAACCAGTGGCCGGTTCGGTCTGTTCGACCGGTCGTACGACTGGGTAGCGTATTGGACGGCTAGATCGTGATGGGCTGATCGGCCAGAAAACGCAGCAGGTGGCGGCTCAGGGTATCTGGGTCTTCGCGGCTGGGAAAGTGCCCCACGCCCGGCATCACCACACGCGTAAACGGCCCTGTAAATTTCTCGTGCACCGACTCGCTGACCCAGGGCGGATTGACCCCGTCGACTTCGCCCTGTACGTACAAGGCCGGTAACGACAGCGTCTGGGTCGCTTTTACCTGCTCGTTGAGCGACTGGCTGCGCGGATCGGGTTCAGCCTCGTCCCAGCGCGACTGGTACGAATGCAGCGTGACGGGCACGAAATCGGGGTTCTGCCAGCTTTTCGACACCTGCTCGAACGTGGCCGGATCGTACCAGCCTGTCGGGGCCCAGTTGTCCCACATGATCTTGGCGAAACCGATGGGGTCAGCTTTTACGGCTTCCTGCCCGCGTTTGGTGGCCTGAAACCAGTGGTACCACTGCAACTGCGCGTGCTGAAAGGGCGGTGTTTTCAGGCCACCGAGCCGGGGCGGGGTCGATAGCTGCGCCATCCGGAGAATGCGGTCGGGCCAGCCCACGGCGAGGGCTTCGGCGATGTTGGCGCCCCAGTCGTGGCCGATTACGCTCAGCTGGTCGACGCCCAGCGCGTTGAGGAAATCCAGTATGTCCAGCGCGAGCATGGTCGAGTTGCCGGTGCGCGGGGTGTCGGGCTGGCGAAACGTGGTCGGGCTGAAGCCGCGCAGCCAGGGGGCCAGCACGCGGTAGCCTGCTTCGGCCAGGTGCGGCATGACGCCGTCCCAGGTGGTCGCATCGTCGGGCCAGCCGTGGAGCAGCAGCACCACCGGCCCGTCGGCCGGGCCGCTTTCCTGGTACGCGATGGTCAGGAGAGCCGTGTCAATATAACTAATCATCGGAATAGGGGGTGGTCGGGTAAGGGATGAACTGCCCGAGTGGACTTTACCTAGCGACGCAGCGGTTTGACGTCGATTTTCAGTTTGTAGAGTTTAACCGGGAACTGCACCACCGAAACGCCCCGGTTGAATTCGGGCGTGCGGTTCATCTGCGGAGCCGGAATCCAGATGTAGCCGTCGTTGTCGATCCACATTGCGTCGCCCCACACCAGCCGGTCGTCCTGCAACACGGTCGATGCCTGCCCGGAGGGGGTGATCTTAATCATCTTTTTGGCGTTGGCGTCGTTGAGGTAGATGTTGCCGTCGGCATCCATCGCCGTGCCGCCGGTCGTGGGCGTATCGTAAAACAGCTTCACCTGTTTGGCCAGATCGGCCGACGACAGCGACGCATCGTTGAGGGCGCTGGTCGGCACGCTGTACAGTGGGCCCGACGCCGACTGGAAATAGTACGTCGACCCGTCGGGCGACACTTCCATCTGGTCGGCGTGGAGTTTCACCAGGTCGCCGTTGGGTTTGTAGAGAATTTTGCCTTCGCCGTACAGGGGGCGTCGCTGAGTGGTCAGGCTATCGTTTTCCAGCGTCCGGCGCGACTGCCCGGTCTGCGTGTTGTGTACGATCAGGGCCGGTACGCCCGCGTCGGTCACGTAGATGTACGATCCGTTGAAGCGCAGGTCGTCGACAAAACTTTTCTCCCGCGCGACCCCATCCAGCGGAATCGATTTGACAACCTGATTGGTGCTGATGTCGACGGCGATCAGTTTGGGACCGTTCGGCACGACCGCTCCGTCGGTTTTGGGCGTTCCCGTATCGACAATCCAGAGATAGCCATCGGGACCGAAGCGGATGGAGTTGGCCCGAACAAATTTCTGCGCCGTTTCGGCAGTGCCGGTGCCGGGTGTCCAGCTGTTCCAGTCGGTGTTGGGGTAGGGCTGCACGGTACCGTTGCTGAGCAGTTCGCCGATACGCATCCCCGCGCTGCCATCGTTGCGGGGGTAGCAGACGAAGACGCGGTTGTTGCTGGTAGCGACTCCATTCCAGATAATGTTCGATTCACCGACGGTGATCAGGGTGCTGGCCGCTGGTGCGCCGGGCTGGTGGTCGACCACCGTACAGGCACCTACCAGGAGCGAAACGCCCAGCAGCGCGAAGCGTAATTGATTCATAATGCGTTAAAAAAACGTTGAGCAGTAAACGTCGACTTAACGCATAGACTTGATTGATGGTTGGGTCAGCAAAATCGAATTTCCCGCTTTTCGAGTCACCGGGATACCCGATCGGGCTACGTACGGGCCAAAAAAACGGGGGCACGACTGGTTGTCGCACCCCCGTTTTGGCGTGGGTAACGCAGGGTTAGCTGAGCGTGGTGAGCGGATGCTTCAGCAGTTGTTTGCGCACCTTATCGGCGGCCGACAGGTCGGTCAGGGTAAGGCCCGCTTTCTGGCGCAGGGTGGGCGAGGCCGTCAGGATTTCGGTGGCCATCTGAATCAGCAGGGCGGCTGTGGCCTGTCCATCGGCCCGGCGACGGGTCGACCGGCGGGTAATTTTTTGCGTAGTGATTTCGGGGCTGATGGATGGTCCGTTCATAGTTCGTTGTTGTTGTATACTACTGTATAAGAATAACAAAGAAAGAGCTGTTTTCGGCACGGAAACGCCGTTTTTCTTCGCAAAAACAGGTAATTTATTGACTAGGTTAACACCGTTAAGCTGCCGAATAAACCGTCCGTATTTCTTTGGATTTTGCAGGCGGGGAACCCACGGGCCGCGTCTTACGTCGTACCGATGAGCAACACTCGTCAACGTATGTATCTCCGTCAATTCTCATGGGGGCTGGCCCTAATCCTGGCCTTGTTATCCGGTAATCGGCTGGCTTACGGCTGGAACAAACCAACGCACATGGCCATCGGGGCCATTGCTTACCACGACCTGCAAACGGCCTCGCCCCAGACCATTGGCCGCGTGGCGGCATTGCTGAAACAGCATCCATACTACCAGCGGCAGTGGGTCCGGCTGATGGACAGTCTGCAATTGCCCGCTCCCCAGCGCGACGAGTACCTGTTTATGCTGGCTGCCCGCTGGCCCGACGATATCCGGGGCCGCGACGCCTATCACGACCGGCCAACCTGGCACTTCATCAACTACATCTACGCACCCAGGCAGGGCGTGGCCCGCACCGATACGACGCTGGCGACGGGCGAAACCATTTTGCAGGCGTACGACCAGAACCGGCAACTGCTGACCAGCCCGGCACCCGACAGTTCAAAAGCCGTGGCCCTGTGCTGGCTGTTTCACCTGGCGGGCGATGTTCACATGCCCCTGCACACGACGGCCCTGATCGATCCGCAGTTTCCGCAGGGCGATAAAGGCGGCAATCTGTTCCGAATCAAGGTGATGATGAGCAGCCCGACCAGTAACCTGCATTCGTTCTGGGATGGGGTGTTGCTGCATACCGACACCTACGCATCGGTCGACAGCATGGCTGTGGGCGAGCAGCACGAATTTGCCCGGAATCAATTGCCGCAACTGGGCAATACGGGCATTACGGCCTGGTCGAAGGAAAGTTTTCAATTGGCGCAGGACAACGCCTACCGCAGCAATACCCTGCAACCCGGCACCAGTCAGGAAGGGGCTGTATTGCCTTCGGACTACGTCGCCACGGTGCGGCCCATCGCCCAGCGGCAGGTCGCCCTGGCCGGGTACCGGCTCGCCGACGAACTGGTCGCTGATTTGGGTAGTTGAGTTGTCTCAAACAGCATCCCTGCTGTTTGCACCGATGATTGACAAACAGCGGGGATGCTGTTTGAGACAAGAGTTTTTTATGGAGTACTTTAAAAACCTGCTGCAACTGCTGACGGTTGAGCGGGACGAAGACCGGGCGCAGTACCGGCGACTGACCGAATCGACCTCGGTTGCCGAACGCCGGGCCAACGGCCTGACCTGGTACCCGATTGCCATTCGCGGGTCGGAACTGGGGCGGGGCGACTACCTGACCGTCGAGGTCGAGCGGCCGACGCATCAGGACACGGCCCACCAGTTCCGGGTCGGGATGCCCGCTGTGTTGTTCAGCAACTACGCCCCCCAAACCGACCGCGTGGAGGGAACCATCGCCTATCAGGGTGGCAACCGGCTCCGCATTACCCTGCTCACCGACGAACTGCCCGACTGGTCGCGCGACGGGAAGCTGGGCGTCGAGCTGCTCTTCGACGATCAGAGCTATGAGCAGATGGAAGCCGCACTCAAACAGGCCAGTCTGCTCGGCGATACCCACGAAAGCCGGGTCATCGACATTCTGGCCCGGTCTGGATTGACGGGGGCGAAAACCCCGACGTTTCACCCGCAGCCTGATATACCGCACCTGCCCAGGTTGAACGAGAGCCAGCAGCGGGCGGTGGGGAAAATATTGGCTGCGAATGAGTTAGCGATCGTGCATGGGCCGCCGGGCACGGGCAAAACAACGACGATTGTTCAGGCTGTTAAAGCGTTACTTCAACAGGATCATCGTCAACTGCTGGTCGTGGCCCCAAGTAATACGGCTGTCGACCTGCTGAGCGAGAAACTACACGCGGAGGGTGTGCGGGTCGTGCGGGTGGGCAACCCGGCCCGTGTCTCCGAACGACTCGCGGCCCTGACACTCGATCAGCAAATGGCCGATCACCGACTGATGCGCGACATCAAAAAGAGCCGCAAGCAGGCCAACGAGTTCAAGTCAATGGCCCACAAATACAAGCGGCAGTTCGGCCCCTCGGAGCGGGCGCAGCGGAAAGCCCTGTTCGATGAAGCCCACCGCATTATGAAAGACGTGGCCCAGTCGGAGCAGTACATTATCGATGAAGTGCTGGGGCAGGCGCAGGTCATCACGGCCACGCTCGTCGGGTCGAACAATTACCTGATTCGCGACCGGCGGTACCATACCGTCGTGATCGACGAAGCCGGGCAGGCCCTCGAACCCGCCTGCTGGATTCCGATTCTGAAAGCCGAAAAAGTCGTGCTGGCGGGCGACCACTGTCAACTGCCGCCAACGATCAAATCGGCCGAAGCCGCCCGGAAAGGGCTGAGCGAAACGCTGCTGGAGAAGAATGTAAGTCGGCATCCGGAGGCCGTCAGCCTGCTGGACGAGCAGTACCGGATGCACGAACGTATCATGGGCTATTCGTCGCAGGTGTTTTATGGGGGTCAGCTGCGGGCGCACGGGTCGGTGGCCGGTCATACGCTGCGCCCCGACGACGAGCCGATGCTGTTTATCGACACGGCGGGCTGTGGCTTTGAGGATCAGCTTGAGGGAACCAGTTCGACCAACCCCGACGAAGCCGCCTTCCTGATTCGCCATCTCAGTCAGACAGTCGCCGACCTGAGCACCGTGTACACCCCCGCCGACTTTCCGGGCATTGCGGTGATTTCGCCCTACAAACAGCAGCTGGCTCAGCTGAACCAGCACCTGCTGGCCACGCCGGAACTGCAGCCGTATCTGAGTAGCATCTCGGTCAATACCATCGACAGTTTTCAGGGGCAGGAGCGCGACATCGTGTATATTTCGCTGACGCGCAGCAATGCAGCGGGCGAGATTGGCTTCCTGTCGGACATCCGCCGGATGAACGTAGCGATGACACGGGCGCGCAAGAAACTGGTCATGGTCGGTGACAGCGCTACCCTGTCGACGCACAGTTTTTACGCTGATCTGGTTGCCTACGCGCAGGAGCACGACGCCTATAAAAGCGCGTGGGAGTGGCTGTAACGTGTTTTGACGTATGAATTTTCAACTGATCGGTATTGTACCGGATACGCTGTCGGCGGACCAGTGGGCCATCATACCCGATCTGTTCGCGGCCGGACTATCGTATCTGTACGTTCGTCAGCCGGACAGCGAAATCCTGCGGTACCGGCTGACCAGTGACGTATTGACGCCGTACCAGCCGCAATTGCTGGTGCCGTTCGACGTACCTGGCGGCTCGTTTCGCCGACACTGGAAGGAAGCCGCCCGGCTGTCGGCCCCGCCCGATGAATCAGCGTTCTCGACCAGCATTCATTCGCTCGGCGATTGGCCAGCATTGACCGGTCGGGTCGAGCTGGTGTTTTACAGCCCCGTCTTTGCCAGCATCAGCAAACCCGGCTATGGCCCCGCGCAGCCGCTGGAAAAGGTCGCGCGGCAAATCGAAACCATCCGGCAACAGCACGCGCACCTGCCCCGACTTATCGGGTTGGGCGGTATACAGGCCGACACCATACAACGTGTACAGGAAGCCGGATTCGACGGAGCCGCCGTACTAGGCACACTCTGGCAAAGCCCTGATCCGGCAAACGTTGTACGACAATTGCTGGATAGGCTGCCAGATTGATCGTTTACAAAGCAACTCCGTGGTGTCAGGCGGGCCGGGCTGGCGTTCCAGACCTGACACCACGAGGGTCGACACTGTCGATGCCGCCCGTTAAATTCCAGACCCGCCTATAACCCCGTTCCCGTAGAAACGTCACCGCTCTCTGGCTCCGCCCACCCGACTGGCAGTGAATAACGACGGGCCGATCCGCTGGAATCTGTTCGGGGTGCGCCAGCAAATCCGCTAGTGGAATCAGTTGCCCACCCAGCGATTGCCGGGCCGCTTCGTCCGGCTGGCGAACGTCGATCAAAAGTACCCCGTCATCCTGCGCTTTCCAGGCCAGATAATCGGCATAGGCGATGGCCGGGACGGGGTCGCAGACGGCCAGCCCAGCTGGCAAATTCGTGATCTGTTTGTTGGCTGGGTTGGTGGCAAAACGGACGGTCTGGAACTGCATCGTCAGGGCGTCCAGCAGGAGTAGCCGCCCGATCAGCGGCTCACCCGCACCCGTCAGCAGTTTGATGACTTCGTTCGCCATCAGGCAACCCACGATGCCCGGCAGCACGCCCAGCACCCCCGCTTCCGCGCAGGCAGGCAGGTCGCTGGGGTCGGGGTAGAGACAGCGGTAGGTTGGTCCGTCGCCGACGTTGAACACGCTCGCCTGCCCCTCAAAGCGGTAAATCGACCCGAATACCAGCGGTTTACCCAGTATCACGCAGGCATCGTTGACCAGATAGCGCGTCGCGAAATTGTCCGATCCGTCGACGACCAGATCGTAGTCAGTCAGCAGAGCCAGCGCGTTGTCGCGGGTCAGGAATGTCGGGTGCGCCCGCAGGTCAATCAGTGGATTCTGCGCCCGTAAACGCGCTACGGCCACGGTCGCTTTCGGCTGATCGACGTCGGCGGGCGTAAACAGAATCTGCCGGTGCAGGTTGCTTTCGGCGACCGTATCGCCGTCGACTACGCCCAGCGTGCCGACGCCCGCTGCCGTCAGGTATTGCAGCACCGGACAGCCCAGCCCGCCCGCGCCGATGACCAGCACCCGCGCGTCGCGTAGTTTCTCCTGACCGGCCGCGCCGATTTCGGGCAGCAGCAGGTGGCGGCTGTAGCGGTTCTGTTCGGTTTCGGTCAGCGGCATACGGTCATCAGCGTTGGATCCCAGTCTTTCCACACCGGCTCGTATCCCGCCCGGCGAATCATGTCGGCAACCTCGGCGGGACTGCGTTCATCCGAGATCTCGAACTGCTCCAGCGACTGCGGCTCCACAACGTAGCCGCCGGGGTTAGTCTTCGACCCCGCGCTCAGACTGGTGATGCCCAACTGGATAACGTGATCGCGAAAATGGGCACTCTCGCGGGTCGACAATGACAGTTCGACGTCGGGTTTAAACAGCCGGTACGCGCAGATCAGTTGTACCAGCTCGCGGTCGGTCATGCATTGCCCAAAATCGCGCGATTGCACCCCCGACGCGCCCAGCACGTCGATGGGACGCAGACGCGGAAACGACAGGCTATAGCGCGTTTTCCAGTAGGTTCGTTCCAGATAATCGAGGTGCAGGGCGGTGAAAAAACTATCTGTTCGCCAGTCCGATAACCCCAGCAACGCCCCCAGCCCGATCTTGTAGATACCCGCTTGTCCCAGCCGGTCGGGCGTTTCGACGCGGTAGCGGTAACTGGCTTTCTTGCCCTTGGGGTGGTGCAACTGGTAACTGTCGCGGTGGTAGGTTTCCTGATACACCAGCACCGTATGCAGCCCCTCGGCGATCAGTTCGGCGTAGGCTGGCTGGTCGAGGGGCTGCACTTCCATCGAGATGTGGGCAAAGCGGTCGCGCAGCAGCCGGATGGCGTTTTTGATGTACGGCACCCCCACCGTCTGGTTCGCTTCCCCCGTTACGAGCAGCACATGGTCGTAGCCCATCGCCTTGAGCGCGTCGGCTTCGCGGCTGATTTCGTCGTCGGTCAGCGTCCGTCGCCGGATTTTATTGTCCAGACTAAAGGCGCAGTAGGTGCAGATGTTCTGGCACTCGTTCGACAGATATAGTGGCGCGTACAGCTGCATGGTTTTGCCAAACCGCTGCTGCGTCAGTTGCTGACTCTGCCGGGCCATCACTTCCAGATACGGCCGGGCGGCTGGCGAAATCAGGGCAGCAAAATCGGTCAGTGTCCGGGTTGGCCGGCTCAGGGCCCGTTCGACATCGGTGGCCGTTGCCGCCCCGATCATCCGGCTCACGTCGGCCCAATCGTACTGCTGTAGGAGGTCGGTAAACATGTCAATGGTCGGTCAAGGTGTCTTGCTTAGAAGTAATCCGCATCCTGAGTCTGTGTCTCCAGAGCCCTCAAAAACGTACATACAGTAGTGTCGAGGCCCCGACCTGACACATTCCCGGGCGGAGCGGATTGCTGCCGTGAGTGTGTCAGGTCGGGCCGGGCTGGCGTTCCAGACCCGATACCACTGTAGGTAAATACACAGACCTGGGAAATAGCGCTGGCACAAAATCAATCGTCCAGAAACGCGGTGAGGGGACTGCTGGCAATGGCTGATGACGAGGTGACGCCCAGCCTGGCTTCGTAGGCCAGCCGCCCCGCTTCGACCGCCAGTTTAAAGGCTGTCGCCATCTGCACCGGATTGTCGGCGACGGCAATGGCGGTGTTGACCAGCACGGCGTCGGCACCCAGCTCCAGCGCGGCAGCCGCGTGGGACGGGGCACCGATACCCGCATCGATGATTACCGGCACCTTGCTTTGCCCAATGATGATTTCCAGAAAATCAATCGTCCGCAGCCCCTTGTTCGACCCAATGGGCGATCCCAGCGGCATTACGGCGGCCACACCAACTTCTTCCAGTCGCTTGCATAGTACCGGATCGGCGTGGATGTACGGCAGCACCACGAAGCCCAGCCGGACCAGTTCGTCGGCGGCTTTGAGCGTCTCGATGGGGTCGGGGAGGAGGTAGCGCGGGTCGGGGTGAATTTCCAGCTTGAGCCAGTTTGTTTCGAGGGCTTCGCGGGCCAGCTGGGCGGCAAACACGGCTTCACGCGCCGTCCGGACGCCCGACGTATTGGGCAGCAACTGGATATGCGGGGCGGTCAGGTGGCGTAGTGTGTCGTCGGTGTCGTCGCCCGCGTTGATGCGCTTCAGGGCTACCGTCACCAGTTCCGACCCCGACGCCAGCAGAGCCGCTTCCATCTGTCCGGTCGAACTGAACTTGCCGGTGCCGGTAAACAGCCGCGACGAAAACGTCCGGTCGGCAATGCGCAGGGGTTGCGTAGTCATGGTTATTGGAGGTAAAGCAGCGACTGTCTCAGCCAGTCGCTAGCTGGTTATAAACGCCATGCGCAGGGCGTGCTGAAACGCCGGAACCTGCGTGGCCGGGTCACGGGTGATGGCCAATGAAACGGCGATACCGTGTACCCCGTGTCGTACCAGTGCCGGTATGTCGGCTACGTCCAGTCCGCCGATCGCGATAATGGGCAACAATAACCCTTCCTGCCGACAGGCGGTCAGGATAGTCTCGTAGCCCGCCAGGCCCAGAATTGGGCTTAACTTCTCTTTGGTCGTCGTGAACTGGTACGGCCCCAGTCCAACATAGTCGGCCCCGGCGTGGTGATGCGTACGAATGTCGGTCAGCGTGTTGGCGGTACCGCCGATAAGCATGGCAGGGCCAAGCAGCCGTCGGGCCTCGGCGACCGGCATATCGGTCAGGCCCACGTGGACACCATCGGCTCCGATTTCACCCGCCAGCCCGACGTTGTCGTTGATTAGCAGCCGGGCACCAAACTGCCGACAGATGGCGAGCGTATCGAGCGCCAGCGCTTTCCAGTCGGCGTAGGGTCGGTTTTTGACGCGCAACTGCACCCAGTCGATTCCGGCCTGGCACGCGTGTTCGGCCGGCTCGGGCCGGTCGGTGATGTAGTGCAATGAGCTAACTGGTTTAGGGGTACTCATGCGATTATCGGGTGAAAGCCGAGCCGCGTGGGCGAGCTGGCCAGGTAGTGATTCATGTACTGCCGGGCCGACCGGCAGGCGTCCGGTAAGGCCAAGCCCTTTGCCAGCCCGGCCGCAACAGCCGCTGACAGTACGCAGCCGCTGCCGTGCTTTTCCCCGTCTTCGATGAAAAAAGCCGGTAACGAAACAGCCTCAACGCCATCCAGCAACAGATAGTCGGTGACCTGCCCGTTCGGCGTCGGCAGGTGGCCTCCTTTCAGATAGACCGGGCAGCAGGTACTCAATCGCTCGGCCGCAGCCCACGGCTGATCGGTACCCGCCAGCTGAATGGCTTCCGGCGCGTTGGGCGTCAGCAGCGCCAGTCGGTTCAGCAGTGGTAACACCGAAGGCCGGTCGCTGATCTGATGAAAGCCAAACCCGGCCGACGCCTTCAGAATCGGGTCCCAGATGACCGGTACACCCGGCGCGGTGTGGTGTAGCCAGTCGATCAGTTCCGCAAGCACATCCAGCGACTCGATCAGCCCGATCTTGACCACGCCGACCGGATACCGCTCGAACAGCGGTTCGCACTGCGCGACAATCCGGTTCAGCGGTACCCAGTCGACAGCCCGAAAATCGCTATCGTGCTGTATGGTCAGGGCTGTGCAGACGCCCAGCCCGTAGACCCCGCTGGCTTCGAACGTTTTAACGTCGGCCAGCAGCCCCGCCCCCGCGCTGGGGTCCAGCCCGGCGATGGAGAGTGCGTAGGGCCGTTCGGTCTGAATCGGTGGCAGCGCGGGCATCACTGGTAGATTTCGCTGCCCTGCTCGACAAACTCCTTTGCTTTGTCGGCCATCGCCTTTTCCAGCACGTCGGCGTCGGTCAGACCCTGCTGTTCGGCATAGTCGCGCACATCCTGCGTGATCTTCATCGAGCAGAAGTTCGGGCCGCACATCGAGCAGAAATGGGCGATCTTGGCCCCTTCGGCGGGCAGCGTTTCGTCGTGGAATTTGCGGGCCGTGTCGGGATCGAGCGAGAGGTTGAACTGGTCTTCCCAGCGAAACTCGAATCGGGCTTTACTCAGCGCGTTGTCGCGGTACTGCGCCCCCGGATGTCCCTTGGCCAGATCGGCCGCGTGGGCCGCAATCTTGTACGTAATCACCCCGTCTTTGACGTCCTGCTTGTTGGGCAGGCCGAGGTGTTCTTTGGGCGTGACGTAGCAGAGCATGGCCGTGCCGTACCAGCCGATCATAGCCGCCCCAATGGCCGACGTAATGTGGTCGTAGCCGGGCGCAATGTCGGTCGTCAGCGGGCCGAGCGTGTAAAACGGGGCTTCGTCGCAGTGCTGCAACTGCTTCTCCATGTTCTCCTTGATGAGGTGCATCGGCACGTGGCCGGGGCCTTCGATCATTACCTGCACATCGTGTTTCCAGGCAATTTTGGTCAGCTCGCCCAGCGTTTCGAGTTCGGCAAACTGAGCCGCGTCGTTGGCGTCGGCAATCGATCCGGGACGCAGCCCGTCGCCCAGCGAAAAGGCCACGTCGTAGGCGTTCATGATCTGGCAGATCTCCTCGAAATGCGTGTACAGGAAGTTCTCCTGGTGGTGGGCCAGGCACCACTTCGCCAGAATACTGCCGCCCCGCGACACGATGCCCGTTACGCGTCTGGCCGTCAGCGGAATGTACCGCAGCAGCACCCCGGCATGAATCGTAAAGTAGTCGACGCCCTGCTCGGCCTGCTCGATGAGCGTATCGCGGAAAATGTCCCACGTCAGATTCTCGGCCTTCCCGTTGACTTTTTCCAGTGCCTGATAAATCGGTACCGTCCCGACCGGCACGGGGCAGTTGCGGATGATCCACTCGCGGGTTTCGTGGATGTTCTTACCCGTCGACAGATCCATCAGCGTATCGCCACCCCACCGGCAGCTCCACACCGCCTTTTCAACCTCTTCCTCGATGCTCGACGTAACCACCGAGTTGCCGATGTTGGTGTTGATCTTGACCAGAAAGTTGCGCCCGATAATCATCGGTTCGGCTTCGGGGTGGTTGATGTTGGCCGGAATGACAGCCCGCCCGCTGGCGACCTCCTGCCGCACAAATTCGGGCGTGATGTAGCCCTTCGGCGTGTTGGCCCCGAAACTGTTGCCACCGTGCTGCGCTGATAGCGGATCGGTACTGAGGTCGTTAATGCGCTGGTTTTCCCGGATGGCGATGTACTCCATTTCGGGGGTGATGATGCCCTGCCGGGCGTAGTGCAGCTGCGTTACGTTCTGGCCCACTTTCGCCCGCATGGGGGTACGGATGTGCTCAAATCGCAGGGCATCGAGCGACTGGTCGGCCATGCGTTGCTGGCAGTAGGTCGACGAAAAGCCGGGCAGGTCGTCGACGTCCTGCCGCTCCCGAATCCAGGACTCGCGCAGGCGCGGCAACCCTTTCTGGAGGTCGATCGCTACCGACGGGTCGGTGTAGGGGCCGCTGGTATCGTAAACGGTGACGGGCGTGTTGGGCGTCCGGCGTCCGGTGGGGTGGCTTACCGTGTCCGCTACGCTGATTTCGCGCATGGCTACCCGGATGTCGTGCAGTTGGCCGGGCACATAAATTTTGCGCGAGCCGGTGAGGGGCTGGCGGGTGACGGTCTCCGGAGTGGGGAGTTTTTCGGGTCTCTGGCTCATAATTATCCGCCCTGCGTGGCTTGAATAAGGGTGATCGTATCGTTTTCCTGAAGTTGGGTGTGCGGCCAGCGGGGGCGGGGGACAACGAAGTCGTTGCAGGCCACGGCAATGCCTTTTCGGTCAGACAGACCGAGCGAGTCGAGCAGGCCAAACAGCGTACTGGCTGGCGGGCAGTCGACGGGTTCGCGATTCAGATGGATGATCATGCTGGCTACCGGTTTCGGTTGAGCCAGACGGCAGTGGGTAGACTAATTCGAGCCAAACGGGTCGCGCATTGACGCACGTCGTCCGGTCAAACGGATCGCTTTTCCCTTCGCAGGCATTATCCTGTTCAGGTTCAAAGGGTATCATCTCAGCCGCCCGAAGGCAGGCACCCCTAAAGTCTGGCTTGTAGTAAGCTGCGGCAAATATAGCCGCCGGTTTAATTTTTGAGCTATTAAATTTCGGTTAGGCGTGCCACGCGGTCCCGTTGATGCATGACCAGGCCACGCTCCAACCGGGTCACGCCCTGACCGGTTCGGTCGAGTAATTGGAACGAACAGGAGTAACTCTGATCTGACAACGCTAATGTCAGGGCGATACCTGATAGGTCAGCGTTGACCCAGCAATAGAGGTTGCCAGGTGACGGGCAAAGGCATCAAGCCGGGCAAAACCAGCTTTCTGGGGACCGTCAGCTTTTCCTTTATAGATCAACCGTTCGTTCACTACCGGCGAACTGGCCGTTTTCGTGCTTCCTTCGGTGGCCAATTGAACGGTTCCATCGGCCAGCACGGCTACGATCCGGGCCGTCCAGTCGCCTGAATCAATCGCCCGGCTGTCAGTGACGATCTTCGCTTTTTCGGTACGGAAATTACCCGAATAGCCGTCGGCCTGTAACAGCGTAACGACCCGCTCAAAGAGGAGTGAGTCCGCCAGGTTGGTCTTGACGTCGATGCGCGTGGCTCCCTCGGGCACCGGCCTGACCTGACTTCCCTGCGCCTGACTGGAGTGCCCGCCCAGCAGGCAGAAACCGATCAATACGGTCAGGAAAAAGTGCGAACGGACATAGTAAAGACAGGTGCACAGGTTCATGGATGGCTGGCGTTAGGGTGTCGGTTGAACAAAGGGGTCATGTATACGGCCAGACCAATTGGCTGGGTAATTTATTTGCGAAACGTAGTTACGGGTTCGGCGTAGATACGCACGCCGGGGATGTCACGAATACCGTCGGCGATGGCCGCTTTGATAGCGGTTTCGTCTATTTTCCAGTAGCCATTGGGAAGCCGGTTGGGGTCGACCACCTCGAACCGCCAGTCGAGTTTAACATTTTTGGGTAAACTCATCGCTTCGATCTGCGGATTCAGCCAGGTTGTCGCGGGTTCGGTTCCGTCGGTGGGTTCCGTCGTGGCGGGTTCAGCCTGCTGGTGTTCCTGCACCCGCATCAATTCCCGGTTATAGTGGTCCACCGCGTTTTTGAGCGGCTCCATCGCCCGTACGATGGGGTCGGTAAGTGCCTTCTCGATCGCCATCCAGTCGTGCTTCTGCTGATCGAGCTGCCGCGTGATTTTCAACCGTTCGTTCGTGACCAGTTTAATCAGCTCGTTGCCCTGCGCCACGTGTCTGACGAGTAACTGATGCTGCTCGGGCGTTCCGCAGAAGGCAGGCTGTCGACGCAGGAACGTGATGTACTCGTTGAGTTGGGATTCCAGCAACTGACGACCGGGGGAGTCGGTCAGTGACAGGGCCGTGGTTTGGGTAGGGGTATTCGCCATACTATCTAAAGCGAATAAACGCTGAAATGTTGGCCGTACGCAACAGATTCAGCGTTTTCCGGGTGCCAACGAGCGCACGACAGGCTACCGTGAGGGCACAAAAAAAAGCCTAAACGAAGTCGTTCAGGCTATAAGAAGTAGCGGGGAGCAGGATCGAACTGCCGACCTTAGGGTTATGAATCCTACGCTCTAACCATCTGAGCTACCCCGCCGTTTGAGTTCACAAAAGTACGCAAAATCTGGCCGGATGCAAATAAGTGCGTTGACTTTCGCAAAAAAAATCGTTTACCTTTGCTCGGTACCCCTCCTTCACCCTTGACGGTCAGCGGCATGGAAAAACACAAGTTCGTTACCGAGTATGAACTCCGGGCCTCGCCCAAAATGCTCTTCCCCTACATCAGTACGGCCTCCGGCCTGTCGCAGTGGTTTGCCAGCAAAGTCAACACCATGCCCGAGCAGCGGTTCGATTTTCAGTGGGACAATGAAAGCCACATCGCCCGGCAAGTGTCGATGCGGCAGAACAAAGGCGTCCGCTTTGAATTTCTGGATACAGCCGCTGACGAAGGCGACGACAACAACTACGTCGACTTTCGCGTCGATCAGTCCGAACTAACGCAGTCGACGTACCTGCGTATCACCGATTACTCCGGTACTACCGATGCCGACGAACTGGTCGACCTGTGGGATGGGCTGATCGACAAGCTCAAAGAGATCGTAGGTAGTTAAAAAATGTGAAGAGCGGACCTAAACCCCCTCCGGGTGCGTTTATAAGATAGTATTGCTTCGCCACCCGCCTGCGATACACCGAACGTTGCTGTCTGTTCATGAAAAAGATTGACAAACTAGTACTCGGCTCGTTTTGGGGGCCGTTTTTTTTGACCCTTGGCGTCGTCATCTTCATCTTTCTGATGCGGCTGCTGATGTCGTATATCGACGAGTTCGTCTCCAAAGACCTCGATCTGGCTACCTTCGGCCGTCTGCTGTTTTTCTTCTCGCTGTTAACCATCCCGACCGCGCTGCCCCTGGCCGTACTGCTGTCGTCGCTGATGACGTTCGGCAACTTGGGCGAGTTCTTTGAACTGACCGCCCTGAAGAGTGCGGGCATTTCGCTGACGCGGGCCATGCGCCCGCTGCTGGTGGTGGCCGTGTTTATCAGCGCGTTCTCGTTCTGGTTCAATAACAAGGTGTCGCCCTGGGCCAATCTGAAAGGGTATAGTCTGCTCTACGACATCAAAACGGCCAAAGCGACACTCAATCTGAAGGAAGGGATTTTTTACAACGACCTGCCCGGCTACAGCATCAAAGTCGACCAGAAGATAAAGACCGGTAAGGAAAGCAAAAACGGTGATCTGCTGAAAGGACTGGTCATCTATAAACACGCGACGAACGGCACCGATCTGGGTAACCGCGAAGTTATTCTGGCCGATTCGGGGCGGATGTATACCAGTGCTGACCGGGCTTACCTGGTATTTGAGCTTTTCAATGGCAACGATTATCAGGAATATTCCAACAGCAGTACCACGTCGTTTGCCAGCGACGGGCCGTCGGGGCAGAAGGGTGGGCAATTTATGCGGAACAGTTTTCGTGATTACCGACTCGTTATCAGTCTGGAGTCGTTTGGCCTGAAGCGCACCAACGAAAATCAGTTTGAATACCACGAGTTTATGAAGGATCTGGGACAGCTCAATAAGCTGACCGATTCGTTGCGCAACGACTTTCGAACAGCGGGGCTGAGTGTTGCCAGTCAGTCGCGGCAGTATTACAACTACCAGTTCAAGCCCGCGCCGGTGGCGTCCGTAAACGCGGCTACAGGGCCGAAGCCCGTCGTTGTGAAAGACGGTGCCTGGGTCGACAAGCTGCTGAAAAAAGCGGGACCACCCCGGCCCGATATGGCGCAGCTGGCCCTGAGTCAGGCGCAATATATGCTGTCGTATGCCACCTCAAACGTGACGTATCTGACGGAGAAGGAAAAAAATATCTGGCGCTATCAGCTGGAGAGTCAGCACAAGTTCACGCAGTCGGTGTCGGTGTTCGTGATGTTTCTGATCGGTGCGTCGATGGGGGCTATCATCAAAAAAGGTGGGTTTGGCGTACCCGTTCTGATCGCTATCATTTTCTTTATTTTTCTGTACGTGCTAACGATCGTTGGCGACAAATACGCGAAGGATGGGCTGATCTGGGTACCAGCCGGTGCCTGGATGGCGAACCTGCTTTTATTTCCGGTTGGCCTGTTTCTGATGCAGCGTGCCCGCCATGATTCACGGCTGTTCGATAAAGACGTTTATATCATTGCCTGGAGTCGCTTCCGCAACCGCTGGTTTCCCGCGAAAACAGTGGGCTAGACAGGATAACAGCCGGGCCGCCGGGCGGATGGACAGGTGAGTCCGAACGAGATGATGTAAGCGGCTGGCTACAATATCAGTTTGGTTATGCTAACCATCCGTGAAAATCAGCCAAATCCGCGTCATTCGCGGGCTATTGCTAAAATCCGGCTTATTCGGTAATCCTGTCAATAAAATTGGTACCTTTGCGGCCGAAAACACATTTTTATCAATTAATTAGCTGTCTGAAGATGTATCTAACGACCGAAAAAAAACAGGAGATTTTCTCCACCTCGGGGTTTGCCAAAAGTGCAACTGACACCGGGTCGGCCGAATCCCAGATCGCGCTGTTTACTTACCGGATCAGTCACCTGACCGCACACCTGAAAGTACACAAGCACGATTACGGCACACAACTGGGATTACTGAAACTGGTTGGTAAGCGTCGGCGTCTGCTGAACTACCTGGTTAAGAAAGACATCGCGCGTTACCGGGCCATCCTGGCTGCGCTGGGTCTGCGGAAATAAGTATCCGTACGAAAAGGGGAGGGAATCTGCAGCCATCAGTAGATTCCCTCCTTTTGTGGTTTTTTGATGGCAGGAAGTGAAAAGAGGTATGGCCGCTCAGTGTCGTTCGAACGGAGCTGGTGCGGTCGAAAAGCTGTAAGAGGGAGAAATAACTAACTGTATGTTCGAAATAAACACGCAATCCGTTGCGCTGCCCGACGGGCGGGAAATCACCATCGAAACCGGCAAACTGGCTCGTCAGGCCGATGGCGCGGTAGTCGTTCGCCTGGGCGATTGTATGTTGCTGGCTACTGTAGTGTCCAGCAAGGACGCGAAAGAAGGCGTCGATTTTTTGCCGCTCTCCGTTGATTACCAGGAAAAATTTGCGTCAGCCGGTCGGATTCCGGGTAGCTTCCAGCGCCGGGAAGGTCGTCTGGGCGACCATGAAATCCTGATTAGCCGACTGGTCGACCGGGCGCTCCGTCCGATCTTTCCCGACAACTACCACGCCGATACGCAGGTGATGATCACGCTCATCTCGTCTGACCCTGAAGTGCAGCCCGATGCGCTCGCTGCGTTGGCTGCATCGTCGGCCCTGGCCGTATCGGATATTCCGTTCAACGGGCCGATCTCGGAAGTACGCGTCGCTAAAATTGACGGCGAGTACCGGATCAACCCCAAGACGGCCGATATCGAGCGTGCTACCATCGATTTGATCGTGGCCGCTACCGAAAAAGACATTTGCATGGTGGAAGGCGAAATGAGCGAATGCCAGGAAGCCGAAGTCGTCGAGGCTATCAAAGCCGCTCACGAAGCCATCAAGGTACAGTGTCAGGCCCAGAAAGAACTCGAAGCAAAAGTTGGCAAGACCGAAAAGCGCGAGTACAACCACGAAACGCACGACGAGGAGCTTCGTGCGGCCGTGCGTGCGGCCTGCTACGATAAAATCTACGCGGTTGCTGCCGAGCAGAACCCCAACAAGAAAGGCCGGTCGCAAAGCTTCCGCGCCGTGCGGGATGCGTATCTGGCTTCGTTCCCCGAAGACGCGAATGTCAACGTCGGGCTGGTCAAAACGTATTTCCACGATCTCGAATGGGAAGCGGCCCGTCGGTTGGTGCTCGATCAGCGCACCCGGCTTGATGGTCGTCAGCTCGATCAGATTCGCCCAATCTCGGCGGAAGCTGGCTACCTGCCCGGCCCCCACGGCTCGGCCTTGTTTACGCGGGGCGAAACCCAGTCGCTGACGACCTGTACGCTCGGCACCAAACTGGACGAGCAGATCATCGACCAGACAATGCACCAGGGCTACAGTAAATTTCTGTTGCACTATAACTTCCCTGGTTTCTCGACGGGTGAGGTGAAACCGAACCGGGGAGCCAGTCGGCGCGAAATCGGGCACGGTAACCTGGCCCACCGGTCGCTGAAGAAAGTGCTGCCAACCGGTGACGAAAACCCGTACACGATTCGGATCGTGTCGGATATTCTGGAGTCGAACGGGTCGTCGTCGATGGCAACGGTCTGCGCCGGTACGATGGCCCTGATGGACGCTGGTATCAAAATCAAAGCACCCGTAGCCGGTATCGCCATGGGGCTGATTCAGGATACGGAGCCGGGCTCGGACAAGTACGCCGTGCTGTCGGACATTCTGGGCGACGAAGATCACCTGGGTGATATGGATTTCAAAGTGACGGGTACCGAAAACGGGATCGTTGCGTGCCAGATGGACCTGAAAGTGGATGGGCTGTCGTATGAAGTGCTGGCACAGGCGCTGGATCAGGCCCGTCGGGGCCGGTTGCATATCCTGGGTGAGATGAAGAAAGGCATCGACGCGGTTCGGGCTGACCTCAAACCCCACGCCCCCCGCGCCATCGTCATCAAGATCGACACCAATCAGATCGGTGCCGTAATCGGACCCGGTGGTAAGGTGGTGCAGGATATTCAGAAGGATTCGGGTGCTGTCGTCAATATCGATGAGCACGACAATGCCGGTTGGGTCAGCATCTTCGCGACCAATCAGCAAAGCATGGACCGGGCGGTATCGCGCGTGAAAGGCATCGTCGCTATACCGGAAGTGGGTGAAACCTACGTCGGTAAAGTAAAGACCATTCAGCCGTTCGGCGCGTTTGTCGAGTTTATGCCGGGTAAGGATGGTCTCCTGCACATCTCGGAGATCAAGTGGGAGCGGCTGGAGAACATGGAAGGCGTGTTACAGGTCGGCGAGGAAGTGACGGTAAAGCTGATTGACGTCGACAAAAAGACCGGCAAATACCGGTTGTCGCGTAAAGTCCTGTTGCCCAAGCCAGAGAACAAAAATTAAACTGGCTGTGTTACTTTTTCGTGTACCAGCGCGTCCTACATACGCGTTTTGTAGCTACCCTCACCTGGGTCAATAAACAATGAGACAGCTAAAAATTTCAAAACAGATTACCAACCGGGAGAGCCAGTCGCTCGACAAGTATCTCCAGGAAATTGGTAAGGTAGATCTGCTCACACCGGACGAAGAAGTGACACTCGCCCAGAAAATTCGGGAGGGGGATCAGCTTTCGCTGGAACGGTTGACGAAGGCCAACCTACGTTTCGTCGTGTCGGTTGCCAAACAGTACCAGAATCAGGGACTGTCGCTGGGCGATCTGATCAACGAGGGCAACCTGGGTCTGATCAAAGCCGCGCAGCGGTTCGATGAAACCCGTGGTTTCAAGTTTATCTCGTACGCCGTCTGGTGGATTCGTCAGTCGATTCTTCAGGCATTGGCCGAACAGTCGCGGATTGTGCGGTTACCGCTCAACCGGGTTGGTTCGCTGAACAAAATCTCCAAGACCTTTTCGGACCTGGAGCAGAAGTTCGAGCGGGAGCCGTCGCCGGAAGAGCTGGCTGCCGTGCTGGAGATCTCGGCTGCTGAAGTCGTTGATACGCTGAAGATCTCGGGTCGGCACGTGTCGATGGACGCACCGTTTGTGCAGGGTGAAGAAAACAGCCTGCTCGACGTACTCGAAAACGACGGTGAAGACAAGCCCGATTCGGGTCTGATCAACGATTCGCTTCGTAAGGAAGTACAACGCGCCCTGTCGACGCTGACCCAACGCGAAGCCGATGTAATCACCCTGTACTTCGGTCTGAATGGCGAACACGCCATGACACTGGAAGAGATCGGTGAAAAATTCAACCTGACCCGTGAGCGGGTTCGGCAAATCAAGGAAAAAGCCATTCGTCGGCTGCGCCACACCTCCCGGTCGAAGGCGCTGAAGACGTATCTCGGCTAGACAATCCTGTTTGTTTTTTGGTACAACGGCTTCTACATCTGTAGAGGCCGTTTTGCTGTTGGTAGCTACCTAAAATACTTCGCCCAGATTAAAGAAGAGGCCCCGCGACCCGTCGGTGCCAACGGCGTAGTCGATGCAAAGATTGGCGCGGGTGACTTTGTTCATCCGGATGCGCAGACCCATACCGCCCGCTGGCGCAAGCCGTTCGAACTGCTGGTTGAGCGGCTGCGTAACCGTCTGCGCATTGGCAAAGACAACCCCACCCAGTAAGCCGCTCCGACTGACCTGAAAGCGGTATTCGGCTTCCGCGTATAACAGTTTTTTCCCGCGAAACCGCCCCTGAATGTAGCCGCGACCGAGGTTGCTGGTGGCATCCCAGCCCGTACTGGGTAGGTCCAGAAAAGGTGGATCACCGCTGATCGTCAGGGCGTTGTAAGACCAGAGCGCCAGAATATTCGGGGAGCCCGCGCGCAGGTGCAGGTATGTCCGGGCATCAATTAGCATGGACGAATAATCCGTATCACTGCCCAGTGCCTGTTTGTTGGTGCGAACCAGCAGATTCAGCATCTGTCCGCCCGAGGGATTGATCGCGTTTGGCCGATTGTCGTACAGCATCTGCATCGCGATGCCCGACGAAATGGACCGCCCTTCGACACTGTACTCGTAGCCCGAAATCTTACTCCGGTCGTGCCGTTCATCCCAGCTGCGAATGTTCCAGTGATTATCAAGCTGATAGCTAAGACCAGCGTACAAAGCGGGTCGAAGCCGGCGCAGAACACCCTGATAGAAGCGCAGGTATGAATAATCCATGCTAACGACCCGGTCAGTGGAGGTAAACATGCCCAGTCCGTAAGTAGCCTGCGGGTAATGCATCAGTCGCCAGTCGCCGGTCAGCACCCATTGATTGCCGGGTGTCCAGATGGTCGAGGTAATCGTCAACAGTGCCTGTTGATTTTGCGTGTAGGTCAGGCTACTGATGATCGATGAGAGGTTAGCCCGTGGCCGGCGAAACGTGACGTTGCCCAGCACCTGCCCCAGTAAGCCCGTCGACAGGGAGTAACCGACCTGTGGAATAATCCAGACGAAGTGACCGCCCGATGCCAGCCTGCTTGCTTCGTGCGGATGCACGGGTAAGCGCGGCCAGGTTTTTTTGACAAAATCGACAATGTCAGCGGCTGCCACCGTATCCGAAGCCGTTGAGTCGTTTCGTTCGGGCGCTGGCATGGGCAACGACTGTGCCTGTACCCGGACGGATTCGGTAAATAGTAGCCAGCAGGGCAATAGCAGCCAGTAAAGCGTGGAGCGAATGCGGTTCATCAAACCGGAATAAAGAGAAACAAATGATAACCAATAACGGGACGTTGACCCACTTGACGACCAAATGCCGGTTAATTAATTATTAAAAAGGTAGGCATCAGTCGACGGGTCAGTTGTATACAGCAAAAAAAACGCCGACTGATCAGCCGGCGTTGGTATACGAATAGTAATCAATCAACTAGTACGTGAAAATCCATGGTTTGGTGTGAGCCAGCTGACCAATAGAATCGATGTTACTGATGGCATCGGCGCGCTCACTAAAACCGGCAGCGGCCACTTTATACAGTTGTTTACGCGTATAGGGCGGAATGACGTAAGCGTCGGCATAACCCGCTTCCTGCAACTGCCGCCGGAGCCGCAGGGCATTGCGCTTACTAGCGAAGCTACCGGCAATAATCGTAAAGCGATCGTCGGCCACCGAGTGAATAGCTCTTTTGGCTACCTTTTTGATCCGGACAGCCGAAGTCGTTTTCACCGGGGCTACGCTGGCCACCACCGTCTCCTCGATGGGTGGTGTTGGCAGCGTTGGCACAACCGTGGTCGCTTCGACTACAGGTGCCGGTGTTGCCACCGGGACTGGCGTCGGTGCTTCTATGGCTACTGGTCTGACCGGTTGCGTAGCGACGGGCTCTTCTTCCGGCGTCGGTTGCGGTTGATTGGCCGGACCGGGTTGTGCCGTAGAGAACCGGAACAGACTGGCGGGGTCGAGGCCACTACGCAACGGAGCGCCCGGTTCGAGTACGGTAAAGTAACTGACTGCGCCGAGCGAACCGACCAGTAGCAGCGAAGCCGCGATGCGCCAGTACGGGGCCGACCGGCGAAGGGGCGTTAGTACAGCCTCTGATTCGGCCGGTACCCGTACCGGGCCAAGTGCCGTAACCGGCATCGGTACGGCTTCGAACACCGGCTCCTGAATGGCTGTACGGTTAATCAGTTGCGCAGATAGGTCGCCCATGCCGTAGGCTTCGCCAAAGAAATTATGCCGCAGCCCCGGTTCAAACTGGAGTCGACTTTCTTCGTTGCGGGTGAAGCTGCCGATGCCCTCGAGGTCGAATCGGTCGCTGCTGTCAAGCGTCTGATGGAGCGACTGCACAAACTGGGCGATCATGCGTTGCGCACCGTCCCGGCTAACCGGTTCGTGCAGCATGATGTAATTCGCCAGGATACCGTCGTCGAGTCGCAGGGCCTCGTTGAAGGCAACGCGCTTGCGGGGTGGCAGAAACAAACCGGCCGACTCTGAAAAGGACGCGGACTGATAGTGCGTCAGAAACGCGCCCAATTCGGGTACAACTACACAGTCGTATTGATACAGTAGTTTTTTCAGGTAATCGGTAACGGTTGCCATATACACTGAGCGAAGCGATTAAAACGAGTAACTGATTCCGCCGAGAAAGTTAAGCCCCTGGGACTGATAATACAAATAACGCTCGTAATTCTGCCCGATGATGTTGTTGATCGAGACAAAGGCGGAGATCTGCTGACCCAGGAAATAGTCAATTTTCAGGTTGGCGTCGTAGATCGGTTTTAGCGTGTACGTCAGACCTGACGCAAAGTTTTTGTTTTGGATGCCCTCGTAATAGTACAAATCAGCGGTAACGAACAGCTTTTTATTTAACGTATACGAGTTGGTCCAGGTAGCCGCAATACGCGGACGACCCCAGGCCGCTTCGAGCCGGTCGAGGCCGTAGCTGAAAAACTCGCCTTTCAACGACGAACGGAACCGGTCTTTCAGGGTATAGCCCAGTTGCGCCGAGATGGTCAGCACCCGCGAGACGCCCCCGTCGTAGAGCACAAAGAATTTTGAGCTGTCGGGCAGGGCGTTGTTGAAGGTGGCGAAGTTGCGGTAGCGGGCAAACGACACTTTGCCTTCGTAACCGAAACCACCCCCCAGATCACCCTTCGAGCCGCCGTAGATATCCAGCGACTTAACGGTGTTAACCAGCAGCACCTGCGGAGCCAGCCACTTGTTTTCCGAGAGCAGTGTGCGCAGTGTATTCCGGTTGATATCGCCGTCGACACCCGCGAAAAAGTGAACCGTGCTGACGGGTACGAAGTCGATATTGACGACCGGGAAGGCGCGGGTATCGTTCACACCCTGCCGTTTGTCGGTCTGATTGGCCACATTGATACCCGCCGTCACGGTCAGTAGGGGCGAGGTGTACTTGAAGGTCGGCCTGATGCGGAATACGTTCCGGTTGTCGACGATGGAACCGTCGCTGCGCTGCGTGACGTAGGCGTCGGCCGAGAGTAGCGCCACGACATTGTCGGTGATGCCGAGCGAACTGGTAAAGTTGGTACCCCAGTCGAACTCCGATGCGTTGAAGCGGTCGCGCAGGTTGGTGATCCCCGACCGCAGCGAGTAATCGACCGTGCTTTCCGATTTCGCGTTTTCAATTCCCAGCCGCAGACTGACCGTGTTGAGCTGCTGCTTAATCAGGTCCGGATTGAACGTCGATTGGGCCGCGTATTCACGGCTGTAGCCGTAAAAGTTGTACGCGTTGCGGTCGTAGCCCAGATCGGCCTGTAGCTTAAAAGCGTCGGTCAGGTACTTGCCCGTTACCTTCACCCGCGTATCGGCCTGCGCCGAGTTTTTCCCGTCGACCGGGCCGGTACCTGACGACAGGTGCCGTACCGATCCTTCGAGGGCGAGGTTTTGCAGGGTGTTCAGCCCGAAATACCCTTCACCCAGAAATGAGTTGTAGTTACCCGCGCCCAGCCGGACGTAGTTGCCGAAAGCGGGGGTGTTGTCGGCCTGTCCGGTTGTGGGGGCCAGTACGGTGGGCGTAATCTTCGGGTCGCCGACGGTGAGCTTGCGATCATCGAACTCGAAGGTCATCTTCCGCTGCTCCGGTGAGGGGCGAATCGACTGAATCTTGTCGAACAGCCGGTTGGCCGGGGGCAGATCGATTTTCCGGCTTTTCTCGACGGTAATTTCCTGGTTATCGACCTCGCCTTCCTTCGCCGGCTGACGTTGCTGGGCAAGCACGGGCAGCGTCAGGCAGGAGGAGAGAAGAAGTAAGGGGATTTTGCGCATAGTAAATAGTTCGTGGTTTGTGGTTTGTCGTTCCTGCCGGTAGGTGGTGATCGCGGGGAAACCACAAACGGCACCGGCCGCCCGGCAGGAACGACAAACCACAAACTATTACTTATCTAGTCCTGCCAGTTTCTGTCTGGCTTCCGTGACGATGGTCTGGTCGGTGGAGTTTTCGATGATTGAGTTCAGTACGGCTTTGGCCTGGGCCAGTTCGTCCTGCGCGATGTTGTTGTCGGCGACGAGGATGAACGCCTTGCCTTTCCAGTACTCGAATTCGGCGAATTGCTCGTTGAATTTCAGCAGTGACGTGACCGACTCCTTGTATTTTTTCTGCCGGAACAGCATGTCGCCCAGGTAATACTGTGCTTCGGCTCCGTTGACGTCGCTGCCCAGCGCAATTGTCCTGTCGAACTCGGTTTTGGCGGTGGCGTAGTCGGTTCGGGCGAAGGCTACTTTACCCAGCATCAGCTGGGCCCGGTTCTGCGCGCCCGGCACCACGTTGCCACCCGACACCAGTTCGCGCGCCACGACAGCCGCTGAGTCCGGTTTGCCCCCGGCGAAATAGGTATCCATCAGACCCAGCTGCGCCGTTACCTGATCGGGACGGCTGTTGGCCTGCGCGATAATTTGCCGATAGGCCCGCACCGCACGGGGATAGTTTTTCTGCTTCGACTCCAGATCGGCGACGCGCGTGGCCGCCCGGACAAAGAAGTCCGACTGCCGGTCGGCGAGCACCTGATCGTATAGTTTCAGGGCCATAGCCGGGTCGTTGGTCTGCCGGTAGGCTTCGCCGAGGTAATAGCGGGCTTCGCTCCCGTTCGGGCTGGCGGGGTATTCCTGAATATAGGTGGTCAGCGACTGAATGGCCTGCGGGTACTTCTGGCTGAAGTAAATGTTCTTGGCGTTGTCGAACTGAACGCGCTCGACGTCCGAACTACCGGGGTTGCTTTTCTTGTACTGACCCAGCACCTGCGAAAATTCTTCGGGCCGACCGGCGTCGTTCAGCGTATTCTGAATACCCAGCAGGGCACTCTGCGCCTGCTCTGAATTGCCGTAGTTGCTCAGAATGCGCCGGTAATCGGCAACGGCAGGGTCGTATTGCTCGATGTTCCCGTAGGCAATGGCCCGTTTGAGCAGAGCCGCCGGAATCAGCGTACTGTTGGGTTTGTCCTGAATCAGCCGGGTAAAGCCGCGAATAGCCGCCTGGTACGCCCCTTTTTCAAAATCGACGTTGGCCGTCTGGAACAATGATTCATCAACGAAGCGGGAGTTGGGATACTGCCGCTGTACCTGCTCGAACTGGGCTTTCGCTTCGGCATCACGGCCAACGTAACTCAGGATAACCGCTTTCTGGTACGACGCGTAATCTTTGTCGGGTGCATTCTTTGCAATGGCCTGATCGTAGGCCCGCAGGGCCGCGTCGTATTGCTTGGTGGCGAAGTAGGCGTCGGCCAGGCGGATGGTGGCGTCAGCGACAGGCGCGGCTTCCCCGCCCCGGCTCACAAAATCGCGGAAGTAGGGGATGGCCCGGCTGTAGTTTTTCTGATTGTAATAGGCGTAGCCCAGTGCGTACAGACTGCGGGTCGACAGGTCGTCGTCACCTTTGCTGATGCTGGCGTAGAGCGGAACCGCCTGATCGTACTGCTTCTGCGCCGAGTAGGACTCCGCTTTCCAGAACTGCGCGCCCTGTTGCAGTTTCGCGTCGACGGGGTAGCGCAGTGATTTGTCGAAGTTCGCGATGGCCGTCGGGTAGCGTTCGGCGTTGAAGTCGCTGACGGCCTGGTTGTAGGTCAGCTGCTGGTAGGTCGCGTTGATTTTCGGTGTCCGGCGTTTCAGCCCTTCGATGTAGGCGATGGCCGCCGGGTAGTTGTTCGACGCGAAGTACGCCTGACCAACCAGTTCGTTGGCTTCGTTCTCAAACTTGCTGTCGGGATATTGTTTCAGAAAGGCTGTCAGTTCCTTTACCGCGTCGGCCCCGTTGTTCTGGTCGAGTTGCAGCTTGGCGTGGTTGAAGCGGGCTTCTTCCTGAATCGACGGGTTGAACGACAGCCGTCCGGCCTGATCGAAGGCGTTGAGGGCGTAGGTTGGGTTCTGGGTTTGCAGGTAGCTGATGCCCAGCGTGTAGGCGGCAAACTGCGCGGTGGTGTCGCGCCCGCCCGCCAGCGTTTTCAACTGCGTGATCGCATCGGGATAGGCCCCCGTGCGGAACAGCGACTGGCCGTAGCGGAACCGGACGGCACCGGGGGCTTTGGCGCCTGCCGCACTGATATACTGCTTATAGTACGGTATCGCTTTGGCAAACTGGTTCTGCTGGTAGTACACCTCAGCGGTAAACAGCGCCACGTCGCTCAGGGCAGGGCCGGTATTCCGGCGGAGCAGCGGTTCGGTGTAGGCCAGCAACTCATCGAATTTACGCTGCCGGTAATACGCCTGCGCAATCCAGTTGGGTACCTGATTCTGGTAGGTCGGGTTCGACTCGATCCGCCGGAAATCGGCCACGGCTTCGGTGTAGTTGCGGTTGCGGAAATTAATCACCCCGGCGTAGTACGACGCGGAAGCAGCATCGGGCGAACCGGTATTCGTTTTGATCTGGTTGAACAGCGGCAGCGCTTTTTGCAGATCCTGCGTGTTGTAGTACGCCACGGCCAGCTGATAGCTATAAGCCTGCTGCCGGGCACCACCGCCCTGCGCCACGGCCTTCTCCAGAAAGCTGATGGCTTTCGGGTACTCCTGCCGTGTATAATAATACGAACCCAGATCACCGTAGAGCTGCCCGGCTTTGGGGTGTTCGCTGTGGTTTTTGACGAAGCGGTCGACCAGCACTTCGGCCCCCGGTTCGTCGATGTACAGACTCGTCAGGGCAACGTAGTACTCGGCCTCGACGGCGTTCTGGTCGGTCGTGTTGAGCGTAGTCTGGGTGCCGTTGCCGCGCCGGGGTTCGAGGTACTGCCGGAATTCGTACCGGGCGGCTGCGTAGTTGGCGCGTTCGAAGAGTTCGAGGCCGTTGCGGTAATGGTAGTCGGGTTCAGCGTAACTGAGGGTGCGCTGGGCCGAAGCGGGCAGCAGCGTCAGTAACCCCAGCGTCAGCGACAGTGCCAGTCGGATGGTGACACCACGAACAGGCAGTTGGCTCGATTGGGGAAAAGGATAGGGCATAAACGAAAACTGCGGTTGTTAAAGCCTGCGAAGCGTTGTAGCTTCGCTGACGTCTGGCAAAAATCACCTTAAATCTGGACAAAAAACGAAGGTATTCCCGTTTCCGTATGAAAAAAAACGCCCGGTTTCTTTATTTACTTACCGTCTGGACTCTTTTTAGTTGCCCCGCTTTAAGCCTCGACAGCCGCGCCGGCGATGGGCCAAACCCGTCGGTCGCAACGCCCGCCATTACGTACCGGCTGACCATGCCGGAACCGCAAACCCACTATTTCGAGGTTGACATGACGCTGACCAGCGCGGCTACCGCGACGGGGGCCCGTAAGAATGGCTATTACGACATCCGGATGCCCGTCTGGACGCCCGGTTCGTACCTGATCCGCGAATACGCCAAAAACGTCGAGGGGTTCACGGCCATGACGGGTGCGCAGCCCGTGCGGAGCGAGAAGATCCGCAAGAATGCCTGGCGGGTCTACACCGGAGCCGATAACCTGACAATTCACTATCGGGTGTACGCCAACGAACTGACCGTCCGCACCAGTTTTGTTGACATGGACCACGGCTACGTTACGCCAGCCAGTATGTTTATGTACCACGACGCCCTGAAAGCGCAGCCCCTGCGCGTAACAGTCGAGCCCTACAAAACGTGGAAAACGGTGACGACGGCGCTTAAACCCGTGGCTGGTCAGGCCAATACGTTCGACGCCCCCAACTTCGATCTGCTGGTCGATTCACCCATCGAAATTGGCAACCAGCGGACGTTTTCGTTCACAGCCGCCAACGTGCCGCACACGGTAGCCATGTACGGCCTGGCCGGGTACGATGAAAAACGGCTGGCAGCCGACTACACCCGCGTCTGTGAAGCGGCTGCGTCGGTCGTGGGCGAACACCCCTGCGAGAATTACACCTTTATCGTACACCACATTCCGCCGGGTGGGGGGGGGCTGGAGCACCTGAATTCCACGACGCTCGAAGTAACCCGCAGCGCCTACGACACCGAAGCCAGCTACAAGCGGTTTCTGAGTCTGGTGGCGCACGAATATTTCCACCTCTGGAACGTCAAACGCATCCGGCCCATCGCCCTGGGGCCGTTCGACTACGAGAACGAAAACTACACCCACCTGCTCTGGCTGTCGGAAGGCTGCACGTCCTTTTACCAGGAATATATCCTGCGCCGGGCCGGGTTCTACACACCCGATGCGTATCTGAGTCTGGTGGCTTACCAGATCAACCAGATCGAAAACCAGCCGGGTACCCGCGTACAGTCAGCGGCTGAGTCGAGCTGGGATGCGTGGATCAAAGGCTACCGACCCAACGAAAACTCGGACAACAGCACCATCTCGTAC